>Ga0255055_10001159_pt1 | contig 19783 bp, 15 predicted proteins | sample JV7_2_27_MG_FD_188633 | JGI IMG/M metagenome (GOLD analysis project Ga0255055, IMG submission 188633) | Seawater microbial communities from Jervis Inlet, British Columbia, Canada - JV7_2_27 | ecosystem: Environmental > Aquatic > Marine > Inlet | place: Canada: British Columbia | collected...
GTGTTTTGCCAGATTTCATAAGTTGTGAATCACCCAATAGTTTAGCTAGTAGGTGATGTATCCTTCTTAGATTTAAGCCGAAAGTTGCTTGAATTTTGCCTAAATCGCTTATATGTGCGTCATTGACGTACATCCCTAACAACAGGTCATCAAATGGCTTACCGTCCCAATCTTCTTTAATGTTGAATTCACATTTAGGTATAATCCGCCCTGCACGGAGCTCTTCTATCCTGGTACCAACGTTGGATAGTGTTGTGCATTTGATATTTGTGAAGTCCCCCACAGACCAGGTAGCAGACGTTATTTCCTGCATTATAGCGGCTACACACCCCGCTATCCCCTTTATACATAGCTTATATCCATTGTCTGTTAAATGTCTTATTTCTACCGGTGATGAAGCCAGTTCTATGTACGGAAATTGGATCATCTCGCCCGGATAAAAATTCCTTAAAGGGTCTATATCTAGGGAAATTTTCTTCCGCTCGAAACTCCCGTGGTCGACCTTCCCTTCAATAGTAAAATCCTTGTCCTTTAGTTTACACTCAAAGAGAATGGTGTTATAAGCGTCTTTACTTCCCTTCACCCAAACATCTTCCCGAGCAATGTTGATGTTTCGAATGTTTCTAAATCCCCTATAATTTCTTAAAAAACGGCCCTTGATCACGGTGAAGTCAGCCGTAGGCTTCAATTTTCTATTTCGTTTCCTTTCTTCAGTCCATCTTTTCGGCGCTGTGTTCTTTTTTTCCACCGGGTTCACTTTTTCTAGAAGATGCAAAGGCGCTCCAACCATTTCTATTTCATATCCTATTTTCATGTTGAGATCCTTTTACTTTTTGAACAGTTTGGAATTCTAAAATTTTTTACCTGTAAGCACTCTCTTCGCAAGTCCAACCAGTTGCTTCTATCCCTTAGAACAGCGTTTTCAGTACTAAAATAGACCTTCTAAGGCTGTTCTTGCCCCCAAAATCATCTCTTTCTAGCATAATTCCAGTATATTATTTTGGTCCTCCCACAGACTCTAAATAGATCGGTCCCCTTTTTTCTTACCATGTTTTTATGAGGTTTATTTCTTCGAGCCTCAGTATTTTTTAAAATACCCACCTGCGAGTTCTTTTTTGTATTCAGGATTGATTTTATTCAGCAGTAACTCAGAATACCCGTGTGCCCCAATTTTCAAGGACTTTTGGTGGACATCCACTGATTTGAACCAGGCTTTATGTTTTTTCCGTTCATCGTCACTCAGGAGGTATCCGCCATAGAGCGCCCCCTTGTCGTCTATGAGAGAGACTACACAAGGGTTATCAACCTTTCTTTTTTCCTCTACGCTATTTATTGTAGCGGTGAGTGTTTTTTTTAGCCGTGCCTCTTCCGTTCTGCCTTTTGCCATCACCTCCATGGCGGTTCCACTGCTTCCGGATGTTACATGGGTGATGTTGGGAACAAGTGTATCGTAAAAACCGATGTGATAGTCGAACACCGGCTTTGCACTATCGCCGGAATCAACACCATAAGCGAGGCTCAAGGCAACGCCGATCTCGTATGTCGTGTGGTGGAATCCGTATACCATCGCCGCAGGAGCGAGCAATGCAAAATAAGGGAAGCACCAGGTCATAACCTCCAAAGCGGCGTTCAGTTTAGAGGGCTCGTTGTTCGCCGCCAGGACGCCTTCGAAGACCATCATCCAGGCCGCCTCGAAGCAACCGACGAAGTCCGTGGTGGTGCCGGAGATGTCCGCTCCCTCCCACAGGCCGAATACATCGTCCAGATGCTTGACCAGACTAGGGTTGGCAGGCTTTAGCAAGGAGCATCCACGCACCCACTTATCGCTATCATCTTTTCTTGAGTCTTTTCCAGGAAATACATAGTCCCGCAGATACCTGGGGGTTTGCCGATCTTTGCTGAACTGCCGGTCTCTTACGCCGCCATCTTTAATTTTCATGTGAGCTTCTCGCAGCGATCTCAGTCGCTCTATTGCCCGGAGTTCTTTCTCCTTTCGTCTTTTTTTCTCCTGTTTTGTCTCACTTTGTGGCTTTTTTCGATCGTAAGGCTTCCAAGGCCGCTGCCCAAAAAGCCCCAAAAAGGGTTTTTTGGCCCGTTTTCTAAACTCCGCTGAATCCCCTCTTGAACGTTTTCGAACGTCGTCGAGACGCAGCGCGATTTCCGCCGCCTGCCCGGTGTTCAATTCCTTTCCTAGCTTGTTTTTACCGAGAGCCTCGCCTATTTCCTCTACAAGGCCGCCCCAAAATCTGACAAGCTCGGAGCAGTCGCTAACGCTCCATTTCTGATATTCTTTTAAGACCTTGCCCAAAGCCCTCGGTTTAAGTTCTCCCGGCTCTCCATCGCAGTAATTTCCCCACACCAGCAGGAACTTCTCCTTTTTGAGGAGATCTTCGATGACCTTGAGCGTTTTCGGTTTATTTCCCATTCCCACACCTTTATTACTACCAGGGAGTATTCCCAACAAGTTCACATAACAGGGAAATCTTTCCGGTGGTGACGACGGCTTTTCCCCCATCCATGGATCCAGGCCGATTAACTCGAAGTAGCGCAGGAACGAATAGGCCACGACTTGCCGCATCGTATTCAAGAGCCTTTCCTCTTTCCTATACCAATCGTACATCGCCTTTCCAACTTTGAGTTCGTGGACCTGTTTCTTATATTTGTAATAACCAATATCGTCAGGCATTAAAATGTACATTTTCCCTCCTTTTCTATATATTCAGACTATTGATAATTAAATGAATTCCAGCCCTGATTTATTCAGAAAAACAATAATAGTGCAGGGGGCAAGTGGTCCGACCACAGTCTCAACAGTCTCACAGACTCAGACTTTACACCTCAACTGTCTTACACTTCTATTAACGTTAAATATTCTGATGTTTCTGGGTTATACTTAACAGGTTTGAAAATGGGTGGGGGGCTCCTTCTCTCTTTCCTCAATTGCGCGACGTATTCCTTTATTTGCTCCGGCTTAGGCGGAGTCTTTTCCACCTGAATTCCACCTTTTTGGTACAGTTCTCTAACTGGCTCCAACCAGCGATATTTAGGGCCGCGCGCAAAAACCAGCTGTTTGTTAATCTCATGTGCCACGGTCAGTTCGATCGCCTGCGTATTTGTTAGTTCGAGGTTCTCAAGGAAATTTTCGCTTCCTGCCACCCTTCTTCTGACCCGTGAAGAAATGGCAGCTAATTTTGGTTTTATAATATCCCTCACGCGTTTCTTTTCACTCAGATACTGATAAGCATGTCCTAACTCGTGCATAAGTGCCATCGCGGCAGATCCAAAACGTGTATAGCCAATTGGAGTTCTTGAGGCTTGCCACCAAACAGTACCTCCTAAATCGCCTCGTTTCCAAGCCGGTGGGTCCCAACTGTTTCCTCCTCCTCTATTTGGCGGCACTTCGACCTTTACAACTGTAGTCGAGCTGCTGTCTTCAAATTGCTCGATAATAAATCTAGCGAGATCTGACAGTTTTAAATATTTTATCGCCTTTTCGAACGCCGCTTTTGATTTGGGAGTTTTGGCATTCCTTGTTCTGTCTATGACGTCGAACATTTATATAAAACCTCCTTCCCGGTATTTGAAGTAATTGGGGGCGTCTGTGAAAGTTTGACTTTCTCTAAAAACCTGGGAGCAAAGCTTTAATGCTACAGATCAACGCGAATTCTGTTCGAAGGCAATGCAACTGTGTTTATGCTACCTAGCAGCGGGCGGGTTTGTCAAATGAATAAAGGAGGCATTTTTGGGGACGGGCTTGAATTTCTTGAATTATGTGACAAAGGGGATCGAGCCAAAGTTAGTGATTGATTCTAGGTTTATAATTGCTTTTCTTGGGGCAAAAAGAACCATATCCGATGGCGCACATGGCTGTGAGGAGAGAAGAATTCGTTGAGAGACTGGAATGATTATATAGATGTTTCAGAGAGTGAAAAAAATGCTCTATTGCCGCAAAGGCGTTACACTGTCCGAATATCCTCTACTGTCTGCCATCAGGCAGTATCCTTGCTCTCGTTGAACTTGATAAGTGCCATCATAATATCCAGGTCGTTTCCTGCCCTGTCTTTAATCCAGTCGTAAGTCACCATGGCCTTGCGGGCCCGAGCGATTTGCTTGTTGCGCCTTGCCAGGCGGACGGCTGCCTTGTACTTGCGTACTGTGGTTGAAAAAGCCGTCTGGAAAGCCTCCCGACATTCGTTGATGGTGGGCCGGTTATTGACGTCCCGGGCGATCATATTCAGGGTCATGAAACCAAGGTCCCGGAAATCGGGATCCTTTACAGTCTTGAGCTTTTTTGGAAGGGCATTCTCCCAGAAGGAGAGCTTCATCTCTGCACCTTTTATGTGCGTCATCGCGAGCTTCCCCTTGAACTCAAGGTCCAGTTGCGGTCCTATGAGGGAATCCAGGATGGTCATACCCGTTGCATAGGTATCCCGTTTGGCCATGTAGACCGAGAGAAGACCTCTCTTCGTAGGTGCTTTGCCCCCGTAGGACTCGGGGGGGATGTAACCTACGGTCCCTGATTTCCAGCTCCAGTTTGTCTCGGCATCCTTGCGATCGTGTATCCCTTTGCAGATGGAGATCCCGAAGTCAATTATTTTAGGCACGCCTCCCGGGAATAACAGGACATTTGGGGGTTTCATGTCCAGGTGGTAGACGGCCCGCTCGTGCATGTGAGCCAACCCCTCGATAATCCCATAACAGACGGGAATAATTTCTTTTTTTTGAAGTTTTTTTCGCTTTGCACGATCCTCCAGGTCTTCGATTCCCGCTTCCAGAAACACGTAGATACCGTCCTTGGCCGGAATGGCATCGACCAAACCAATTATATTGGGGTGCGGTCCGATCGCGGATAGAACCTTGACTTCGTCGACCAGATCTATGGCCTCCTGTTTGGCCCCGTAGAAATCGGAAGGTTGGGCAACCTTCACCACCACGGGTTCGCCAGGCGGTTGAAAAAACTTTCCTTCCTCATCAAGGGGGATGGCCTTCTGCTTACGGGAGGTTGCAAAAAGCCCGGTACCGCTCCCTCCGGTCTTGAGCTTCTTGAAGTTCTTTCCGTATTCGTGATTACTTCCAAGTCCCTTGAGATAGCGCGCATTACCCGCTCCGGAACGAAATCCCGGAAGTGCCCCTGAATTCTCGAGATCCTTGCATGCTTCCACAAACTCTTTGTAAAGTTTGGCGAATTTGGCCTGGTTCATCCTGGAAATCATCTTTCCCTTGTGTCGTTTCTTAAGCTCGCTCTCCTCGATCTCTCGCTCCTTGATGGGATGACGGTGGTGGATTCGAAGGGATTCAAGTATCCAGTAGAGCCAGGTGTTGGCATGTTCAGGGTCGGGTACAAAGTGCCAGTCAACGAGAAGTCCCCCTTCCCTAAAAGTCAGAGCCACTGTCTTGCGGGCCTTTAACCGGGAGCTCACCTTAACAACTTTGAACTTCCAATAGTAGACCTGGGCCAGATCAATCTTTTTCCCGCCAAAAGTCCTGCTCACATCCAAGTAACGATCCTGCCATGCAAGAACCACCCATGTTTTGGTATAATTCCTGCCCTTTGGCGACTTGTAATAGATCTTCTGCTTCAGCTTGTGGCCTTCTTTCGGCATGTTGACTTCACATTGGGAAAAAAAGAGGGACGTCCATAAAATGATAAAATTACATGGGTGGCAGATTATTTCTTCACATACTTATATTCGGGGAGAAGGGCCATATCTGTATAGAGACTATCGGCAGCAAGTAATACAGAGCTCGGAATATCTATACCAAGCTGCTGGGCTCTGGCCAGATTTATCTCGATTGTGTGATATTTAGGTCTTTCTATGGGGATATCTGCTGCTTTTTCACCATTCAGAACCCGTGCGACTTTTTGTGCAACTTGATGACCACACAGATTCAAGTTTATTCCCATTCCCGATAAGAAACCCATGGGTACCCAATCTACCATCCAAACATAGGTGGGTTTTTTTGAGTTTTTTAAGATCCATCGAACAATTTCTTCGTGCTTAACTCCCTCACCATTATCACCAAGGAGCCCTGTGGCATTGTAATGTACTAAATCGATGTTCTTGTTCTTATTAATATCTGAATACAGTCTTTTCACTTCACTGAATTTATTAACAAAGTATGCCGACTTCATTTCAACCGGATAGTTCTGTGGATTCTTATTGATATCGTCGATAATATCTTCGGCAATTTGTTTCATGAACGGAGCCACGCCTGAATCTGAACTGACGATGACCATGCCTTTCGCTGAAGGAATGATTTCTTTCATCATCTGGGTGGCGTAATCACTGGTGGCCTCCTCTGTGACACCGGTAATGTTGTAGCCTGGTTTTTCCCGGCTTTTCATAAATTCCGTTTGTGCGTTATACCTTTCGGGAGAAACATTGACACCACCGTAAACAATCTGCTGTGAGGTTTGTGCAAGCGGTAGGGCCACGAAACGAAAGGCTGTGTCGTCAAATACCACAAGAACAGTGGGTTTGAGCTCTTGGGCTTTTCTAATGGCAAGTTTCCCTCTCATTTTACGCTGTTCCGGGCTTACGTATTTTGTCCTCGTGTCCATATAGAAATGATGGATAACCATGTTTTTGCCATCTTCGTAACCAAGCTGTTTTAGTTCTTCAATCATTCCAACTTCTAATCTGCCACCACAGCCTTCACCTTTTGCATAACTTTGTACAATTAAAATGCTTGGCTTTTGACTGGGTTTTGAATCTCCGGCAATACATAAGCCACAAAATAATAGTAAGAGAATGAAGGCAAGGGATATTAGACTATATTTTCTAAACATAAGATTCCCAACGACTCTTGATAGTGTGTACTCTAGTTAAAAAAATTGGCACGGAATAAAATAAAATGCTTTTTATTTTCTGATGTTAGCAGGAGCGAGCTGAGCCGTCAAACTAATTTGCCGCAGATACCCCCCAGCATACTAGGGAATCAAACAATTAGTGTTGCGATATGGAACAAAATGCACTAGATTAAATACATTCAATACTGTTCCCATAACTCGAAAAATCTCGATTCTACTTCAAATTCCCAACGCGATCCGAAATGCATATCCACGAGGTATTTTACATGAAAAAAGCTTTGCGGGTAACTTCATTGGTGGCGGTTCTTGTGCTTATTATGTCCTTATCCCTTACCCTGGCTGCGGATACGGGAAAATATCCCACGACCCCCAAGAAGAACAACGGAAAGAAATGGCGGCTCGGTTACCTGGAGGGAGGCCGTTACATCAACTACCCCATCAACCTCAGAGAATTAGCCGCTGGTTTCATGGAGTTGGGCTGGATGGAGAAGGGTGACATTCCCGAACCGGACGAAACCCACGACGCCAAGAAAATCTGGACCTGGCTCGCCAGAAACGGCAAGAGCAACTACATCCAATTCGTGGAGGACGCTTTCTGGTCCTCAAACTTTGACAAGAGTTTGCGTGTGAAAGCGAAGACCGACGTTCTCACGCGGCTTAGTGGTAAGGGGGACATCGACTTCATGATTGCCATGGGAACCTGGGCGGGCCAGGACCTGGCCAACAATCAGCACAGTGTACCGACAATGGTAATGTCCACCAGCGACCCGATCCAATCCAAGATAATCAAAAGTGCAGAGGATTCCGGGTTCGACCATGTCCACGCCAAAGTGGATCCAACCCGCTACATAAGGCAGTTAAGGCTTTTTCACGAGATCATTGGGTTTAAGAAGATGGGTATAGCTTACGAAAATTCGGTAGACGGCAGGACCTACAGCGCCATAGCCGATGTGGAAAAGGTTGCAAAAGAGACGGGATTCGAAGTGATCAAATGCGAGGCGCCCTTCTCCGGGGTTGAGAGGAACGTGGCAACGGCAGCGATGGTCAAGTGCTATGCAGAGCTTTCACCCAAAGTGGATGCCATCTACGTTACGGTTCACAGAGGGGTGTATCCTGAGGTCATGCCGGAAATTCTCGCCCCGCTTTTCAAGCACAAGATACCGAGCTTCTCCCAACGTGGTCCGGTAGAAGTAAAGCATGGTGTGTTGCTCAGCATCGCCAGAGCCGACTTCAGCGAGGTGGGGCGGTGGCACGCGGCGGTGGCGGCAAAGATATTGAACGGAGCCAGGGTGCGGGGACTGAATCAGATATTCGAAGACCCCAAAAAGATTGCTTTGAATATTAAAACGGCACTATTGATTGGATATGATCCCCCCGTGGATGTTCTTGGGGCTGCAGACGAGATTTACGAGGAAATCGCCAAGGCCAACTAATAATGAAAGCACGCTTTTGGAACTCGAACATTCGGTAGTGGTCGAGATTACCTGTCGGAAACGTGCTAAAAAGGGAGTCACATGTCGGCCATCCTTGAGACAGGCACTATTAGCAGGCGGCGCGTAGAGAAAGTAGAGACTGGAAAGACAGTAAAGACTGAGCGTGGAGAGCCCCTAAGCGTGCCGTATACCATGAGGTATCTGGACGAGAGTTATCTTGAGCAGATTTGTGATCTACAGACGATAATTTGTCAAAATCTACCAAGCCCGGATTTGCTTCAACCTTTCGCTTCCGATTTCATGTGCCAACATCTCCGCAATAAAGGCAGGATTGTCGGGGTGTTCGCAGATCAAGGATTGATTGCTTTTCGCGCTCTTTACTTCCCTGACATCGACGATCACGAGTGGAATTTGGGGTATGATATTGGCTTGCAGGGGAGCGAACTGGCCAAAGTAGCGAATCTGCAGATGGTCTGCGTAAACCCATTATATAGGGGCAATCAACTCGGGCTGAAGATGAACCGTCATGCCATAAGGTTTTTGAAGGAAGAGACGGATTATATACACCTGTGCGCAACCGTTCATCCAAGAAACCACTGGAATGTAAGAATTCTCATGAAAAGCGGTTTTGTCATTAGAAATTTGAAAGAAAAATATGGTGGCAAGCTAAGATATATCGTGTACCAAAACCTGAGAGAGCCGATTAAAATCATGTCCAAAGATAAGGTGTTTGTGAAGCATATGGATATTGATGAGCAGAAGAAGGTGCTCAAAAGAGGTTTTTTGGGAATCGATCTCCTTGAATCCCTGCAAGGCTTTCAGGTGGTGTTCGCAAAATAATCAACCTCTGTTATTCTTGGTGGATCACCGGGCTAGGGTTCTTGACCACAAAGATGAAGATAATCGTCAATACTATGTAGGCGGCTCCGGTGATGGCAAAACCCTTCTCGATACCAATGTGAGTTAGCATTATCCCCAGCACTATCGGCCCGAGAACCTGTCCCATCCGCTGGAGGAACCTGTAGATTCCCATTGCCTTCCCCGATCCAATCCTATTCGCCGCTGGAGCGTCCACGGCGTATACTGTCTGGGCGGCCAGGCCCACACTGCTGGAGATGCCAAGCATCATTATGGCGAAGACTGCCGCTGCCGTTCCCTCATAAAAAAAGAATACCATCAGTCCTAGCCCGCCGATGATTCCACCCGCTGCAATAAATCCCTTCTTGTTCCCCGAGCGGTCCACATACTTGTTGACCAGTGGTGCCAGGTAGATCATCGATATAGCGTAGACCATAATCAGACGTGCGATGTTGGACTGAGTGAGGCCCTGCGCCTTCAAATAGATGGGAGTTGCATAATAAAGGAAACCTACGAAGCACAGCGCTCCGGGGATGGTGGCGAGCAGTATCAAGCCAATAATGTCTCTGTCGAAAACATAGCTAACAATATTTCTAAGACCAATCTCATCCTGGGGCGCCAAAGATATCTCTTGGGGTTTTTGATACGTCTCTCTGAGGAAGAAAAGGGTAAACAGCAGAGGTAAGAAAGCTAAAGCTGCGGCCACAAAGAAGACAGGCGCGAAGCCGATCCTTTCCGCCAGCATGCCTCCGGCGGCTCCTCCACATATGGATCCTGAGAAAATCCCCGCGGCCATATTGGCTATACCTCTGGCCTTTGTCGAGGTGTCGGTGGTAGCCAGAATGAAACCTTGAAATGACATCCAGGTAAGGCCGTACCCTAGCCCTAGAATTGATCGGTAGAGAATAAACGGCAGAGCCTCTTTGGCGGTTCCCGACAGAAAAGCCCCTATGGCGGTTGCCGCGATGCCGTAAAATAATGGGTTCTGCCAGCCCCTTTTGTCTGTGATATTGCCGGCGATGATGATGCCAATACCGGCAAATAACATTTCAGCGGAGATAGGAAGACCCAGAACAATCTCTCTGGACAGACCCAACATGGGCTCGTAAAGATTGGCCATGTGGAGAGGCAAGAATGAGACTGAGAGGGCCGTGGCAAAGAGGTACATAAAAGCCCCCGGCCTGACGAGGCCGTAGGTTTTCATCACATCTTGCCCCTTGTTGTTTTCGAAAAGCCCGTCCGTACTTTGCTGTAGTTGGCTGGCCTGATCTTTCACCACTGTGGAGAGCTGCCTTTTTATGAAAATGAGGAGGAATATGACGAGTTCCGCCACGAACAATAGAGAGATAATAGCCACAGTCAGGGAATCATAGACCATCTCCCTAACCTGTGAGCCGATAAACTTTCGGGAAAGGTTGACCCTGATATAACCCTCGATGTCGCTCTTTCCGGAAACAGGGACGATGATCGAGTACCTCCAGTCTTCCAGGTCGTACTTGTAATCGCTGAAGTGACCAGCCTCTGATTGAGTCTCATTTTCATGGAGCCCGACAACCCCGTTTTCATCCGCCAAGTAGAGCCAACGTTTATCTCGATCCAGAATTCCTATTTCACTTACTTCCGGGGTGGCGCTGATAATTTCGCTCAGGAGAACATCTATTTTTATGAGTCGATCTATCCGAACTCCCTTATTGAGAAGGTAATCGATGTCATCTTTTAAAAGACTGGTAAGTGTCAAGGTTTTGGTCCTGACGATGGTCATATAGTTTTCCCGAAAATGTTTGCCACTGAAAAACGAATAGGTTATCTGAGAGAGACCCAAAACCAGAAAGAGAATGAGATAGATTCTGATTTTGAGCCTCCTCTCATCTGCATTCATGGGCACACATAGATATAAAAAGAACCCAGTTAAAACGGACGCTATGACAGTAAATATACCCTGCATTTTGAAATTCCAGACGATCATATTTTTGACACGACTGTTGATAATATCTTCCCCAAAAGAGAGGTCGAGAGTGCCGGTCCATTGCTCATCCCTGTTTTTTACTGGCAGCAGGATATGGTACTTGCCTTCATGGAGAACAGAATAGAGCTGAGCCGCCTTGGCACCACTATTGAAGCGTGTTCGCAGGGCATCATTTATTATCTTGACGCTCAGCGTCGATCCGACCTGGTCTTGTTTGATGGAGTAGAGGACCTTGCCTTCGGGAAGAGAAATGGAGAGATTGTCGAGGTCATGGCTGTTCTTCTTTACCTCCTCCATGAGTCTTCCGATGCCATACAGCTTTTCGATGGGCTTGCCGAAACGGAGGGCGGACTCAAGATTCCTCTGGAAATCTCGGCCAACCACGCTGTAACTGGATATGAGAGAGTTGGTGTAAAGTTTTTCGAATGAGCTCACAATGAGGGCGACGCTGAATCCCTGGGCCAGGAGGAGGACAAGGATGGCGCTGAGCAGCAGTTGTAGTTTAATGGGAATATTAGACTTGCGGCCTCTTCGCATACTGTCCATGTTGTTGAAAGTGCCCAACACCGCCGGACGCTTAGGTCAGCGATGTCTGAAATTTCGTAAATACTGCCTCGAAGAAATCATTCTTAGAGGATGTGCAGAGTCCTAAGGATCTGTGCCGGTTACCCATAGAACTTCAATGCCAGCATGGTGATATCGTCATATTGGGGTGTTCCCGCAGAAAAGATTTCTATCTCCGAGCGTATGGACTGGATAATGTCCATTGTGTCTTTCTCCTGCAACCGAGTCAACATTTGCTGCAATCTTGCATCAGAAAACAATTGATCGTCGGGATTCTTCGCTTCTGTGACGCCGTCGGTGTAGAGAAAAATCGTCTCCCCTTTCTGGAGAAGATCAGTTTTCGACTTATAGTTGAAATACTCCGTCACTCCGAGCATCACACCATCGGTCAACTCCAGCGTCTGTATATCTCCACTGTTACGAATAATATAAGCTGGATCGTGGCCGCCAATACTATATTCCAGTTCTCCGGTGCGGACGTTGAGGATTCCCAAAAAGAGTGTCACAAACATGAGTGAGGGATTATCTAGCGAAAGATCTCGATTGACCCGGGTCAATATTTGATCACAGGTTAACTTCCTTGTAGCCTGCATCTTCAAAAGGGTTTTGGAGACAGCCATAAAAAGGGCCGCAGGCACGCCTTTTCCAGAGACATCGCCCACGGCAAAACAGAGATGGTCATCATCTATGAAAAAGAAATCATAGAGATCACCGCCTACCTCTTTTGCCGGTTCTAGAGTGGCGTATATTTCGAACTCTTGCCTGTGCGGAAATGGGGGGAAATCTTTCGGCAGGATCCCCATTTGGATATCATGGGCAATTTGTAACTCGCTTTCGATTCTCTCTTTAGCGGCTGTGGTCTCCATGAGTTCCTTGACGTTTTTTCTCAGTTCCGCCCTCATAAACACGAAGGATTCTGCTAACCGCCCTACCTCATCCTTGTATTTGGCGGAGAGATTATCAATGGGGCTACTCTCTTCCTCCTCTGAGGTGAAATCGCTGGTGGGTAGCTCCCTGGCGTATGAGGCCAGCAAATTGAGAGGATGGGAGATCCTTGTCACCAGGAGGTAAGCGACGATGAGACTGCCCAGAAAAATGACGGAGATGATCAAGATCTGTCTGGTGACGAGGATCTTGGCTGGAAGCTGGATTTCCTGAACCGGAACCGCCACAGCAATATACCAGTCCAGCGCCTTAAAGTGACGGACATAGGCTTCCATGGCCCGGTTGCCACCGCCCAGTGAGACGACAAAGGAGATGGAATTATCTCCGGATTCAGAAGCTACCATAAGGTCATCCAGAAGGAGATTGCCCGTACTTGCGTTGTTGGTAGATCGATAGTCTAATTCTTTTTGAGCATGCGGCGGGATGAGCATCTCCCTTCCACCATTAAACATGAAGACACTTCCGCTCTTGGCGATTTGAATCTTAGCGAAGGTCTCCTCCAGCATCTTGATGATTTCTTCTGTTTTCCTTTGGGCCTCGGCCTCTATGTCGCTGATATCGACCACAGCAGCAACTGTCCAATTCCACTCCTGAACCGGGACAAAATATCCAAGCTTCTTTCTCCCGGCTTCTTCTCCCGGCTTATCCCATTTAAACAGGGCGAAGTCTCCGCCCGGTGCCAAAGCGCTTGCAGTCATGGTCTCTGCAATGCTCCTGCCTTTCATATCGCGGATTGTGGCAATAGACTTAGACTGGAGAGCCGGGTCAGGATGGGCGATGATTACTCCCTTACTATCAAAAACAAACAGAACCTCTTTTTCCAAAGATGGAAGAGACCTGAGCCAGTCCAGCCAGTTCTGTTGAGCATACTTTTTGGAAACTAGTCGCTTTCTGGCAAGGGTGGAGAATTGCTCCGAAACGGAGAGGGCAGCACCGGCTTGACTTTTCAACCCCCTCTTACGGTGCACCATGGAGTAAACTCTGTCGGTGAGAAGCTTTTTATATCCTCCCTGAATGTTGAGCTCAACAAGTCGAAGTACGTTTCTGGCAGAGCCCTCTTCAGCCTGGGACATGGCGTTTCCCACATCTCTGTGAGTGAAGTACATAACCCCTGCGGCCGTGGCTGCCAGTATCAGGGCGATCAAAAAGATAATTTTTGTTTTGAGTGAAGAAAACATAGTTGCCTCTTCCTTCCCTCTTTCTTCATCTAGTCTTTCAAATAGTTACTGATTCGACAAAATTTTGCAGGTCGGTCCAGCCTCTTGCCGACCCTGATTCAGTAACGGTCATTGTGGCCGTGACCAGCACGGAATTTACCAGCCAGGCATAATGCAACTGAAAGATCCTGAAGTTGGTTACCAGAGAATACTGGGCGCGTGCTGCCGGGAATTCACCGACTGTGGCTTCCTCGCAAAAGTCGGTTCGGAAAGCAGAGAAGTGTTTTTCAAGCTCTGCGCCAGTGTTGCGTAAATAATCCAGGGCAGAGGCAGTAAAGTGCGCCACAAAGGTGTTGAGTGTCAAAGTGACAGGATAGGCATCCGGATTCATGTCTTTGGGCGATTCCGAAAAGTCCGGCACGTCGGGATAGACGGCTGTGCTGGCGAGGGTAATGCAAAGAGGGGATTTCCTCCTATCGAAAACCTCCGCGCCGGTGGAAGTATCAGAGCTGACATAGGATGCCTCTTCTTGGATAACAAATCCTTCCGGTGGAACGAACGAGCAACCGCCATATTCAATTCGCCGGACAGCCATGGTTTAGCTCTTATTCTGGCTCGAAGCGGAAGCCTGTTTTTTTCGCACAACGAGCAGGTGCACCAGGTAATTCATGAAACTGCGATCGTGCAACCGCAGGTTCCACTCCACAGCTTCGGATTCAGACACGAGCTCCAATTCCTGAATTGCATAGGGATGCTCTCCCCCCGCCAGGAGTGAGCGGAGGGTAATTTCACTTGCCCCTTGGTTTTCCGATCGCTGCGAGTGTCCGCCAAGCCATGCTTCCACTGGGGTGGCGTTAACATTCCAGTCATAAGGCGCTGAAACGATCGCACCACCGTTCGGCTTTAAAATCCTACCCACTTCTTTCAAGTGATCGTAAGGTGACTGAACACAGTCAACCACATTCAAGCTTGTCGCCAGAGAAAAGCTCTCCTCTCCAAAAGGCAGGCTGGTTGCGTCGCAGGCCCAAAAATCAACCTTACTTGCGCCCTCTAATGGAGCCGCGAATTCCCTCTTGTCGAAGGCAATTCCCACGCGGCGCCTCGGGTAAGTAACTCTCCCTTCATGGAGAATGAAAGCTGCCGCTCTCAACATAGCAAAATTCAGATCGACCCCAAGGACTAGATCATCTACGGTCTTGGCCAGCTCAAAGCTGGTGCGGCCCACCGCGCAGCCTAGGTCGATAGCAGGCCCGTCCACCTGCTCCTCTATCTCTAGAAAACCAGCTCTAAGCAGATCTAGGACAGACCCCGGTAAAACCGGGGAATCTTCGGGCTCCGCCGGATCGAGATCACCGTAATGATCGAATGTGTAGGTGCTGAGATGCTGACGGTAGGAATCAAAGGCAGAGCCAGGGCCGCAGCAGTCCCCCAGAAGGCTTTCCGTGGTTTCGCTGAGATCCCTCCGGCTCAAAATTGGAATAATATTTTGTGAAACATAATTTCTCAGATCTGCAACAATGATCGGCACCCCGTCAATTATGGGATATTCACCCATACACGCCCGGCTGGAACAGACCAAAATCCCCTCTATCAACGAGTCATGGGTCCTTCGCGACACAGATCTAATTTCAAGAGGTGAACTGTTTCCAGCAGACTGCCCACAACGGGGGCAGAAAGGTTGAAGTTTTTCAAAATGAAGCAGTTTAATAAGTATTACCCTCCAATCATTACGGTGGGACAACCTGGCGGTAGAATTGTACCCTTTGGGCCCGGAATGGGCGCTACACAACTGGGGTGCATGGTCATATCCCCAACCCTGGCAGCGGGCATTCCTCCTATCATGACGGTTGCCGAACCTATAGTTACGGTGCCCGGACCGGCGGGGACACAGCCGGCTGTAGCACACGGTCCGGTAGTACTCCCCAGCCTGGCGGCAGGTTGACCACCTATAATCACATTGAATGCCCCCATGATTATAGGCAGCGGCACACCCGGGTGGGGTATAGGGGTCGGGACCGGTGCAGGAGGATGAATGGGGGCATGGCAGTGGGGTGTCTCCTGCATTACCATGTCCCCTACACGTGCAGCCATAGGCATAATACCTACCTCCTTATGGAATGTTGCCTCAGGCGGAAAAAAACCGGCTGAAGTTATTGTCTAAAAAGGGTTGCATTGTGGGCCTGTTTGTCATCAAAGAAATTCTCGAAGCCGAAAGGTCAGTTCAAATGGATCATCTTGCCGACAACTCGAATATCGTCCTCGGAATTGACGTCCATATTTTTAGAGGATTCGATTTTCAACTTTCCTTCACTTTCGATTGAGGCTTCCTCTTGGGCTTTGATTCTTATTTTCTTGGCTTCTAGCGCAATTGTTTCAGTGGATTTCAGCTCAAGACGAGCTCCCTGGACACTGACAATAGGTCCTTTGTCGGTCAACCGCACCGCCATTACCATTTCTCCTCCTCGCTCCACGATCTCAAGGATCTCTTCTTTTTCATTAGAATGGACGAGAACCTGACGACCAGAATCGAGTTGGAGACTTTTTCTTGTGGACTGCTCTGCCTCAGACCGCTCCAGGTTTATCACTTCTGCTTTTTTGGACATCTGGTATTGCCTCCTTTTCCCACACTAGCCAACAGCGGCGGACTCCTCGAAGCCCTTGCTCGCCAGGGCTTTATTCTCCTCGCTGAGAGCGCTGCCGTACCGGCTCATGTAGGCCTGTTTGCGAACCTCGGTAAATGTATTGTAGTAGTGTTCAATATCTTCTTTGGTTAGATCCGGCAGATTCAAGATTGATTGCCGATTATTGGCCGGTAATTCCAGCCAGTTTTCGGGCAAAAAGCCTTTTTCTCGGCACATATAAAAAAGGCGGGTTCCAGGATACGGATAGAAAACAAAATATCCGAAATCGTCCGGCTGAAGCTCTTCATTCAATGCCAGGGTCTGCTCGATGTCGTCAACTGTTTCCCCTGGGAGACCGATCATGTAGTTTGCAGTCACCATAATACCGGCCTGTTTTGTCCAATTGAAAACATCGATGATGCGATGGTTTTCAATTGGACGATTCATAATATCCCGCCTTATGTGCCTGCTGCCGCTTTCGACCCCGTAAATTATGTGCCTGCAGCCAGCCTCTGCAAGCCGGTCCAGCATCTCCCTATCGACCGTTTCCACTCGGGCGTTTATGGAAAAGCCCGCGGAGATTTCTTTGCTGTAGACACGGCAAAATTCCCCCACCCAAGCTTTATTCACGGTGAAGGTGTCATCCAGGAAAACAACGTAATTCAAAGAGCTTTCCTGTTTAATGTGCCGAAGTTCTCCTACTACGTCTGCGGCAGTCCTCCTTCTCAGGTATCCCCCATTCTTATAAAGGTCCCTGATAGCGCCTGCCGCACAGAAGGTGCAGGGAAATGGGCAGCCGCGTTGGGTAATAAGGTGGGCCACTCCGTACCGCTCGTCAAAGAGATCACGGGCCAAAAAGGGTATTTTGTCAAGGGGTTCCAGTGGCGGCCGGATTTTCGGCCGGCTTGCACCCTTTGGCCATATATTGGCAATTTTGCCCCCTCTGATCTGTTCGCCCTTTTCCAAACACCCGAGGAGTTCACACACGGCTTCTTCGCCGTCGCCGAGGCAGACATAGTCGAAATTTTCCGTTTGCAGCACAGACTCGGGCGCAAAGGTTGGGTGGAGTCCGCCGGCAATCGTCGGGATGTTCAACTTCTTACGAATCTCGCCCGCGACATGGGCTGCTCTTAGCCACTGTCGGGTGGTAAGCGAAAAACCGAGGATATCAGGCGCTTCCTTTTCAATGGAGCGAATGAGATCATGCACTTTCTGCTCAGGAGGAACCCGCAAAAGCACTGCTTCGTGTCCGTGTAGGCGAATATATGCACCGATGTAAGCGGGACCGACTGAGGCCAGGGCCCATTCTCTTTCTGTATCGATCTCCAAAAACAAAATTTTCATAGAGAGATGCCTGGAATGCGCTATTGTCAAAAAAACAAGTTCCGCTGGTGTGGTGGGGACCAGGGGCTAGATATGTTGTTTAGATGGGTCAAGTATATGGAAGGGGCGATTTGCCGTCAACAGAAATTGAAATTCTCTGCAATCCTGCCCTGGCCGGATTCAACTGTTATCTGACAGCCCCTACCCTTCGAGTGGATAGAGAGCTAAGAATTACCAACCCTTCTTATCGATTTACTCACAATCCACTTTATCATATACTGCATTTGCTCTGACAGTGACCATTGCCTACTACCTGGTCGCGGTCTCAGGGAAAATTATTGATGGTAAAATAAAATATCAGGTCGAATTTCGTTCATTAAACTCGGCAGGTGTGCTGGAGTCAAGCATGCCATGAGGAGTTGATTACTGGAGGAGCCCGTGGAGATAAACGAAGTGGGGAAGGAAAAGGATACGAAAATAATCTCCTTGAATGGAAGAATGGATGCTATTTCTGCGCCCGATTTTGAGGAGAAAATGGGGCAATGGCTGAACGAAGGCGAGACAAGCTTTATCATTGATCTGTTGGAGCTTGGTTATATAAGCAGTGCTGGCCTTCGCAGTATTCTGGTGATCGCCAAGGAGTTGAAATCAAAGGGCGGGAAGTTAATGTGTGCTGCCCCCCGAGACGAAGTGGAAAAGATATTTAAGATTTCAGGCTTTAGTTCTATGATTCCAACATACGAATCTGTGCAGATTGCCCTCGAGCACATTTAAGGCTATGCGACTCCTATCGGAACTAAAATTGTCCGCCGATATCAATAATCTCAGGGACTTTGTCGAGTTTGTGTCAGAATGCGCCGAAGGGCAAGGCATAGGTCCGGGAAGGATCACCGAGATAGGCGTGGCAACGGAAGAGGTCCTGGTTAACATCTGCAATTATGCTTACCAGGACGAGGTTGGAGAGGTCAAGGTCAGTTGCATGCTGGATGATGAGAGGCGGTTCATCATCGAAATTGAAGATACCGGGATCCCTTTTGACGTTCATGGATTGGATGCCCCTGATCTTACCGACGATGTTTCTGAACGACAGATCGGTGGCCTCGGGGTGTTTATCATCAAAGAATTGATGAACGAGGTCCAATATCGGCGGGAGGATAACAAGAACATCCTTAAGCTTGTCACTTAGACCACCAAGCAGCCCTACCCTGCCCCCCCTATCCGACTCGGGCGATGAACTCGAGGCTTTATTTTCTATCCAGGATATTACGAACCAGTTGTAGCAACTGACTGGTGTCGTAGGGTTTGCTGACAAAACCTTTGGCGCCGGTGTCAAGGGCTCCTTTGGTAGGACCATCGGGTGAGTAGCCACTGGCTATCAATACTCGTGTGTGTGGATCTATCTCGAGAAGTTCCTCGAGACACTTGCTGCCACCCATGCCAGGCATGATCAGATCCAGAATCACCAAGTCAATCCGAGCCCGCTCCTGACGGTATAATTCCAAGGCGTTCTCCCCATTGTTGGCAGTGAGAACTGTGTAACCAGCACGGCCGAGTACATCCACCCCCAGTTCCCTAATGAACTCCTCGTCATCCACCAGCAAAATGGTTTCGTTACCTCCTGTGGCGAGACCCTCAGGCTCCGGTGCTGTCAATACGTCTACAGGCACGGCTTCCGGCTCTATTGTCGGTAGGTATATTCTAAAGGTGGTTCCAACCTCGGGGCGGCTATAGCAGGTGATGTAGCCTTCGTGATTTTTTATAATTCCGTAAACTATTGACAGACCGAGGCCTGTACCCTTTCCAACCTCCTTGGTGGTATAGAAAGGATCGAAGATGTGCTCCAGGGTCTCTTTACCCATGCCATGTCCGGTATCGGAGATCGAAAACAGCACGTAATCCCCTGGCTTTACTTCAGCATATCTCCTGCAAAATTCCTGATCTAAGGTTACGCTTTGCGTCTCAATGAGCAGTTTGCCGCCCTCAGCCATTGCATCTTTAGCGTTGACAGCGAGGTTCACGAGCACTTGCTTCAGGTGCGCCGAGTCAGCGTTGACCATTTTGAGATTGTCAGCGAGTTTAAATTCGACATCTATCATCTTGGGAAT
>Ga0255055_10001161_pt1 | contig 19749 bp, 29 predicted proteins | sample JV7_2_27_MG_FD_188633 | JGI IMG/M metagenome (GOLD analysis project Ga0255055, IMG submission 188633) | Seawater microbial communities from Jervis Inlet, British Columbia, Canada - JV7_2_27 | ecosystem: Environmental > Aquatic > Marine > Inlet | place: Canada: British Columbia | collected...
GTGGTGTTCGACCGTGGTGGTCACAAATACCATGGCAGAGTCAAGGCCTTGGCCGAGGCTGCCAGGAAAGCTGGATTGGAGTTTTGAGAGAGAGCCAATGAAACCTGTTACTGGAGTGAGAGTGAAGAGACCAAAAGTCGATGCATCAGACATGACTCTCGAGGAGAAGTTGCTGGGTATCGATCGCGTGACCAAGGTGGTCAAGGGCGGTAGGCACCTCAGGTTTAGGGCCTCAGTGGTGGTAGGCGATGGCAAGGGCATTGTCGGGTTCGGGTCAGCCAAGGCGGCTGCCGTTCCTGAGGCGGTCCGCAAGGCAGGTGCAACGGCCAGGAAGGAGATGGTCAGGGTGCCTGTGAAGGATGGGACTATACCTCATGAGATTGTGGCCAAGTTCGGGGCATCCAAGATTCTGCTCAAGCCGGCGGCACCCGGGACAGGCTTGATCGTAAACAACACCTCTCGATCTTTGCTTGAACTGGCGGGGGTCAGGGACATACTGGGTAAGTCGTTCGGCGGGCCGAGCAAGATTAACGTGGCTAAGGCAACGATCCTCGCTCTGTCCAACTTGAGGCATAGTGAGCAAGATGAGATCCAGACGGATGTGGAACCTTTGGAGGCAGCGGTAGATGAAACAGAATGAACTCAGGCCAGCTGCAGGCGCTAAGCACGGGAGAAAGCGGGTAGGTCGCGGGGATAGCAGTGGACATGGCACGTATTCAGGGCGGGGATGCAAGGGACAGAAGTCTCGATCCGGAGGAGGCGTTCGCCTTGGCTTCGAGGGCGGCCAGTTACCTCTGATACAGCGGCTGCCGAGGAAGAGGGGATTCACCAACATCTTTCGGGTCGAGTCCAGTATTGTGAACGTGGGTAAGCTTGCGGTGTTTCCGCCCGGAACTGAGGTGGGTCCCGACGATCTCCTCAGGGCGGGATTGGTGAGCACTTTGGATCGCCCGATCAAGGTGCTCGGGCAAGGCGAGATCCGCCATCCGTTGGTGGTTACAGCGAACAGATTCTCTTCATCGGCAACGGAGAAGATCGCCGCCGCCGGAGGAAAGACGAGACAGGCTTAACATGCAGCGCAAAGGAACCCAGCCTCGCCTAGTCCAGGCAATGATGGACATATGGACATTGCCTGATTTGAGGCGTAAGATCCTCTTCACTCTGGGCGTGCTGGCGATCTTTCGGTTCTTGGCGCATGTTCCCTTGCCTCTTCCGGGCATCCAGGGTGCGCTGGCCGATTTCTTCGGGGAAAACCTGCTCTTCGGCATGGTCGACCTGTTTAGCGGCGGTGCCATGTCGAGTTTCAGCATTGTTGCCACCGGTATCTATCCTTACATTACTTCATCCATCATCATGCAGTTGCTTGTTCCGGTCATCCCTAGGCTACAGGCGATATCTCAAGAAGGCGATGTCGGCCGGCAGAAGATCAACCGGATCACCCACATGATGACCGTGCCTCTGGCCGGTCTGCAGGGCTTTGGTATGCTTACCATATTGCGTGTTCAGGGGATTACCGCAGCTTATGAGCCGCTCGGGGATATGACAATAGCCACAATCCTGGCAACTATGGTGGCCGGCACTATGTTTCTTGTATGGCTGGGCGAGTTGATCACGGAGCGAGGTATAGGAAACGGGATTTCGATCATAATCTTCGGTGGCATTGTGGCCGGGCTGCCGTCGATGATTGGACGCATCTTCTTGACTCCCGAGCCCGGGCAGGTGGCTGGCTTCCTGATGCTCAGCGCGGCGACTCTGGTTCTCATAGTGGTGTTTGTCGAGGCCCATCGTCGGATTCCTGTGCAGTACGCTCGGAGCAGTTTTCGGGCTGGGCGCATGTATCGTCAGTCGGGGTCAACCTACATACCGCTCAGAGTCAACACAGCCGGCATGATACCCATCATCTTTGCCCTGGCGATAATGCAGTTCCCCGCCACCATCGCCAGCTTCTTCATGGGGCCCGAGAACGCCCCGAATTTCTGGAACAGGGTCACTCAGATATTCCAGGCTGATTCCTTCCTTTATCAGGGATTCTACTTCCTCTTGGTGATCGGGTTCGCTTTCTTCTACACCCTGACCATTTTCGAGCAGATGAATCTGGCTCAGACTCTGCAGCGACAGAGCGGCTTCGTTCCCGGTGTTCGGCCGGGCAAAGCTACGTCCGAGTATCTGAACAAAGTCATAAAACGTATCACGTTCGGCGGGGCTCTGTTCCTCGCGGCTGTGGCGATCATGCCTTTTGCTGCCTCACAATTGACAGGCGCTGGAATGCTTGTTCTAGAGAGCACCGCCATGCTCATTGCTGTTGGCGTGTCTCTGGACACCATGAAGCAGCTGGAGGCTCAACTCACTATGCGCCGCTATGAGGGTTTCCTGAAGTAATGCATATCATAATGCTGGGGGCTCCTGGCGCAGGGAAGGGGACCCAGGCGGATATTCTCGCCAAGGAGCTTGGCCTAAATCACGTGGCTTCAGGTGATCTGTTCAGGCAGGCACTCGAGGAGGAGTCCGAGCTAGGCCTCGCGGTCAAGAGTTATATGGAGAAGGGGCTGCTTGTTCCAGATGAGATCGTCATAGGGATGATCATGGAAAGGCTCAGCCAGCCGGATTGTGCCCGGGGATGTGTTCTTGACGGGTTTCCCCGGACTCTAGATCAGGCCGAAATCCTGGATCAGGCCCTTGAGGAGCGGGGCAGACGCATAGACAGGGCTATATACATCGAAGTGCCGGATGAAGAGCTGGTGAGGCGCCTCAGCGGCAGATGGCTTTGCCGCACCTGTCAGGCGCCCTATCATGACGTCAGTTCGCCACCCCGAACAGCAGGCAGGTGCGATAGGTGTGGTTGCGAACTATATCAACGCCCTGATGACAGACAGGAGACGGTGAGGACGCGGTTGAGTGTCTTTCTCGCTGAGAACACTCCGCTGCTCGAGCACTATGGTCGGCCGAACAGGCTGATCAGGGTAGACGGCAACCTGGGGATCGATGGGGTAGCGGATGAAATAATCTCTGCTCTGAGATCGCAGGTATCGACTGGCTGAACGGGACTGCCCTTGAAGGATGACAACGTAGCCGGGCAGCGGTAGAATAGCTCAGATGGTAGTGATAAAATCTGATGAAGAGATAGCCACCATGCGCAGATGTGGCAGAATTCTTGCAGGCATCTTTGATAGACTGGGAATGGAGGTCAGACCCGGCGTCAGGACCGACCTGTTTGACGGAATAGTGGCCGAAGAATCAGAGAGACGGGGGGTTGTCCCTTCGTTCAGGGACTATCGTGGCTTCCCTGCAAACTTGTGTGTGTCTGTGAATGACGAGATAGTGCATGGCATTCCCGGTGAGCGCCTTCTGGAGGAGGGAGACATCGTGTCGCTGGATGTGGGAGTGAACCTCGGTGGTTTTCACACTGATGCCGCCGTGACCATGGGCGTGGGCCGGATAAGCAGAGATGCTGAGGAGTTGATCTCGGTTACCGAGGGTAGCCTTCAGGCAGCAATAGGCAGGGCTTCGAAGGGAGTGTCGATTGATGACATCTCATCTGCCATTCAGCTCCACGTCGAGTCAAGGGGGTTCTCTGTAGTCAAGGAATACAGCGGCCACGGAGTAGGACGAGATCTTCATGAAGAGCCTGAAATACCGAATTTCTCGACCGGCAAGAGACTCCTGCTGCGACGGGGGATGACTCTGGCTATCGAGCCCATGGTCAACGCCGGAGACTGGCATACCAGAGTGGCAGACAACCGATGGACAGTCCTCACCGCCGACGGCAGCCTCTCTGCGCATTTTGAGCACACTGTTGCTGTGATGGATGACGGGGTTGAGATACTCGTCTAGGCACAAGCAGACATATGACTAAGAAGGAACGGATTGAGGTCGAAGGCAAGGTCACTACCGTCTTGCCTAATACGATGTTCAGAGTGGAACTGGCCAACGGGCATCAGGTACTGGCTCATATCTCAGGTAAGATGAGGAAACACTATATCAAGATTCTGCCCGGCGACAGAGTTCTGGTTGAGCTGTCACCATACGATCTGAGTCGAGGGAGGGTTACCTATCGACTGAAGTAGTTTGACAGGAAGCCTGAGAAAGCGTAACATAACAGGGTTTGCCTGTGTGGTAATTCAAGAGATGAAAGTAAGAGCTTCGGTGAAGCCGATATGCAGAAAGTGCAAGGTCGTCAGACGCGACGGTGTTGTTAGGGTCATCTGCGAGAACCCAAAGCACAAGCAGAGGCAGGGGTAAATAATGGCACGTATTGCAGGCGTAGATCTACCTAAGGACAGACCGGTTGGAGTGGCGCTTCAGCGCATTTTCGGCATAGGTGCTACGGCAAGCCAGCGGATCATGACTGCTACTGATGTCGATCCCGGAGTAAGGGTCAAGGATCTCAGTGAAGAGCAGGTAGGACGGATTCGAGATGTCGTTGACAAGGAGTATAGAGTAGAGGGTGATCTCAGGAGAGAAATCCAGTCCGATATAAAGCGGCTCATTGAGATCAACTGCTACAGGGGCAACCGGCACCGTATGAGACTGCCGGTTCACGGACAGCGGACACGCACGAACGCCCGTACCAAGAGGGGGCCGAAGAAGACGGTGGCGGGTCGCGGACAGCGGCGCGGCGTATCTAAGAAGTAAGGAGCTTGTTTTGACCAATGCCTAAGAAGAAGAGGACTCGCAGAACGCAGAGGAAGGTCAACGAAGGTAAGGCATACGTTCAGTCCACCTTCAACAATACCAGTATCGCAATTACCGATATGCAGGGCAATGTTATAGCCTGGGGTAGCTCCGGAAGTGCCGGCTTCAAAGGCTCGAGAAAGGGCACTGCCTATGCGGCTCAGTTAGCGGCCAGGGATGCCGCCCGTCGGGCGGCTGGTGATGGCATGCGCCGTGTTGAGGTGTATGTGAAAGGCCCGGGTAGTGGACGCGAGGCAGCGATTCGTGCACTGCAGGCATCAGGTATCACGGTTACTGCTATCAGAGATATTACCCCCATTCCTCACAATGGCTGTCGACCGCGAGGGAGGAGAAGAGTATAGGATGGCTCGTTACACAGGTCCCGTGTGTCGAAAATGCCGCCGCTTTGGGGAGAAGCTAATGCTCAAGGGCCAGAGGTGTGATACACCCAAGTGTCCCGTGGAGAAGAGAAGTGCGCCTGCGTTCGGGCGTTCCAGGCCCAGGAGGCGTAACGTGATATCTGATCGCGGGCTTCAGTTGAGGGAGAAGCAGAAGGTTCGCTTCAGCTACGGTGTTCTGGAGCGGCAGTTTCGAAGATTCTTTGCTGAGGCGAAAAAGGGGTCAGAGACTCATGGAGATAACCTTCTCATATTGCTGGAGAGGAGACTTGATAACGTGGTCTATCGCCTCGGCTTCGCTGATTCTCGCTCTCAAGCCAGACAGGTGGTCTGTCACGGCCACATAACCGTCAATGGACGGAAGACCGATATTCCGTCGTTCATAGTGAAGGCAGGAGACACCATCAAGTGGTGCGACGCTAGCATGAAGACTGAATACTACAAGAGGATAGTTGAGGAGGTTGACGGTAGACTCATTCCTAACTGGTTGAGCCTGGACAAGGAAGGTATGACCGGCACAGTGGCGAGTCTGCCAACAAAGGACGACGTGGAACCCCGGTTCAACGAGAAAGCCGTTGTCGGGTTCTACTCAAGGTAAGCTATGACGGGACTGTCGATTCCAGCTGTAACATGTGTTGAAGGTGCGGGCATCCATGGTCGCTTTGTTGCGGAGCCTCTGGAGCCGGGTTTCGGTACTACGCTGGGCAATGCCCTGCGACGTGTGCTTCTCAGTTCGTTGCCCGGTGCTGCTGTGACATGGCTCAGGATCGAAGGCATTCAGCATGAGTTCTCTCCCATTCCTCACACGAAAGAGGATGCTATGGAGTTCCTGATGAACGTCAAACAGTTGAGGCTCTATCCTCTCTCCCACCAGCCAGGGCAACTGATCCTCGAGGCACAGGGGGAAGGCAAGATCAGTGCCGGTGATATCAGGCCATCAAGTGACTTTCGCATCGCCAACCCCGAGCTCTTTCTGGCTGCTCTTGATTCTCCAGAGGCAAGGCTTTACATCGAGTTCAATGTCGAGCTGGGAAGAGGCTATGTGCCTGCCAGGTCAACCGACGGTCTGCCTGTCGGGGCCCTGGCGATAGACGCCATCTTCACACCGGTGAGGAAGGTTAACTTCATTGTGGAGTCTATCAGGCCCGGCGAGGAAGACAGCCCAGAGAGACTCGTGCTGGAGATATGGACAGATGCTACTATCTCTCCCTGGGAGGCGCTCAGCCAGAGCGCTACGATTCTGATTAACCAGTTCTGTGCCTTCAGGGACCTTGAGGTTCCGATGGCCAGAGATTTGTCGATCTTGCCCGAGCAATACGACGCTCCGTTGGAGGAACTGAATCTGTCGACTCGCTCCTACAATAGCCTGAAGAGAGCGGGTATTCTCACGCTCGGGCAGCTGATAGAGAAGGGCAGGGAGGGTCTGCCGCCTTTGCCCGGTCTGGGTGCGAAGTCTCGAGCGGAGGTGGAGGAGTTGATGGCGAATATGGGGACTCCCGCTCTGAAGAAGATGGAATGAGACACAAGTTAGCAGGAAGGAAACTGGGCAGAAGAACAGAGCACCGGCTGGCTTTGTATCGAAGTCAGGTTACAGCGCTGCTGGCACACGAGAGCATTACGACTACTGAGGCTAAGGCCAAAGAAGTTCGCAGCCTGACCGAGAAGATGATCACACTGGGTAAGAGTGGCAGCCTTGCCTCGCGCCGTGATGCCCTGAGCTTTGTCACCGATAAGAAGGTAGTTGAGAAGCTATTCTCTGAGATAGCTCCGAGCTATGCTGATCGACAGGGGGGCTATACAAGGATGCTGAGGCTGGGACCTCGCGCCGGCGACAACGCGCCTATGGTTCGAATTGAACTGGTCAAGTAAGTTCGTCTTGCTCGTAGAATATGACGGTACTCTATATCACGGCTTTCAGTGGCAGGTCGGCCTGCCCACCGTTCAGGATGAGCTTGAGCAAGCGATAGTGCGGTTCTGTGGACGGGCTGGTCGTGTTATGGCAGCCAGTCGAACCGATGCCGGTGTACACGCCAGGGGTCAGGTGGCGAGCTTCTGGGCGGGATCAGATCTGAGTACAATGACTTTGGTTAGAGCGCTTAATCACTATCTTCCGGATGATATCGCCGTTAGGGCAGCCTACAGGGGCGGGTCTGAGTTCAGTGTTCGGGGCAGTGCTGTAAGTCGTGAGTATCACTATCGTATTCTTAACAGTAGTACGCGATCACCGTTGAGTCGCAGGTTTTCCCTGTTCTTGTCCAGGCCGCTTGACACGGAGGTGATGAACGATGCTTGCCGGCTTATTCAGGGTGAGCATGACTTTGCGTCGTTTGCCAGCTCGCTGGATGACGGTGAGGGCACGCTGCGAAACGTGCATGAGGCGAGAGTTGAGAGAGAGGGGGAGTTCACCGTCTTTAAGATCGCCGCCAATTCGTTCTTGCCGCACCAGGTGCGCAGCACTGTAGGTCTCCTGATCAGGCTGGGACTAGGCAAGATAGGTATTCGTGACTTTCGTGATATAATGGAAGCGAAGCGCGTAGGATTGGCTGGCCCGGTATCTCCCGCTTGTGGGTTATGCCTTATGAAGGTCAACTATGCTACGCCTCTGGGAAGCTAGAGATGAAAACATATAATCCTAGAGCTAAAGACATAGAGCGTCAGTGGTGGATGATCGATGCCGCAGACATGACTCTGGGAAGAATGGCGTCGCAGGCGGCGCACATACTGAGGGGCAAGCATAAGCCTATGTATGCCCCTCATCTTGACACCGGTGACTACGTTGTCATAGTCAATGCTGCCAAAGTCAGGGTGACTGGCAATAAGGCGAAGCAGAAGGTCTACTACAGACACTCGGGATATCCGGGAGGTCTGAAGAGTCCGACCTACGAGCAGATATTCGGCAGAAACCCTGCCCGTGTCGTTGAACTCGCGGTCAAAGGAATGCTGCCTCACAACAGCCTTGGCAGGGCTATGTTCAGAAAGCTGAAGGTCTATGCGGGTGCCGAGCATCCCCATCAAGCTCAGACTGCCCTCTTCCATGCCGGTGTCGGCTTTCCCGCTGACATCAAGCGTGACCCGGAGGGGAAGGGGTCCGGGGAGGCTAAGGATTGACTCAAAGGAAAGGTGATGACTCATGAGCGAGGAAAGCTACGTCTGGGGAACAGGTAAGAGGAAGTGTGCGATAGCTCAGGTCAGGCTTTTCTCCGGGCAGGGGGAGATCGTGGTGAATGAGAGGCCCTATCAGGAGGCGTTTACCCGACTTGAGCATCGCCGCAAGATAGAGCAGCCCTTCTCTTCTACTGACACCGTTGGCAAGTTCAGGGTGACCGCTAAGGTGAGCGGTGGCGGTCTCAACAGTCAGGCTGAGGCTATTCGTCACGGCATTGCTCGAGCGCTGGTCAAAGAGAACGAACTGTTCAGGCCTGTCCTGCGCAAAGAAGGTCTGCTCACCCGGGATTCCAGGATCAAGGAACGCAAGAAGTACGGACTCAAGCGAGCTCGCAAAGCACCGCAGTACACCAAGCGTTAATCGTCTCGTCTGATCGGCACTGTTGCCGTCGCTTTCCTGCCGTTGCCCCAGAGAGCAATAATGGCTATAATACTGGCCTGCTGGGGATTAGTCTAGCGGTAGGACGACTGACTCTGGATCAGTTAGGCCAGGTTCGAATCCTGGATCCCCAGCCACCGTGGCGCATTCGTCTAGAGGCCTAGGACACCTCCCTCTCAAGGAGGAGATCACGGGTTCGAATCCCGTATGCGCTACCAAAGCATGATTCGCCCCCTGTTCTGAAGCCAAATCTCAGAACCAGGGGGCTTCGCCTATCTGCTCCGGTGGTCGTTGAGATTTGACCTTTGCTTTGCCTGGCTATAGAATGGATTCGGGCGAGTAGACCGGGTGACCGCTCTGGACTTGAACGTCCAGGGAGGAAAGTCCGAGCTCCACCGAGCAGGGTGCTGGGTAACGCCCAGGAGGGGTGACCCTACGGAAAGTGCCACAGAAACATACCGCCGGCGTCCGGCTTCGCCGGCACCGGTAAGGGTGAAATGGTGAGGTAAGAGCTCACCAGCAGTCAGGAGACTGGCTGCTGGGCAAACCCCACCCGGAGCAAGACCGAATAGGTGGGCGGACCGCTCCTGAGTCTTCGGGTTCTGGTTCAGGTCTAAGGTGCTCGGCCGAGGCCCTCGGGTTGGTCGCTTGACCCTGATGGCAACACCAGGGCTAGATGGATGGTCACCATCCCGATCTGATCGGGGTACAGAACTCGGCTTACAGGTTTGCTCGCCCATTATTTCCGCCCGGTTCATGAGTGGCAAACGACAGAGATGAGGTCTCAGCCTTGACCGGGGTACCATGCAAGGTGGGTTAACGGGCGGTATACGCCTCCAGCAGCGATGAGCAGGCTTGTTGCGTGAGGATTCCGGGCGTAGAATACTCGAGTCGTGGATGATGTACCCCCCAAGCTTCGTGATTTCGTTCTGTTCTGTGCGCAGAGGCGGAGCCCCGAGTGGCCGGCTATATACGACGAGATGACCAGGGTAGCCGGCAGGAGGCTGTTCCAGGGGCTGGGATACGAAGAACTGCGACAACTGGGACTGTCTTTCTCGCTGTCCAGTGCTGACAGAACCATGCAGATGGTGAGAAAGGTCACCTCACGAGTCGATGGTTGACTGGGATCTTGCCATCCTCGGTAAGCGTTACCCCGGCTGAGCCGATTCAGAGAGGGTTTTCATGCGGATAGCTGTGCTGGCTGACACTCATGTGAGCCGACTCGAGAGCATTCCCTCAAAGATAGTCGATGCCATATCCACGGTGGATCTGATCTTTCACGCAGGTGATCTCACGGACCTGCAGACACTGATGGGGCTGAAGCGCCTCAAAGAGGTTCAGGGCAGTCCAGGGTAACATGGACTCAATGCAGCCAAAAAACCATACTCCCGGTCAAGGATGTGGTTGAGGTGCAGGAAAAGAGGATCGGAATGACCCACGGGTCGGATGGTCCTTGCGGAATAGATGAGAGGGTGAAGACGGTGTTCGACGGCGATCAGGTAGATGTCACGGTCTACGGTCACGCTCATCGGGCTCAGAATGAGGTCATCGATGGCGTTCTCTTCTTCAACCCGGGAACGGCGGCAGAGTTCTTCGGTATCCTTGCTGTTGAAGATGGAGTGGTGAAGGGTGAGATCGTGAGGTCAAGCTAAGAGGCGTACGGACTACCGTCTCATCACCAGCGAGCCGTACCCTACCACGCGTGAGAAGTCGCCGCTCGTCTCTCCGCTGGTGGCATATTTCTGCAGTGTGGCGGTTCTGGCTCCCATCTCTCTGGCTGCTACGATGGCTGCCGCCACGGGGCCGTATCCGCACATCGTGCAGTTGAGGCGATGACAGCGCGCATACAGCTCTTCCTCATCCAGGGCAACGATGGCCTCTATTACGGAGCTATCCTTTTCTGTGGCTATGGAGTGCGGCTCATAATGACTGAAATCACTGCTGGCTATTACGAGCGGGGCGTTGTCTAGTAGCGCTATTGCCCTGCCTACTGCCCGGGCCGTCTCTATGTCCTGGGCCATCATTGCTATGGGCACTACTCCTATATCTACATATAGATGCTGAAGCCACGGGAGCTGAACCTCTATGCTGTGCTCGTCCCTGTGAGCCGTCTCATCGGCCCTTATGACTTCGCTCAGCAGCCTCTCGGCGACTGCCCCGTCCACCTCTGCGTCGCCCAGCGGGGTCTGCCAGACGGCCTCCGTCGACATGGAAACGGGACACCCATATCCGGTGTGGTTGGGGCCGAGCACTATGGCTGTATCGATCACCCCGTCACGGGCAAGCTCCGTGTAGGCATGTGCGGCTATCGGTCCGGAGTATTGATAGCCGGCGTGGGGTACGACGATAGCGACGATATCCCCCGGTCCTTCGTTGTTGACCTGCGGGAGGGTTCCGGGGCCGAGCTCATGTGTGTAGCAACAGTCGATCTGTGCTCGCAGCGCTCCGGAAGTGCCGGCGTAGAACACTCCGGAAACAGCCGGTCTCCTTACCCTCACAGTACACCTGCCCGGATCGGGCCTGATCCTCAGGGCTTCTTCTGGCCCTTCTTTCCGGTCCTCTTCGTGGGCTTCGCAGCCTTTTCTGTAGTTCTGCTTCCGACGTTCTCATCGGCAGGCTGCTCCTCCCGTCTCAGCCTTGATTGATCGCGGTACCAGCGATGTATCTCGTCGAGAGCGGGCGGCACAACGCTGAATATCTCTATATCGGCCGGGAACTGCATCGCGTGGCCCTCTCTGATGAACAGGAGTCCCGCCTCATCGTCTTGCAGTGTCTCACCTATCTTCTTGGCCATGGCCTGATCTCTTCTCTTGGTCGCATCCAGATAGAGCTCGAAGACCTTTCGCTCCACCTCCGCACTCATGAAGCCGAGCATCAGGCATCTCTGCCAGTCCATGACCTCTTCCAGCAGTTCCTTCGCCTCAAGAGGTTCGAAGGTGGCGCCGCGATCGCGTTGGCCCCTGGCTATCTGATGACTGCTCGGATTCAGTCGTTCTACAGCCTCTATTCCATCCTCGCCATCCTGGTAGACTGATTCATGATAGATCCTCGTGATTTCGCCGATCTTGGATGCCAGATTGTGAAGCTGCTCTGCTGCTTGTTGCCAGTAGCGAGTGTATTTCTCCCTGTACTCATCGGGCGCTTCCTCACTCGAATACACGAGCGGGACAAGGTACAGCTTCTTCCCTCGTCTGAAGCGCTCAGCTTCAGGCTTCTCTATCTTACCCAGTTCCTGTGACATGGATCTCAGCCTTCGCAGAAGACATCGCCTGATGCCTGAATGCGGCTCATATGCCTGTCGGCCTCAGCAATCTGAAGACGGGCGAGTGCCTCACAGCCGGTGCTTATCAGTCTCCCTGTCTGTTCCCCAGTTCCTCATAATCTCCTTGATCCTGCCGGCCAGTTCTGCGTCCTCCTTGAGCCGCTGGGTGAACACGGGGCAACTCTGCAGTATCATCTCCTGACTTAGAGAGGCCATGTTCTCCATAAGCTGATCGAGTTCGCCCCTGGCATGTTCTGGAAGATTCGTGGACTGCATCACCGTCCTGAACTGCGTCACGTCGTCAGCCCCGACCTGTATGGGGGTTAAGCAGTTCTTATACCACGGGCACTCCCGACAACGGACAAGCGCCGTCACTTCATCCAGAATATCACCCACTATCAGCGTCTCTCCTGAAGCAGAATTCTAGCACTTATCCAGCATGTGAGGGAAATGGGTCGCGCTTGCCAGGCATTTGGGATAATCCTCTTCATGTGTTATAATGACCGTCGCCAGTGATAGCAGGTACCCGTGTATGGGTTTAAACCGATTGCCTGCCGAGGCTTGGGATTACCCTGTGTCCGCTGGCACGGGGACTTTTTTGTTGTAGAGCTACTAACCCTCTATAGGAGGGAAACAGAGAGAGGCTGAACATGTTGAAGGAAAAGAAGGCACAGGTAGTCAGCGATCTGGCCGACAATCTGTCGCGAAGTGCTATCATCATCGCAACCAACTATCAGGGTATGCTGGCCAAACAGATGACTGAGTTGCGGCAGACACTGGCCAACGCAAATATCGAGTATCAGGTCGTCAAGAACACCCTGGTCTACCGTGCTGCCGACAGGGCAGGAAGACTGGAGATCATGGCGGTAATAGAGGGGCCCGTGGCTTTGGCCTTTGGCTATGATGACGTGGCCAATACGGCCAGGGTCCTCATTCAGTACGTGAAGTCGGGAGCGTCGCCGTTGCAGATAAGGGGAGGCCTGCTGGGGGATCGTGTTCTGAGGGTGGAGGAAGTCACAAGCCTCGCCAATCTGCCGCCCAGAGAAGTGCTTGTTTCAAGATTGCTCGGGCAGTTACAGGCTCCCGTGAGCAGTTTACATAATGCCCTCAGTTCGCCACTGAAGGCACTCGTATATGTTCTACAGAACAGAGCTCAGACTACTGGGCAATAACCAAGGAGGAAAAGATGCCAGCAGAGGAATTAGAGAAGGAAATCAAGGAAAGGGAGGTTAAGAAGGCTCCCAGGCCCAAGAAGACGGCCAAAGAGAAAGTGGTGACGGAAGCACCAGAAGCGAAGAAGGAGGAGAAAGAGGAGGTCAAGGAGGCAGCAAAGACGAAGAAGCAGGTCAAGGGCTTGACCAAGGACGAGATCATCGAGGCCGTCAAGAGCATGACCGTGCTGGATCTGGCAGACCTGGTCAAGGCGTTGGAGCAGGAATTCGGGGTTACTGCTGCTCCTGTGGCAGCAGCGGTGGCAGCCCCGGTTGCGGCACCCGGAGAGGCAGCAGAGGGGCCCGAGACGGAGGAGAAGACGGAATTCAGTATTACGCTGAAGAGCTTTGGCGAGAGGAAGATCGAGGTCATCAAGGCGGTGCGTGAGGTCACTGATCTGGGACTCAAGCAAGCCAAGGATCTGGTAGAGGCCGCTCCGCAGTTGGTGAAGGAGAGCGTTCCCAAGGAAGAGGCTGAGACGATCAAGCAGAAAATCGAGGCTGCTGGAGCAACTGTCGAGATCAAATAGGGTAGTCTTGGAGATTGCTCCGCCGCCGAGGAGGGGCTAAGAACATGCCGTCGGTTGCTCACCAGGCTATCTTGGGGATGGGCGGATTCTTCCTGCTTCTGGGTGCTATTCTGATCATCTGGAACAGGAGGGAGAAGAGCAGATACTACGATTCCATCCTGTTGACCAGGAGGGATATCAAGGAATCATTCACTCATGATCCGGAGCGACCATGGCTGGGTGCCTGGCAGGTAGGTGGCAGGATATCGCTGATACTGGGCGTTTTGCTCTTGATCATCGCCGGCGTCCTCTGGCTTACAGGCTGACATGGTAGTCGTGAGCATCGGCCGGGGGCGATGGCTGCTGTTGTTGGGCAATCTCCGCGCCCAATCTGTCGGTTACTTCCTTCAGTGACACTTTCCCTGCAGACAAGACCATCTTGAGCGCGTCGTCGATCGATATGTTGGTACGTATGACCTCTCTTTCCCGTACTATCTCCAGGTAGCCGGATGTCGGATTTGGCGATGTCGGGATGAAAACAGTGAGCAGCTTCTCACCCGATGTGGTGCTCGATTCGCTCGTCATAAACCCTATGACACGCATGCCCTTCTTGGGGAACTCGACCAGTACTACCTGGAGAAATCTACTCTCGCCCGGCGTGGCAAAGCTTACCATTATCTGCTTGATACTTGTGTAGAGATAGCGAAACAACGGCACTCTTGCCAGCAGGGATTCTCCATAATTCACGAGTCTCTTTCCCGCAACACTGGTTGCTATCATCCCTGTCACGAAGATCAGCAAAATCGTCATGGCGACACCCAGGCCTGTTACCGAGTAACCCAGCAGTCCTTCGGTCAGTTCTTGCAGTCCCAGAATGCCGTCGATATACACGAAAAGCCAGCGCAGTATGAGCACGGTGGCTGCGATCGGCACGATCACAATAATGCCTGCGATGAACCAGGTTCTGACCTTCTTTCTCAACTCGCTGAAGGTTATTCTTCCGCTACGCTTCATGTCCGCACATTCCCGACTCAGACGGTCTCCTTATGTCTGTATTGTAGGGCTTCGGCCATGTGGTGAGTCTTTATTATGTCGCTACTGTCAAGATCAGCGATGGTGCGGGAGAGCTTGAGGATACGGTGAAATGCGCGGCCGGTAAGATGAAGCTGCTTCATGGCCGCACGCAGCAGGCTTTGAGCCGCCGTCTCCGCTATGCAGAATTCCTTGACCTCCTTTGGCGTCATGTCTGCGTTGCATCCCAGCTTCGTGCCCCTAAAACGCTCAAGTTGTAGCTCATGTGCGGACCTGACTCTTGCTCTGACCCTATCCGCGCTCTCCCCCGGCCTGTCATCGGTAAGTTTCTCGTAGTCAATGCGGGGAACGTCAACGAACATGTCGATTCGGTCCAGCAACGGCCCGCTAATTCTCTTGTGATAGCGCATGATCTCGCCGGGTGAGCACCTGCATTCCTTTAGCGGGTCGCTGTAATACCCGCAGGGGCAGGGGTTCATAGCGGCTACGAGCATGAAGCTAGCGGGAAAGGTAACGCTGCCCTGTACGCGGCTCACCGTGACAGTCCTGTCCTCCATTGGCTGGCGCAGCGATTCCAGTGTGACATGTCCGAACTCGGGGAACTCGTCCAGAAAGAGAACCCCGTGGTGTCCGAGGCTGATCTCGCCCGGCCGTGGCCATTGGCCTCCTCCTACCAGGCCGGCATGGGAGATGGTGTAATGAGGGGCGCGAAACGGGCGCTCTACGATGATAGGAGTCTCGTGGGGCAATAGCCCGCTGACGCTGTAGATCTTGGTTACCTGTATCGCTTCCTCCATGGTAAGCAGAGGGAGTATCGCCGGCAGCGAACGGGCCAGCATGGTCTTCCCACTACCGGGTGGACCGCACATCAGGATGTTATGTCTGCCCGATGCAGCTATTTCCAGAGCCCTCTTGGCATGCTCCTGCCCCTTGATGTACTTAAGATCGAATGCATATGCCGGGCAGAACTCGTGTTCCCAGTCCACCTTGTCTATGTATTCAGGGATTTCCGCCCCGCCTTGCAGGTGAGCGACCAGATGTGCCAGCGATTCAGCGGGATAGATGTGGATGTTCTCGATAAGAGAGGCCTCCTTGGCATCATCGTGTGGCACAAATACGGTGGTTAGCCCTCTGTCCCTGGCCAGAGACACCATGGGCAATACTCCGTGCGTATGACGCAGCTTCCCATCCAACGAGAGTTCGCCCAAGAATATGCAGTCGGAGAGATCGGCGTTTAGTTGCTCCGAGCTGATCATTATTCCGATGGCGATGGACAGATCGTAAGCGGGCCCTTCCTTCTTGAGGTCGGCCGGAGCGAGGTTGACGGTGATGCGCCTGTTGGGGAACTTGTAGTAGGAGTTCCTGATCGCTGACCTAACCCGTTCCCTTGCCTCCTGGACTGCCTTGTCGGGCAGTCCGACGATGGTGAAAGAAGGTAAGCCGGGCGAGATATCCGCCTCCACTTCAACCACCGCACCCTCCAGTCCTACCACGGCTGCACTCTTAACCTTGGCTAGCATACTGACAACACCATTTTCGCTGAGTTGGAGGCTCTGCCTCCCTCTCTCAGACAGCACTCAACCCTCTTGAGCAGTTCCCTGTTCTCTTCGTCAGTTAGCGGGAAGTTGCTCTTGTGAAATGCAGTCTGCAGCTACCGAGCTAGAGGTATTCTAACACGCTCTTGCGGATCATGGCTCGTTATGGGGTAGAATAGGTGATGGTGTTCCAGTTCGTCGAGCTCCTCTGCCCCAAGCGTTTCTCTCATAGTATCGACGGTGATCGTCCATATATCGCCGCTTCCCGGCCAGCTGGGTGTAAGAACCGGATTCTCAAGCGGGAGTTCTCGGTAGAGCCTTATGGTCATCGCTCCCGCAGACGCCCCTTTATTATCTACTATATATGCTGCTGCTTTAGTGCTGTGGCTTGCTGAACGGTTTTTGCAGGGAAGGGAGTACGTGATGACAGACTGGGAGAAGAACCTATCACCGATCGCCAGAGAGAGACTGGCCAGAGTCGGGGAGTTGACCCTGGAGGAGATAACGAAGATGGCCGACTCCGAGATGGTTGAATCTCTGCTTTCGGAGTTCTATCAAGGGCAGATTGACCCGGATAGCTTATGGAGCAGATTGAAGATGGAAGGCAAGCCATTACTGTTGAGGGAGGCCCAGACACGACTGGTAAACTCACTCAGTTTCGGAGTCAGTCCCGAGGAAATGCAGAAGAGGAGCGAAGGGATACTGGGCATAGAGACCCTCAAGGATGATCAGAACACTCCGATGATCGAGGCGCATCTGAAACTCATGGATGATCTGCAGAAGAAGTATAAGTCCGAAATCGAGCAAGCCTACAACACCATCAGGGTCGAGGTAGAGAGGAATCCGCAGCTCAGGATGAAACAGGTTCAGCAGGGGCAGCGTACCGTGCTTGTCCAGATGACTGTTGATGAGGCTATACGACAGCTTCCTCAATGGCAGGACTTCCTTGTACAGCATGAGGGTAGATACGGCAATGAGTATGCCGGAGTGGTGGATAGGCTCAAGAGAGAACTGAGATAGCTGGCTCAAGCCCACGCCCGGAGACCTCACATTCGGCGCACGCCGCTCAGAATTCCGGAAACCGCCTCCGGGTGGGGTCTCTGTCCCGGGATAGAGACTATGGTGCAGATCCCGGTGTCAGGAGAGACCTGAACTCGGGGTGGTGAGGTGCAGGCTGGTTCAACCTCAAGGTGTTGGCTAGACATCTATAGTCATGCCGTCATAGGCAAAGCTGATGTAGGCCGACTCCATTTTGCGGTAGTCGTCGTAGCTGCGGTTCCAGTACTCCTCAAGGTGAACGAACAGAACCTTCTTGGCCTCGATCATGGTTGCCAGTTCGAGGGTTTCCTCAAAGGTATAGAGAGTTGTCCTGGAGCTGTGATCGGGTGGGTATCTGAAACCGTGCTTCAGACCGCTCTCAAACATGCCCGGCTGGATGACAAGGAGGTCGGGCGATCGGACTTCGGGTCGATGTGCCGGGAACGGTTTCAGGTCACAGGGGGCATACACGATCCTTCTGCCTGCTTTAACGAAGACGTACACAAAAGTGGTCTGTTCACCGCGGTCCACCGGTATGGCGTGTATGCTCACGGGGCCCACCTGAAGGCTACTGCCGAAGGTCTCAAGACGGATGAAGCCCCTGCTCTCATAGGCATCAACCAGCGGGCCGTACTGAGATCGTACTTGAGGTAACCTGTGACTCAACTCCTCCGGGAGGAGTAGACATATCTGTTTATCAGGATAGGTGTGCCATGTTCGGAAGTCCAGGGTGATCTGCTCCACCACCCGAAACCCCTCAATATGGTCGGGATCGAGATGAGTGAAGGTGAGGTAGTCGATGTGCCGGATGCGAGAGCGGTTCAGCAAGCACGAGACCTCCGAGGGCGTGTCGACAAGGAGGTTGATGTCATGAAGAAAGGCCGCGGGGCCTGCCCGGGCATACGGAGCACCCTTCTTCCTGGCTTCCCGGCAGATACGACACTGGCAAAGGGGTTTGGGGATTACCATACAGCCCCCGGAGCCGAGAACAGTCATCTTCATCAGATGCGAGAGGGCGAAGCCTGTGCAAGCCTGCCCGGTTCCTCCTTTCCCTAGCGTGTATTCTTCAGTTCACCATCGATGGTGCCGCGAACCCGCTCTCTCTCCTCCGCAAAATCAAACCCGGTCCAGACTCCAATCGAACCGAGTATCGAACCCTGGGGGTGAAACTGACGAAAGATCTTGAAGTAATAAGCCGCCTCTCTGCTATTGATAGTGGCGTGGGGATTCTCAACCTTGATGCGTTGAAACTCATCCTCGCTGATCTCACTCTCAGCCAGCTTCTCTCCCAGGTCCTCACAGCCCGCTCCCTGAGTGTACTGGACCTTATAACGCCACAGTATCTCATCGGGGAGATGATTCGTGTCTTCAAAGGCCTTGCGCAGGATCCATTTCTCAATCGTGTCTCCCACCTTCTCAGACTCACGAATCTTGAGCTCGGGAGGAATCTTCATGGAAAGGTCGATCATAGCCACATCCAGGAAAGGCACTCTCAACTCCAGGCTGAAGTACATTCCCATCCGGTCGGCGCGTTGCAGATTGATGTTATGGAGATTGCCAATGCAGCGCCTGGCCTCTTTGTTGAGCAGATCCACAGGATAGTGCTTCATGTAGTGATATCCGGCGAAGAGCTCATCTGCTCCTTCTCCTGTGAGCACCACAGTGACATAGTCGGCCGCCAGCTTGCAGGTGAAGTAGCAGGGCACAGCACACCTCACCAGTGAAGGATCATAGCTTTCCAGCTTCTTGATGACGATTGGCAACGTTTCATAATACTGTTCCGCGGTGAAGATCAGCTCGTGATGTGTTGAGCCGATGTGCGCTGCTGCAATGCGAGAGGCCTTGAGGTCATCGCTCTCCTCTCCGGACTCATCCTTCATACCTACTGCAAACGTGTGTAGATGAGGAATGTCATCAGCTGTTAGTGCAGCCACCAGGCTGCTGTCAATACCTCCGCTGCAGAAGGAACCAACATGTATCTCCTTATCTGCCAGCAGCCTCTTCCCGACTGCTTGAGCAAAGGTCTCTCGAATCAGCTTGCAGGTCTCCTCGACACCGGTCAGTAGATGGTCTTGAATCTCAGGGATTTCATAGCACTGCACAGAACCATGCCCGGGGGTGTAATAGTGCCCGGCAGGAAATTCATGAGCTTCCTCCACTCCGGCTAATGTCATAGCCCCCAGTTCCGATGCAAAGTACATCTTATCGTCGACACAGCCATAGTAGAGGGGTTCTATGCCGATCGGGTCTTGAGCCAGCATGAAATCGTCACCGTCGAAGAGAGCAAAGGCGAACATCCCGTCCAGTTCCTCGATGCATTCCGGCCCCTTCTCCCGCTAGAGGTGTAGTGTGACTCCAGTATCAGAATTGGTGGCAAAAGGATATTGGGAGACAAGCTTCTCTCTAGGGTTCCTGAAGTTATATATCTCGCCATTGCAGATGATTCCTGTCCGGCCACCGTCGGCCAAAATCGGCTGGTGGCCCTTAGCCACGTCAACAATGGAGAGTCTGGTATGACCAAATACGCCACTGCCGAATGTGTGAATGCC
>Ga0255055_10001162_pt1 | contig 19740 bp, 13 predicted proteins | sample JV7_2_27_MG_FD_188633 | JGI IMG/M metagenome (GOLD analysis project Ga0255055, IMG submission 188633) | Seawater microbial communities from Jervis Inlet, British Columbia, Canada - JV7_2_27 | ecosystem: Environmental > Aquatic > Marine > Inlet | place: Canada: British Columbia | collected...
GTGCACCGGGCAGGAGGCACAATCCGCCTGGGATTGGGATTCACTGATCTCAACCTGGTTCTTATTATTCAAATCTTTATCCATACTTCTCTTAACCCTTTCCCGGAAACGCGTTTGCGCCGGGGATATTATTGATTAATTACCTGCTCTTCTTCAGAAATGGGATCTACCTTGATCAATCTTGCCTGTGAGCTTCTCAAAGCGATCACAGATCCTCGTATGCGGTAAGCTGTGGGATCCCCACCGGGGTTGACCATTTCTACTCCTACCTCGGTACCCGGAATAATTCCCAGATCAAACAGCCGCCTGCGCTCTACACCCCTGCTTAAGGAAGAGATAGCCGTGACTCTACCTTTCTCCCCAACCTGCAGAGTATCTAAGGGAATTCCCTTGATATCTTGATAGTGGTTTTCTTCAACCAGCGGTACTACAGATATATTTGCCGCTACAATTGGGGCGAGAACATGTTCCCGGTCCTCACTCCAGAAGCGGATCCTGTCAGGGGTGGTTTCATCTACCTCCACAACCATGTTAGGATGGAGATCTTCCGCGACAATCTGGACATAAATCAACTCCGGTTCATCTTCTATATGAACGATCCTGGCTGAGGTTTGAACCGGTAAATCCGACAGGGGTAAACCTCCATGGGAAACCAACTCTCCTCTTGAAGTGGGAATTGGATCGCCGTGAGGGTCATGGGTTGGATGTCCAAGGCTTGCCGATAATCGCTCGGTATCCTCAACGGATAATTTATGTTCCAGCCTTTCTGCCTGCTGGTGCCAATCAGTTTCCTCAAATCCAGTTGTATCCGCCAGGTACCGTTCCCATAGACGGTGCGCCCGGACGATCTGGATAGCGGTATTTCTTCCTGCCGGTGTCAAACTAAAACGATTGCCGCTCATTTCCAGCAGCCCTTTAGCCTGAGTGATAGCAAGGATTTCTGAAGCCCGTCCTAGACTGGTTGAGAGAACCCCCGCCAGGCTCTCCAAAGTGGCTGGTTTTTGGTTTCTACCGCATTTAAAAATGTATTTCAAAGTATCTTCAATTAGTACCTTATCGGTTAATTCACGACGTTTCTGTAAACGCCACAACAAGCCAGATTCTGGCCAAAAAATTAGACTAGATGCAAATATGACCCCAATACCAATTAATAAAGCGATCAATGGATCAACCATGAATAAACTCCTTTAATGTCCCTGCATTTTCATAAATAAATCAATCTGCATTTTTTATTTCCACTTGCACTTGAGCGGTCGCACTGGCTCCCAGTACGATTTCCTGATCCTTCCCTTTTACCTGCAAACGGAGATTGTTATCGTATGGAGAAAAATCCACCACAGAAAATTCCGCTCCCGGCACTAATCCTTGAGCTTCCAGAAAACGAAGGAAACCCGGATCATCATCGCTGACCGAATGAACCACTCCCTGCTGCGCAGGACGCATATCATGCAGATAGGACGTAGGATGATCGGGCATCTCCAAATTCCTGTTTGGTATAGGTTCACCGTGTAATCCCCGTTGGGGATCTCCCAGGACTGCCGCAACCCGTTCTTCGAAAGTTTCCGAAATCACGTGTTCCAAACGATCAGCTTCCGCATGAACCTGATCCCAGGAATACCCCAGCACTTCATGAAGAAAGAGTTCAAGCAGCCGGTGGTGTCGAAGAACTTCCAGAGCAATTTTCTTTCCCTCATTTGTTAATTTCACTCCCTGGTGTTTGATATAGTCAAGCAGCGGCGGTTTTTCAGTGGCAAGACGCTGAATCATATCCGTCACTGAAGCCGGGCTGATTGCCAGAGCATCAGCAATCTGACCAGTGCCAACCCGTTCTGTATCAGCAGATAATTTATAGATCACCTTTAAATAATCTTCTACAGTATCAGATAGTCGTTTGCGCATTTCAGCTCCCTGTTTTTTGTTATTCTAAATTAGATTTTAGACTATTCTAAATCCTTGTCAACCCCCAATTCTTTGAATTTTCAGCTACTGCTGACCCGTTTTTTGCCAGATCTGGATAAATTGTCTCTTATTTCCTTGGGACCTCGACCGTTGACCGACTTCTTGGTTTATGGCATAATCAACGCAACATACAAAAAAAAGCAGAGATGAAAACGAGTAAGGCTGTCTGGATCTGCCAGCGAGCCCGGAAACGGTGAAAGCCGGGCCAGAAACGTCAGTCTGAAAATCCTTTCGGAGCTGAGAACTGAACCCCTTTGGCAATTAAGGGATCCGGGTTCACCCCCGTTATCAGGGTGCGAGGCTGAATCGCAGATTCAGCAGCATAATCCATAACTATCTGCAGAGAGTCCTCGCTAAGAGCCCGCTAACCAGCGGGAATACGGGTGGTACCGCGTGAGTTGATACTCTCGTCCCGACAGGGATGAGAGTTTTTTTTATTCAGGAGGCAGGATGGCTATCAAAAAAGCGCCCAACGAAGTAGATTTTATTCAACTGGAGCATCAAACCCTTAAGTTTTGGGACGAGATTGATGCTTTTAACAATTTAAGATCCCTTCACAAAGGCAAACCGCCTTGGTCATTTATCGATGGACCGATTACAGCCAATAATCCTATGGGAGTCCATCACGGCTGGGGCCGGACCTACAAGGATATTTTTAACCGGTACTGGGCTATGAATGGCCGCGAACTTCGCTATCAAAACGGATTTGACTGCCAGGGATTATGGGTGGAAGTAGAAGTTGAAAAGGAAAAAGGATTTAAATCCAAAAAGGATATTGAAAATTACGGACTGGCAAAATTTGTCCGGGAGTGCAAAGCCCGGGTATTGCAATACGCCGCCGTGCAGACGGAGCAATCCATCCGGTTGGGCTATTGGATGGACTGGAATCAGCCTGACTTTCTCCGGGATCTAGCGACCAAGTTACTGGAAGACCCCCTGCAGGAAATCACAGTTCCCGGACCTAAAGGACCTGTAACTGATACCGTAGAGCTAATTGTCGGGCGGTTGGGACTTCAGGAACTTGGAGGCAGCTACTTCACATTCTCCACTGAAAACAATTACATGATTTGGACTTTCCTGAAGAAAACCTGGGAGAAAGGCTGGTTGTACCGGGGAGCTGATGTAATGCCCTGGTGCCCCCGCTGCGCAACAGCAATCAGCCAACACGAAATTGTCACAGATGGCTATGCAGAGCTCACCCACCGCTCTGTAACACTGCGGTTCCCTCTTCGCGATCGACCAAATGAGTCTTTGCTGATTTGGACCACAACCCCCTGGACTTTAACTTCAAATGTTGCGGCTGCAGTCGGGCCCGAGCTTACCTACCTAAAAGCCCAGGTAAAGTTACCCGGTCCAGCTGGAGAGGATCACATTGTTTATCTCTCTAAAGGAACTGCTGCTATGCTCCGGGGTGAATACAAAATCCTGGGTGAGATTAAAGGGGCAGAGATGGAAGGGTGGGCCTACGATGGTCCTTTCGACGATCTCCCGGCAGCACAATCCTCCGGTGGCGTCACCGAACTTAAAGAGCTTCAAGAAGGCATAGAGAGAAGTGCCGTTGAGTCTCATCAGGTGATTCTGTGGGAAGAAGTAGGAGAAGAAGAAGGCACAGGAATCGTCCATATAGCACCGGGATGCGGCGCGGAAGACTTCCTGCTCTCATTTGAATATTCTCTGCCGCGGATTGCTCCTTTGACAGAGGAAGGATATTTTATCGACGGCTTTGGCTGGATCACTGGCAAACACGTTTCAGAAGTGACGGATGAAATATTTGAGAACCTGGAAGAAAAGGGCATTCTCTACCATATAGAACCCTATACTCACCGCTACCCCACCTGTTGGCGCTGTCAAACCGAACTCGTCTTCCGCCTGGTGGATGAATGGTTCATCAATATGGGCGAGAACTACGGGAAACCCCGGGAAGAGATTACCGCAGAAGAGAAGGCGTCCAGCCTGCGCTATCAGATTATGGATGTAGTGGATCAAATCCGCTGGATCCCTGATTTTGGACACGCCCGTGAATTGGATTGGCTTCGGAACATGCATGATTGGATGATTTCCAAAAAACGCTACTGGGGATTATCTTTGCCGATCTGGGTATGTGAGGATTGTGATCATTTCCATGTGATTGGTGATGAAGAGGAATTGGAAGAAAGGGCCTTAGAGGGGTTTGACGCCCTCAAAGGTCATACACCTCACCGCCCGTTTATTGATGAGGTAGTGTTGGCTTGTGATAAATGCGGGGGAAAGATGACCCGCATTCCCGATGTGGGCAATCCCTGGCTGGATGCTGGCATTGTGCCGTTTTCAACCTTGAGTTTCCGGACTGATCATGAATTCTGGAAAAAGTGGTACCCCGCTCACTGGATCAGCGAATCATTTCCGGGACAATTCAGGAATTGGTTCTACAGTTTGCTTGCCATGGGGACCGTACTGGACAACTCACCTCCTTTCCTGGAGAATTTCAGCTATGCCAGCTTGCATGCAGAAGATGGCCGGGAAATGCATAAATCCGCGGGAAATTCAATAGAATTCAACGAAGCGGCGGATAAAATGGGCGTGGATGTGATGCGCTGGTTGTACAGCGCGCATAAACCAGAAAACAACCTGTTATTTGGCTACCACCGCGCGGAGGAGACCCGCCGCCGGTTCATCATTCCTTTCTGGAATGTCTATTCCTTCTTTACTACCTATGCCGAAATTGACGGTTGGTCCCCCGGATTAAAGGATTTTGACCCGGATCATCCTGAAGGACCTACGCCAGAAAGTCAAAATCCTCTGGACCGCTGGATTCTCGGTCGGCTAAACCAGACCGTAGAACAAGTCACATCGGATCTGGAAAACTCAAACGCATTTAACGCTACCCAGGGCTTTGAATCCCTCCTGGATGATCTGAGCAATTGGTATGTCCGACGCTCCCGCAGACGATATTGGAAAACCGAAACGGATCAGGATAAAAATACCGCCTACGAAACGCTCTGGCACATCCTAGTAAAGATGAGCCGTTCCCTGGCCCCGGTGATTCCTTTCCTCACCGAGCAAATCTATCAGAACCTTGTCAGGTCAGTATACCCGGATGCCCGCCAGAGTATCCATCATACCCTCTGGCCTGAAGCCGATCTGAATGCGATCGATCAAAAGCTGATCAATCAGATGAAATTGGCCCGGGAAACCGCCAGCCAGGGGCTAAGCGCTCGGAGCAATGTAGGGATCAAAGTCCGCCAGCCCCTTGCTCAGGTGCTTGTTTACGTCAAAGAAGGTCAAGCAGAACTTGATGAAGAGCTAATTGAAATCGTCCAGGACGAGCTAAACGTTAAGGACCTGTCATTTGTCCAGGATGCAAAATCTTTACTGGCTTACAAAGTGCTTCCCAATAACAAATTATTGGGACCCAAGTACGGGGCGGATTTCCCGAAAGTTCAATCCGCTTTATCTGAACAGGATCCGGACGAGATTGTCAACCTGGTAAATGAAGGCAAAGATATACCCCTGGAACTAGAGGGTAAGCAAATCCTGCTCACCACAGAAGAAATCCTCATCCGCACTGAAGCGACCGAAGGTTTGTCCACCGTGGACAGCAAATTGCTAACCGTTGCCATTCAAACCGAAATCACCCCACAATTACGGGACGAAGGCCTAGCGAGGGAACTCATTCGCCGTATCCAGGACTTCCGAAAACAGGCTGATTTTGATATTGCCGACCGGATTTCCCTGGTTTACCAGGCTACACCAATCCTCCAAAACGCCATTGAAACTCATCGAGACTACATCATGGAAGAGACTCTCACAGTAGAAATGAGTGAAGGCGACCCGGTAAAAGGCATGTTCAGCGGTACCGCCAGCTTTGAAGGTGAAGAAGCGACATTGGGATTAAAAGTAAGAACTTAAGCTAAGGGATAAGGGTTCCTTGAAGGAATCCTTATCCTTTTTGATATTATCGAAATTTTCAATATTTAACAATTTCCGCGGAAATGAGAACAAGAAATCCATTAAATTACTTTACCTGTTATTCTGAACTGTAGAAACGCTGATTATAATTATAAAATCAGCACTTCTTCACACGCCCTCCCCTCCGAGGGCGTGTTATTATGTATAGACCAGGAATAAATGGGAGAAACTTATGGCAAACAACAGAAAGATGACCATAGATGAACAAGTAGATTACTTAATGCAAGGTGCTGATTATGGTGACGAGAAACTCAAGGGTGCCATGGCAGCAGAATTAAAGGAACGGCTGCTGGAAGCTGAAAAAGAAAATCGCCCTCTTCGAGTTTATTGCGGGTATGATCCCACTGCGCCTGATCTGCATCTCGGACATACCGTAACCATGCGAAAGTTGAGCCAATTCCAGGAACTTGGTCATGATGTCATGTTTGTCATCGGCGATTTTACATCGCTGATCGGAGATCCTTCAGACAAAGACAAACTCCGCCCCCACCTCTCTCCCGAGGAAGTTGCCCAAAACGCAAACACATACGCGGAACAATCCTATAAAGTCCTTGATCCCAAAAAAACCACCATCAAACACAATGCGGAATGGCTGTCCAAATTAACCTTCGAAGATGTGATCCGGCTTAGTTCAAATTTTACAGTGCAGCAATTCCTCAGCCGGGATAATTTTGCCAAGAGATTCAGCAATAACGAAGCCATTCACATCCATGAATTCTTTTACGCCCTGATGCAGGGATATGATGCCTATGTGCTGGATACTGATGTGCAAATTGGCGGCAGCGATCAGTTGTTTAATATAGTAACTGCTTCCCGTAAATTAATGGGCGTCCTGGGGAAGAAACCAAATATTGGCATTACCATGTCCATTCTGCCCGGTACGGATGGGGAAATCCGGATGAGCAAATCTCTCGGAAACCACATCCCGATCACTGGCGATGCCAAAGATATGTACGGAAAAATCATGAGCATCCCCGATAAGGCTATGGGGATTTACGCCCGACTGGTAACCCGCTGGACCCCGGATGAAATTGACCAGCTGGAATCCCGCCTGTCCCAGGGAGACCTGCATCCTAAAGAAGCAAAGATGAGCCTTGCCCGGGAAATCGTATCGATTTACCACGGTCAGACTGCAGCTGAGGAAGCAGAAGCTGAATTTGTCCGTGTATTTCAGGAACAAGGCCAACCGGAAACAATGGCAGACTACAAACTGCAATCCGGCCAAACTGTCCTGGATGTCCTGGAGAAAAGTGGATTAACAGATAGCAGAAGTCAGGCCAGGCGCTTGATCCAGCAAAACGCTGTTCGTCTGGATGAACAGAAGCTGGATGATCCTCATGCCGAATTTCCCGGCAAAGGTGTTCTTCAAGTCGGTAAGCGGCGTTTTATCAAGATCGTCTGACTAAGAAATCATTCACCAGGACAGGCTTCAGAAATGGTCCAGTCTTCCTCTTCTGACGATCCCACCTGAAGCTGTTGGCTTAAAAGCAGAGGAAAAATCCCTGAAGAGTATTCAAATGAGCAGTTAAAGGTAACCTGATTAGCAATTCAGGGTTGTTTCTCTGCCTGCTGCCGGGCACCCTGTTCGTCCACTTGCAGAAGAATAACTAATCCTACTATCAGGAACAATATAACCGGCAAAATCGCCACCCGCTGCCCCAGCTGCTCTGCAAACGGTGCGCCGCCTTCCAGCAGCTTGAACCACAGGAATGAAGCATTCTCCCCCTGAGCTTCAAAGTAAACGGCCGCTCCAGCTGCCACAAAACCATAGATAGTCGGGCCGATGAAAGATGATGTCCTTCCCGCAACAGCAAAGAAACCATAGAATTCTGCACTGCGTCCAGGGGGGCTCAAGGTGCCTACCATGCCTCTACTCACAGCCTGAACTGATGACAAAGCCAATCCTGCGACGCCCCCTATAGCATAAAACCAGGGCACAGTTTCAACAACAAACAAACCTACAATCGCTCCGATCATGAGCAGCAAAAAGATCACCAGGGAAATCTTCCCGCTTCTCTTATCTGCAATCCAGCCCGAGATATACGCTCCAATCACACTTGTAAACTGGATCAGGATCATAAATATAATGATCTGCTGCTGATCGAGGCCGAACATTACTGCCCCGAAAATAGCTGCGAAATTGATCGCCATTAATATTCCATCATTGTAGATCAGGAAAGCGATTATATATCTCACAAATTCTTTGTGATCCTGGACGGATTGAACTGTATTCTTGAGCTTCTTATATGCTACAGAAAACACATTTTCGCCGGGAAGGAGCTTTTTATCTCCGCCTTTTTCCTGAAACCACAAGAATAGCGGAACCGCGAAAATTGCAAAATACACTGCGGTAATTACCAGTGAAAATCGGACAATCCAGGTTCCTTCATTCAATGTCACCAGGGCCAAAACAATCAACAGACAGACAATCCCACCCATTAAACCAATCGCCCAGCCGTTACCGGATACCCGTCCAATTTCATCCTGTTCAGCAACTTCCGGGAGCAAAGAGTTGTAAAATACCTGCCCGCCCCGGTAACCAATCTCAGCAAAAATAAACAAAATCATACCCAAAAGGATGTCGCCTTTCTGGACAAAAAATAAAAGCGCTGTAGATCCGACTGATAGAGCTGTAAAATAGATTAAGAAACGTTTCTTTTGGCCAGTATGATCAGCAATAACTCCAAGTACTGGGGAGATTACAGCAACAACCAGCATCGCGATTCCTACCGATAACCCCCATAACCGGGATCCCTCCGCACCTCCCACAACATGACCTTTAAAGTACGCTGCGTAGATCGCCAATATCACTACGGCGGCATAAGCAGAATTACCAACATCATACAGATACCAAAGCCAACGCCTTCTTTTATTCAACTTCTCATCTATCAACGCGGATTGCATTACAACCCCTCCTTGGGATAGTATTCCAGCTTTGCCATTGTATGATTTAACCCCCTCTACTGTTACCGGATACGGCCTGTTCTGGATAAAAAAACCGAACAGAAAACAGGTTCCTGTCCGGTTTGTTAGATTTTCCCTGGAGAGTTTTATTGATATTCCGCTTCCCCGTTCTTGTAAATCATCCGTCGACGTCGAAAAGCCCAGCACATATAGGATATGGAGACGAAATAACTGGCCGGGAGGCGGTGCAGGTTCTTTACTTTTGTACCCAGGACTGTGGTTTTCCCGCGGAATCCCATTGGACCTATATCCAGCTGATTAGCCTGCTGGGTGATCTTTTTTTCCAATTCAGCCAGTGTTGGATCGGGGTTTTCATCATCCAGCTGTCGGAGCAAGGCTTCTTTAGAAGCTGCATAGGATGATCCGCGGTCACCGCCGATAGCAATGCCCAATACGCCAGGTGCACAGCCTTTACCCTGGGCGTTCATTACCGCATCCAAAGCAGTTTTTCGCACACCATCCAGGTCTCGGCCCGCTGCCAATAACACATCCGGCAGTTTATACTGGGTGCTTACATTTTCACACCCACCGCCCTTCAGTAACAGATCTATTATTAATTCATCTCCCCCGACTTCTTGCAAATGCAGGGATGGATAATACTCATCTCCGCTATTATCACCAGTATTCTTTCCGGTCACCGAATTAACTGAGTTCGGTCTCAAATATGCTTTAGCCGTTGCTTGAATCACTGCATCCTTGATTTGGGCAGAAAGTTTCCTCGTACTCCAACCTTCAGGATAGGAGACATAAAAAATAGGGGTCCCTGTATCTTGACATATCGGAGTTGAGTTTTCCCGGGCCATTTCAACATTTTTCAGTATCGTATCCAATGCGCCCTCTGCAGCCGAGCCCTCAGTTTCTTGATCTTTTGATTTTCGTAATTTTTCCTCTACATCCCCGGGTAAATCAGTCGACGTCAAACGCACCAATTCCAAGATTTGATCAGTTAAATCTGGCTGCATAATTCCTCCAAAAATGGCCTGTTTTTCCTTACAACCTATATCATACAATACTTTACTAACCCCCGGAAGCATAGTATGAGAAATAATCAAAGCTGGATATCTTAAGTCATATCCCGACAGACTGTCACTACGCACTTGAAAAATGAAACTATGCTATACTAAATCTGAGCTATGAAGATTAAAGAAAACAGGGAAAATTGGATCAAAACGCTATATAAATTGCGGCTCCATCATCTCACAGCAACGTTTTTGGAAGCTTCAGGTCCAATCAATCTACTTGGCGCTCAGCTGGTATATTTAAGCCAACCAGTCTTGTCTCCTTTTATTTCCAAAGAACAGTCCCGAGACTTTGCCAGGATTTTAGAGGACCCAACGGAAACCGCAATATTTATCAAGGCTCTCAGGTCCTTCGAGCCAACAATGTAGTTGGAGGTTAACACTGTGTCAGCTACAGGCTTCACAGGGATTGTGGTAATTGTGCTCTTCTTCGGTCTGATGATCTTTTTTTCGATTATCAATCAGGACCCGAAGCAGAAAAATATCCGACCCATACCTGCCTACGATAAGATCAACCAGGAGATAAATGTCGCTGTAGAAGACGGTACTCAGCTGCATATCTCTCTGGGGAGGGGGGGAATCACGGGTCCAGAATCCGCTTCGGCTCTAGCAGGATTGAGTATATTAAAACAGGTCATCGAAAAATCATCTGTATGTGATTATCCCCCGGTCGCTTCCACTGGTAATGCAGTAATTTCAATCCTGGCCCAAGACACCATTCAGGGGACCTCTAAAGCAATCAGCGTTGCTGACAAAGGTAGAAATCCTTCCGGGGAACTGGTTGGTGTTACACCATTCTCTTATGCAGCAGGAACTCTCACAACCATCAGGGATAATAATGTCTCCGCGAATATTCACACTGGCTGGTTTGGCAGCGAAATAACCTGGTTAACCACCGCCGGGGAACGGCAGAGCACTCCAACAATTGCCGGTACCGCCCAACTTCCTGCTCAGGCTGTGATATATGCCTCAGCATCAGATCCTCTCATAGGAGAAGAATTATTTGCCGGCGGAGCATACCTGGACGCCGGTAAAATCCATCTGGCCAGCATATCTGCTCAGGATATTTTCAGATGGATCATCATCCTCATTATTCTCGGAAGTGTCTTAATGAAATTTCTTGGAATTGATACTTTCTTTGAAAATATCCTGGCAGGTTCAATGTGAACATTAAATTATATGCCCCCGTCTCGGCAGCGATTGCCATCGGAGTGGGGATTATCGTCCTGGCCGGGTACTTTATCCCCTCAATCACCAATATTCGTTTCGCTTTGTTACGGACAGGACTGGTACTAGCTGCAGTTGCGCTTCTGGTTGGAATCATTAATCTGATCAAAGTCCACTTAAAGAAGCTGGGGCCTGACAACGAAAACAGCGGTTACAGTCTCATTCTAGTCATCGCCCTTTTGTTGACTTTAGTGGTAGGTATTGTTGATATGGTCCAATCCTACATGTTCGGAAGACCTAATTTCCAGATGACAAATTGGGTCTTCACTTATATTCAACTGCCGATTGAAACCAGCTTATTAGCTGTTATAACCATCAGTCTGACCTACGCCGCGGCCAGCATCCTGCGAAAAAGGATGGATCTTTTCTCGATCACTTTCTTTTTTGTGATTCTTCTGGTCCTGCTCGGCTCGTTTTCTATTCCCCCCGCTACCTTTCCCTTCCTGCATGTCATTCGTGATTGGATTGTTCGTGTTCCAGCACTTGGCGGAGCACGCGGCCTGCTGATAGGAATCGCGCTGGGAACCATAACCACCGGTATCAGGATCCTTATGGGAACAGACCGCCCTTATGGGGGCTAACGATGACTGATATCCTCTGCCCCACCTGCGGTAGGCCCAATCCGGACGATCAAGAGTCTTGTGAATTTTGCGGTAGTCCCCTGGGGACTGATGATTCATCCTTGCGCAATGACCTCCTCCCACCTGAAGATATCAATGCTTTTGGTAACCTCCCTCCGGTTGAACCCGACGATTCATCGCGCTTGGATGATTTCTTTAAATCAACCGAACCAGACGATTCGTCACGTTTGGATGACTTCTTCAAACCAACCGAACCTGCAGACTCGTCCCTGAGGAATGATTTCTTTCCACCTGAAGAAACCGATGATCGTGACAGTTTTGAGCCGACCGAACAAAAAGATTCATCCCCCTTGAAAGACTTCTTCTCATCTGCGGATGTTGGTGATCAAGACAGCAGCCAACCAACAGAACCAGATGATTCATCACGTCTGGATGACTTATTCACACCTGAAGAAACCGATGATCGTGACAGTTTTGAGCCGACCGAACTAAAAGATTCGTCCCCCTTGAACGACTTCTTCTCTTCTGCGGATGTTGATGATCAAGACAGCAGCCAGCCAACCGAACCAGATGATCCTTCCCCCTTGAACGACTTCTTCTCATCTGAAGAAATCGACGATCGTGACAGTTTTGAGCCGACTGGACTAAAAGATTCGGCCCCCTTGAAAGGCTTTCTCTCGTCTGAGGATATTGGTGACCAAGACAGTAGCCAGCCAACCGAACCAGATGATCCTTCCCCCTTGAATGACTTCTTCTCATCTGAAGAAATCGACGATCAAAACAGTCTCCATACAGTCGAACCATTGGATGATGACAAACCGGATTTAGAGCCAATATCTTTTTCGGAGGACTCGGGATGGCTGGACATGCTGCAAGATCCGGACTCAACCATTGATGAGGATCAGGAAACTGAGGCTGCGCCTGTGCCCACTCTATCTGTAGAGAAATCTGATACCGACTGGCTTGAAAAAATTAAAAGATTGAATAAGAGCAGCGATGAAGTAGAAGAAGACTCTTCATTTCCTGATTGGCTGTCAGTTGCAGGAAAACCAGAAGGGGAACCCGAGAGATCCGATTCATCCGCTGATATGCTGCCAGGTTGGCTTCAGATGGATGAAGATGATAAACAACTGAATGAATTCTTGCAGAAAAAGGATCTCTATGACTCAGATATCAAACCCGAGGATTCCGGGGAAACGATCTCTGAAGGGGAAATAGAGGGATCACAAGCGCCCCCCGGCACAACTGCAGAGAGCGCCGAGCACAAGAAATTCCCTTCCTGGGCTGCAGGTGAGGACAGTGCACCCTCAAATGGTGCTCAGGAAATTCCGGAAGAACTTCAGTTCCTTGCCGGAGTCGATCCAGATTCAACGACAAGTCAGACAGTTGATCCATTCCAGGTTGAAGAAGAATTCTTTGATGATTTATTTAGCGAGGAACTTCCCGGCTGGCTGACAACAGCCTCTGAAGAAGGTGCTCTCACCGTTGAAGATGAAATAACAGTTGGTGAATTACCTGGCTGGGTGGAAGCAATGCGCCCAGTGGTTGAATCAACGGATATGACTGGCCTGTCTGAAGACGAAGATTATATCGAGAACTACGGCCCTCTGGCAGGAATCCCCAGTGTTCTTCCTGCAGAAGCCGAATTTGCCCTGAATTCAGAACAAGCTGTCAAGAAACCACTTGATCTCATAGCAACAAAATCCCACCAGGAATATGTAAACTTACTGAAAAAGCTGATCGGGGAAGAAAAGAAAGTAAAACCCATTAAAAAAGCCGCCCCGGTTCAGACTCAAAGAATTCTCCGCTGGTTGATTGCCATCATTTTGATCATCTCAATCGGTGGAACAATTATCTTTGGGGGATCTATTGAAATCCAAATGCCGCCAGCAGATCAAATCCATAATTCTGGTTATGGCGCTTTATTTAATCAAATCGATGAGCTCCACAACGGACAACCTGTTTTAATAGCCTTTGATTATCAACCCGCTGCAACTGCTGAAATGCACATTGCTGCAGCCTCTGTTGTTGATCATCTGATGGAACAGGGAACATATCTTTCGTTTGTTTCCACGCAACCGTCCGGACCGGTATTGGCCGAACATTTCCTGACTGTCACCCAGGAAAAACATGGTTATATACACAACCAGCAGTATATCAACCTAGGATATCTGCCCGGGGAGTCTGCAGGTTTGGTAAGCTTTGTCATCGCCCCTAAAAAAATCATTCCCCTCGCATTTGATGGAAGTAACGCCTGGGGATCCCCCCCCCTGGTTAACGTGGATTCAATCGAAGATTTTGCTATGATCCTGGTTATCACAGATGATCCCAATACAGCAAAAAACTGGATCGAACAGGTAGGCACACATCTTGAAGATACTCCCTTGAATATGGTGGTCAGCGCTCAGGCAGAACCATTAATTCAGCCATATTTCCGGGCTTCTCCCCAACTGCTCTCAGGGTACGTGTCGGGGGTAATTCACAGTCTGAATTATGAACGTCTCCGGGAACAGCCGAACCTTGCAAATGCAGCCTGGCTTCCCTTTAACCTCGGCATCATCATCACTGTGGGGACAATGTTTATTGGTGGATTGGCAAATGGCGTGCTTTCCTTGTTTTCTCGCCACAGAACCAAACAAATAGGAGAAATTAAGTGAACCTCACCATGAGCAGCTTGTTTGATTTTATAGGACTTGGACTGGGATTTTTGTTTACCATCCTGATCTTCAGCTACCTACTGGGAGATAATCCTTTCTTCCGACTTGCAATCCATATTTTTATTGGTGTTTCAGCAGCATATGTTGCCCTCGTAACAATCAATAATGTGTTGATCCCCCGCCTGATAATTCCCCTCATCAACGGAACTGGGGGAGAACGTTTGTTATCCCTCCTGTTATTTATCCCCGGGCTCTTTTTATTAACCAAAGCCACACCACTTCGCAAAGCGGGGAATTGGTCTGTAGCAATCCTGGTCGGAATTGGGGCAGCGGCAGCGGTCGGCGGGGCAATTACTGGAACGTTATTTCCACAGATCCTGGGAACCATCAACAGCGTGGATCCATCTGCGTATGCAATCTCAACCAACCGATGGGATCAGGCTATTAATGGCTTTATAATCGTCCTGGGAACCGTTACTACTTTAATTTATTTCCATTATGGAACGCGGAAAACACCAGGACAGTCGAGTGAACGCCTGCCCATTATTGAAGAAATCAGTAAAATCGGTAAGGTTTTTCTGGCAATTACCTTTGGGGCACTTTACGCCGGGGTCTATTTATCTGCCCTCGCAGCGCTGGTTGAACGGTTGACGTTTGTTTTGGAATTTTTAAATAGTGTCGGCTTTACGCTGTTTTCGTCTTTCTAATCAATATGGATATAACTACTGTATCGGCAAAATCTCTAATAACATTAGATATCGGCAACACGATCACCAGGGCTTTATTCTTTGACGTGGTGAGTGGTAAGTACCGATTTTTGGCTTCTGCCTCTGCTCCCACAACTGCTGGTGCACCTCTCTTTGATGTAACCGAGGGTGCTTGGAGAGCAATTGAAGAACTACAACATATCACCAGCAGGACACTCCTCAGCGAAAAAGAAGGTTTGATCATTCCCAGTACTCGGGATAACCAAGGCGTTGACATCATGGTGGCAACCATGTCCGCTGGAAATCCAATGTCCGTGGTGACAGTTGGATTGTTGGACAATGTCTCATTGCTTAATGCAAAAAGCCTGGCTCACACAACATATTCCGAGATCGTAGCTGAAATCTCACTCAATGACCGCCGGACATCATCAGACCGGATCAATTTGCTGACTGAAAAGCGCCCGGATTTAATCATCATCACCGGGGGCACAGATAAAGGCGCTTCAAAATCTCTCCTTAATATTATGGAAAGTATCGGCTTATCAAGTTATCTTCTGGAAGAGAGCCAAAGACCTCATATCTTATACACCGGAAATGAAGAACTTCAAGAAGAAGTGAAGTCAGGATTGGAAAAGATCAGCAAATTACGGATCGCGCCTAATATTCAGCCGGTTCTGGGAAAGGAAAACATTTACCCGGCCCAAAATCAACTCAATGAAATCTATAAGGACGTCCGGAAAAAACAAACCGGCGGAATCAGGGAAATCTTATCCTGGACGGAAGGCAACTTTACTTCCACCGCATCAGCACTCGGTCGGGTTATCCGTTTTTTGAGCGAAAAATATGAACCGGAAAAAGGGGTAATGGGGGTTGATATTGGATCATATGCCACAATTCTTGCTGCGGCGTCTTCAGGCGAGGAAACACTCCGGGTCTTTCCAGGGCTTGGTGTTGGAACCGGTTGTACCGGAGTCCTGAAAGAGAGTTCCCTGGAGGATATTATTCGCTGGCTGCCGCTCAAACTAGCCAATAAGGATGTCCTGGACTATATCTATACAAAATCCGCGTATCCCGCCAGTCTGCCGACTGAGCCTGATCACCTGGAAATTGAGATTGCCCTCGCTAAACAGGTTTTAAGAATTGCTTCTAAAAAAACCATCCCCAGCCTTCATAAGCGATCTACTGCGTTCAGCTCGCTTATGCCGCCGATTGAACCCATTATTGGATTAGGAAGAATTCTGACTCAGTCTCCCACCCAATCGCAAAGCTTGTCAATTCTACTGGATGGCATTCAACCGATCGGCATAACAACAATCGCACTGGATCAAAACGACTTATTGCCCGGATTGGGTGCAGCAAGTGATATCAATCCCCTGTTAACTGTCCAGGTTATTGAATCAAATACATTCCTGAATTTAGGCACAATTATTGCACCTATCGGGTATGCCAGACCCGGAACCCCGATTCTAAGAATCCAGGTGAACCGGGAAGATGGGAGAAATTTTACCCGTGAAATAAAATTTGGTGCATTAACTGTTCTTCCAATCGAATCAGGAGAGAAAGTCTCCCTCCACCTCCGCCCTCTACACCGCTTCGATGTTGGCATGGGTGGCCCTGGTAAGAGCGGAAAAGTGAATGCGGTAGGTGGATCATTAGGCATCATCATTGATGCCCGTGGTCGTCCGCTACACTTTTTACAGGATCAGGAAAAGAATTGGAAAAGGAATGAGGCTTGGATTAATTCTCTGCTGAAATATGAGTGATGAAACCAGAACAGAGATACCTGAGCTATAATGGTACATTATGTTTAGTAAGGTAAAGCACATCCACGCACTTACAAATATCAGGCGGGAGCGTGTCCTGTCTTCAGACGGATATGTAATTGTTCGCCGTATGCAGAAAGTCACTCCCACAGATGTGATCGTGGCAGCGCCGCTCAATGCCAAATATTTATTGCTTGAAATTGCCCGGGGTTTAAATGTAACTCCTGCCCGGGCAGATGAACTGCTTCAGCGCCATGCCGGGGAGGAACTTTCAACAGGAGATGTAATTGCTGGTCCAGTAGGTTTATTCAAGCGAGTTATCCGGGCTCCTTTTTCAGGGCAAGTGAGAATTGCCGGAGAAGGAAAAGTGCTTTACGAGATCACCTCACAACCATATGAACTTCAGGCTGGCATGGAGGGAACGGTGACCACTATTATCCCTGATCGGGGAGCGATCATCGAAACCCGGGGCGCATTAATTCAGGGCGTGTGGGGTAATGGAAAAATCACCTTCGGTGTTATTCAACCTGTCAGCAATAATCTTAATCAGGAATTGGCAGCAGATCAAATAAATATCGGATTCCGGGGAGCAATTCTGGCCGCTGGATACTGCAACAATTCAGAAGTGCTGGAAATCGCTGGCATCACCCCAATTAAAGGATTGATCCTGGGAAGCATCTCTTCAGATTTGATTCCAGCCGCTCAATCAATGAATTATCCTATCATGGTAATTGACGGATTTGGATCATCTCCAATGAACAGCGCTGCAGAGGGAATACTTATAGCTAATAGAGATAAGAATGTTGCTTTAAATGCCCAGGTGCATGATCCGTTTTTAGGAAAATATCCTGAAATAATAATCTCCCGTCCCAACCAACCAGAACCTGATTTGCCGATTGAGTCTGAAACCCTTGATTCAGGAAAAAGGGTTATCATAGTTAATAGTCCCCAAGCCCCTCAGATCGGGACAATAGACTATATTCATCCTAGAAAACAGGTATTATCAAACGGTATTGAAACCCGGACGGCTGAAATCTCCTACGACCATGATAAACAAGCTGCAATTCCGCTATCAAACGTTGAGATTCTTAAGGAATAAGAACAAATACCATTTTGCTGCCTAATTGACAGGGCAAATTGAGGAGAGAGAACTATGGGTATGATGAATGATTTTGATAATCTGGAATTCGAGGAAATGGACTCTGAAGAAACCATTGCAACAAGCAGGGGATCCAACCGGACCTTCCTGGTTGTTGCCGGAATCCTGGGCGGAATCCTCCTGATTGCATTACTCGCTATTGCCGGTTACGCTGTCGTTATCTTACCCGGTCGTGATCCCGTACAGCAGACCAGGGCAGCAGCAATCATTGCCACCAATACAGCTATCGCGAAAGAAGCCCAGCTTACTGCAGCCGGATGGGGAAGAACACAGACCTCAACATCTACGGCTACTCTTCCGCCAACTGAAACTTTGACACCGGTCCCCACCAACACAGCGACCCCGGTATTGGCACCCACCAATACACCTGAGCCAACTAGTGAAGGGACGCTGGACACCGATCCCGCAGCTACTGCCACTGTTGCAGCCCTGCTGACTCAGCAAGCGGGAGAGGAAGAGGAAACGCCAATCCCGACAGCTACCGCCCTGCCAGACACAGGTTTTGCAGATGACTTTGGAGTTCCAGGACTTCTCTTGGTTGCGGGTGTGTTAATGGTGGTAATCATCCTTAGCCGCCGTTTGCGCGTATCCTCAACGTAGAAACCTGCGGAATTACCCTGTCAGTTTTATTTGTTAAAAAAGACAACCACAGTAATCTTATTGACTGCTGTGGTTGTTTTGTTAATTGCGGATTTTCATTCAGGTGATATTTTCCGCGACAGTCTCTCCATATACTAACAGGGCTTGAACCATCTCTTCGCTTCTACCTTCAGCATATACCCGCAGAACCGGTTCAGTTCCCGATGGACGGATCAACAACCAGGAATCATCTTCCATAATATATTTCACTCCATCCACCGTCAACAGGTCAGTAACTTTGATCCTCCCTATTACGTCCGGTTGATTATCCAGTAAATACTGCACCATTTTTTGTTTCTGGATAGGATATTTTAGACGTTGATCTTTCCGCTCATAATACGCCGGACCTACTTCGTCCAGAAGTTCGTTAACCAAGGTATTGAGCGATTTCCGACACACAGCAACCATCTCAATCAGGAGCAGCCCCATCATAACCCCATCGCCTTCCGGAATGTTTCCCCGGAAAGAAATCCCCCCAGATTCCTCTCCTCCGATGAGGATATCCTCTGAGATCATATAATCGGCAATGTGATTAAATCCTACGGGTGTTTCATAAACTGGCAAATCGTACTTGTCAGCCAGGCGGTCAATCATTCTTGTAGTGGATACTGTTCGAACAACAGGACCTTTCCAACCTCGTTCTTCAACGAGATAGCGGAATGCCAGAGCCATTATTTTATGGGGATCAACAAAATTACCCCTTTCATCCATGGCGCCAATCCGATCTCCATCACCGTCCAATGCCAAACCAAGATTGCCCATGCCTGTGCTGATCGCCCCCGCTAAAGCCCCCAGATGGGAGCCAATCGGTTCTGGATGCGCTCCTCCAAATCCAGGGTTCATTTCACCCCGGATTTCTTTAACCTCACAGCCAGTACCAGTCAAAATCCCCTTAATCATGCCCCGCCCGGATCCGTGCATGGAATCCACTACTACCTGGGGGGGATTTGCTGCAATTGCATCAAAATCGATCAGTGTTCTCAGGTGCTGATAATAATCCGGAACGGGATTAAAGTTCACAATCAACCCATCATCCACAGCCTTGTCCCACTCCATTAAATTCGGTCCCCGTCCCCGTTCCTGGTTGTCATTTAAGTAAATTTCCACCCGTCGGGAT
>Ga0255055_10001164_pt1 | contig 19722 bp, 16 predicted proteins | sample JV7_2_27_MG_FD_188633 | JGI IMG/M metagenome (GOLD analysis project Ga0255055, IMG submission 188633) | Seawater microbial communities from Jervis Inlet, British Columbia, Canada - JV7_2_27 | ecosystem: Environmental > Aquatic > Marine > Inlet | place: Canada: British Columbia | collected...
AGGGAGCTCGCCAGGAAGAACGAGGTCCACGGGATGGCCCGCTTCAGCAGGGCCGAGGATCGCGAGAGAATCGAGGCGGTGGGCGTGCACCCGCTGAGGGTCGATCTCGCCCGGGACTCCCTGGAACACGTTCCCCGCGACTTCGACTACGTCCTGAACTTCGCCGTCGTGAAGAGCGGGGACTTCAGCTACGACCTGGCCGCGAACGCCGAGGGCGCCGGCCGTCTGATGTCGCACTGCCGCGGCGCCAAGGGCTTCCTTCACTGCTCGTCGGGAGCCGTCTATCAGTATGCGGGGCACCAGCAGCTGAAGGAGAGCGATGCCCTCGGTGACAGCCACCGGGTCCTGTTTCCCACCTACAGCATCTCCAAGATCGCCGCCGAGACCGTGGTCCGCTTCGCCGCCCAGCAGTGGGAGCTCCCGACCAGCATCGCGCGAATGAGCGTCCCCTACGGCGAGGGGGGCGGCTGGCCCTGGTTTCACCTGATGATGATGAAGGCGGGGCAGTCGATCGCCGTGCATCCCGAGAGGCCCAATCTCTACAACCCGATCCACGAGGATGACTACATCGCTCACGTACCCGGGCTGCTGGAGATCGCCGACGTGCCCGCCACCACCGTCAACTGGGGTGGGAGCGACGCCGTCAGCATCGAGGAGTGGTGCGGGTGGCTGGGCGAGCTCACCGGCCTCGAGGCCCGCTTCGAGGAGGACGAGCGCGCACTCGGCAGCCTGGCCATGGATCTGACCCGGATGCACCGGCTGCTGGGCCGCACCCGGGTCCACTGGCGGGACGGGATCCGTCGCCTGGTCGAGGCCCGCAACCCGGAGCTGCTCCGAAACGGCGGGAGCTGACCCGAGGGCGGAGCCTCCGCCCCCCAGGAGTCGTGACCTCCGCCAGGCGAGGACCGGGGCTCGCGGGCATGATCCCCGTCATAACAGGGAACCGGTCACTTCGGCCATCCTTGGTTCTGCGCGTCCCGCTGCAGGAGACTCAAGTGGCCGCTCCCGCTCGTCTGGCCGGCGAAGAGGCTGGCGCACTTGCCCCGTTTGCGCCCCCTCGCACCAGGCAGCTCCAACCCCACCTCGCCCCGTGGCTGACGCGGTACGCCGATTCGGTGAGCGCGGCTCTGGACTGGCTCGCCGATCAGGTCGTGCTGTTTCGGCACGGCGACCTTGTCTTCGTCACCTTCGGCCTCTTCGCGGCCCTCGGGGCCTTTCTCACCCTCGCCGGGATGGGTGTGATCCTGATCGGTCAAGGTGTCTCCTTCGGTGCTTTCGTCGCTCTCGCGCTGGGCGCGAGCGCGCTCGTGGTGCTCGGGTCCTGGGTCGTCGCGCAGCTGCTCGATTTCCGCCTGCTGCTCCAGAATCCGAGGGAGGCCCTGTGCCGGCCGGTCTTCGCCTCCTGGGGCGGACTCCTGATGGTGCCGGTGGCCTTCGGACTCTTTTCCTGGCACTCCGGCATCGCGGTGCTGGTCCTGGTGGATGCGTTCGCCCGCGCGATGCCGATCGGCCACGCCCTGGGGCGGCTCGGCTGCGTCTCCTACGGCTGCTGCTACGGCCGGCCGACGAGCCAGCGCCTGGCGATCACCTACCACAATCCCCTGGCGAAGGCGGTGCGGATCGGAGGCCTCCACGACGTGCGCCTGCACCCGGCGCCCTTCTACGAGGTCGTCCTGGATCTGACGATCCTGCTGGTGGTCAACGCGGCCGCAGTGCTGGGCGCGCCCCTCGGCTTGCCTTCCGCCCTGGCGCTGTTGCTCTACGGCCTCGGCCGCTTCACGATCGAATTCCTCAAGGACAACGAGGGTCGCATGGTGCTGGCCCACTACTCGGTGAACCACATCATATCCCTGGCCATGGCCGCGCTCGGGGCGCTGCTCCTGCACTCCATCCTTCTCGCACCTGAGGCGACTCCCGTCATCGCCTGGGCTCCGGCTCTCGACGCCGTGCCCAGGCTCTTGCCCGCGCTCGCGCCCTCCGCGATGGTGATCTTCGCCGGTTACGCAGTGCACCGGAGAAGCGTCGGCCGGTGGTGAGACCCCCGGGCGCGGATCGGGCGCCGGAACCACCACCCGCACGAGAGGGAGGAAGGTCTGAGTGGACACCCAGACCCACCCCTCTGGGGCCGAAGGCTCGGAGGATGGTTCGTGAGTCGCAACGGGAGGGGTGACGGCGCGAGACCCGATTTTCCCGAAGGGGCGGCCGTGGTGATCGGCGGCAGCGGCGGTGTGGGTCGCTCGATCTGCGAAGGACTCGCCCGGGCGGGAACCGACGTAGCGCTCACCTTCCGCGGCAACGAGAGCGCCGCGTCCGAGGCCGCCGAGGCGGTCCGGGCCGCGGGCCGCGGGGCCGCCGTGCACCGGCTTTCCGTCGGCGACGCCGCGGCGGTGACGTCATTCTTCGAGTGCGTCGTCGCGGATCACGGAAGGATCCACACGGTCGTAAACGCCACGGGTGCGAACATCGCCATGCGCTTCATCAGCGAGGTGGGGCTCGAGGAGTGGCGCGAGGTCATCGAATCGGACCTGGGCGGCTTCTTCAACGTCGTGCGCGCCTCGCTCCCCCACCTGCGCGAGGGAGGGGGCTCCTACGTGGTCGTGAGCAGCGTCGGTCTCAGGCGATGGCCCGCCCGCGACGTGCTCTCGGTCGCGCCGAAGGCGGCCATGGAAGCGCTGGTGCGGGGAATCGCGAGTGAGGAAGGTCGCTTCGGCATCCGCGCCAACAGCGTCGCCCTGGGCGTGATCGAAACGGGAATCTTCCTGCGACTCGAGGGCAGGGACTTCGATCCGCAGTGGGTGAACGCGGCTCGGAACAACACCGCGCTCAAGCGATTCGGAACGGCCGAGGAGGTCACCGACGCAGTGGTCTTCCTGGCCTCGGCGAGAGCCAGCTACGTGACGGGTCAGACGCTGGCACTGGACGGCGGATACAGCATCTGAGAAACGCCTCCGGAGGTCCACCCGCCTCCCCGACGGCTCTGCCGCCGGCCGGCCCGACGCCTCCGGAGCAGGCCCCTTTATAAAAAAATAATATTGACTATATTTCTGATGTTAAGCAAATTTGTGAAGCCCCGATCGGAGCCGCGATGAAAGGATCCTCGAAGAGTCGACGAGCCCGCGCGCGGGAGCGGTCCTCGGCCGCCGCGGGTCGAGTCGCCGCCGCCGCCCCGGACCCCAACGCCCAGGTCTCTTCCGGCGACGCGGGCAACACGCGCTCGACGCTGATGGAGCTGCTCAAGCGCGCCGGCGAGAGAGACGTGGCGTCGTTGGCGGGGCAGCTGGGCATCTCTGGCGTCGCCGTGCGCCAGCACCTGGCGGCACTGGAGCGCGACGGGAAGGTTGCGCAGCGCTCCGTGCGTCGGCCGGTGGGTCGTCCGGCCAAGCTCTATCGCCTCACCGAAGCCGCCGATCGGGTCTTTCCCCAGGCCAGTGCCAAGGTGGCGCTGGACCTGCTGGCGCGCCTGCAGAAGCTGATGGGCCCCGAGGCCATCGAGAAGCTCCTCCAGGCGCGGCTGCGCGATCTGCTCAAGCGCTACCAGGAGCGGCTCAAGGGAGCCAAGTCCTGGGCAAAGAAGATCAAGATCCTGGCGGAGATCCGAGACTCCGAGGGGTACCTGTGCGATCCGGAGTCCGCGCCCGGCTCGCAGGCCAAGAGCGGTTTGCGACTGGTGGAGCACCACTGCCCCCTGGCCGATCTCGCGCGGCAGCACCCCGAGGTGTGCCGGTACGAGTTGGAGCTATTCAGACGCGTGCTCGGAGAGCCCGGCCTCCGCCGCGTCGATCACATCGGCTCCGGCGGGCATGCCTGCGTCTACGAGCTGCCGGGGAAAGCCGAGTGACGGCGAGCGAGATGCGGTGCCATCGGCGGCCGAGCTCAGCGACCCGGTGAGAAACCGAGGCTAGCTCTCCAGCACCACCTTGAGGACACCGTCGCGCCGCTCCGCGAACATCTCGTAGCCGGCGAGCCCCTCGGAGAGCGGCATCCGGTGGGTGATGATCTCGGTGGGATCGAGCCGCCCGCTCTCGATCAGCGAGAGCAGCGGGCCGATGTGGCACTGCGGGTTCACGAGGCCACCGCGCAGGCTGAGATTCCTCATCAGGAAGAGCGCCCAGGGGAGCTCCACCGGGGCCACGATCACGCCGGCCACGGCGATGATTCCGCCCGGCCGCAGCAGCAGCGCCGCGGAGCCGATCAGCTCGGGACGCCCCACGGCCTCGATGGCCGCGTCGGCGCCCTCGCCTCCGGTGAGCTCGAGCACGCGCTCGGCGAGGTTCTCCTTCTCGGGGTTGACCACATCGCAGCCGAGCTCCTGAGCGCGCGCCAGGCGCGAGTCCTCCAGGTCGACCGCGATCACCCTGGCCGCGCCGTGGATCTGGGCGCAGCGCTGGGCGAGGATTCCGACCGGACCGCAGCCGAAGATCACGACGCGATCGCCCGGCTTCACCTCCGCGAACTGGGTGACCATTTCCGCGGTGGGGAGGATGTCGGTCAGAAACAGCGCCTGCTCGTCGCTCACCCCGTCTGGAATCCGGAACACGTTCGCGTCGGCGAAGGGCACGCGGACCCGCTCGGCCTGCACGCCGGAGTAGGCGGTGGAGAAGCCGATGACGTTGTTTCGCGTCCCGCCGGCCGTCGTCACCTTGCAGCCGCTGTAGAGACCCTGTCGGCAGTAGACACAGGTGCCGCAGCCGAGGGTGCAGGAGACGAAGACGCGGTCGCCCGGAGTGAGCGTCTGCACCCCGCTTCCGACCTCCTCCGCGACGCCCACGCACTCGTGCCCGACTACGAAGCCCCGGTCGGCGACCGGAATGGTTCCGTGCCAGAGGTGCAGGTCCGTACCGCAGATGGCGCTTCGGGTCACCCGGACGATGACGTCGGAGTCCGCCTCGAGCTGCGGCTCCTTCGCGTCCTGGAAGCGCAGGTCGTGGGGACCGTGGAACGTGATCGCCTGCATGGCGGAGTCTCCTTCTCAGACGGTGAGGACACCGGGAGGGTGATCGCCCGGCCAGCCTTACCACGGACCCCGGCGGCGGCTCACTTCCAGACGATATCGGCCGGATCGCGGCTGAGGTGCGCGAGGCAGTCCTGCCAGCGATACAGGATGAGCTGGTCCATCAGCTCCGAATCCAGACCGCGCCGCTTCTTGTCGAGCTCCGTGCGCAGCACGTCGAGCGCCCCGTGCACCGCGGGACCAAACAGCTCCTCGAGATACGAAGGCGGAATCCGGTCCGCACCGTCGTCGAAACTGCCGTCCTCGCGAAGCGGCGCCGGCGCCAGCGGCGGCACGTAGAAGACGTTCGCCTCCGTCCCGTACTCCGGATGCAACGGAAGCGCCACCTTCCACTTCTCCACCAGCTTGAACACCACGCTCCCCGCGTCGTCCTTGAATCCCACGAACGCCGCCCGACCCGGACACTGCCGCACGCAGGCCGGCGCCACACCCTGCTCCAAACGCGGAAAACAGCCAATGCAGTGCTGGCTCACCTTGGTCGCCGCGTTGAAATAAATCTTCTTGTACGGACACGCCCGCGCGCAATCCTGGGCCCCCTGACAGATGTCCTCGTCGCGAAGCACTAGTCCGTCCTCCTCGCGCTTGAACATCGCTCCGCTCGGACACGCCTCCACACACGAAGGCTGGCTGCAGTGATTGCACATCCGCGGCAAATAGAAGTAATAGGCGTTCGGATACTCACCGCCCCCCTCGTCCTCGTCCCAGTTCATCCCCCAACTCTTGCTGCCCGCCGTCTTCTGCAAATACACCTCGCGACCACGACCCCCCCGAAGCACCTCGTCGTAGTTGTAGTCCCAGCCGCCTCCAAACTCCTCCGGCGTCGGAAGCTTCCCCAACTGAAGCTTCCCCTCACCGTCGTAACCGCCACCCATCTTCTCCCAGTCCCGCGGCGTCCCGGCACCCGGCTTGGTGTTGACCGTCATCCACCACATGTGCTCGGTGCCCTCCTGCTGTTGCGTCTCCTCTTGCGTCCACAGCACCTTGCAGGCCACGGAGCAGGTCTGACAGCCAATGCACTTGTTCAGGTCATACACCCACACCAGCTGCCGCCTCGACTCGGTCATCGTCGCCATCTGACTCGCTCCTTCCCCAATCGTGACGCGATCGCAACCCGATCGCGATGCAAAATCCTCGAAGACCGCTCAGCCGAGCTTCTCTCGATCTCAGCGCCGGACCGCCGGCAAGACTTAGCTTCTCCTGGTTCCGGCGGCTACCCGACCGCCCGGTGGCCCCGTGGGGAAGAGCGGCAGCCGCGCCTCCATGAGAGATGGGCAAATGACCCGCCTCGTCACCGGGGGTACGACCGGGGCCGGGCCCTTCCACCTCGGGTGAGGCTTATTTATGCGCGTCCCGGGTGGGGGGTGGTATGAGCGCCGTCATACGGTCTCGTATGTCAAGGATCAATGAGACGGTTGGCGCCGGGAGGTCCCGACCGCGTGGGAGCGTGATCCGGAGAACCGAGGGCTCCGGATCCACTCAAACCTCCGGCGTGTACCTGACCTGCATGTGCACGTGGGAATGCACCAGGGGAGACGGGCGGATCTCCGGGCCCCCGTCGGCGTACGCCATGTCCGGCAGGCGCCGTAGCAGCTCCTCGAAGGCCACGCGCATCTCCATGCGCGCGAGGTTGGCGCCCAGGCAGAAGTGATTGCCGACGCCAAAGCCGACGTGGCGCGGATCGCGATCGATCTTGAAGACGTCGGGATCTTCGAACTCGTCGGGATCGCGATTCGCGGCGGGGTACAGCATCAATACCGTGTCGCCCTTGCGGATCTTCGTGCCCCCGAGCTCGGTGTCCTGGGTGGCGGTGCGTGCGAAGCTCTGCACCGGAGAGACCAGCCGCACCATCTCCTCCACCGCCCCCGGGATCAACGAGGGGTCGTCGATCAGCTTCTGGCGCTCTCCCGGGTTCTCGATCAGCAGGCTCATCCCACCCGTGATGCCGTTGCGCGTGGTCTCGTTTCCGGCGACCAGCAGCAGCACCATCAGCATCACCAGTTCGTCGTCGGCGACGTCGCGGGTCTCCTCGATCCTCTCCATGGCGGAGGTATCGATGGGGCGCGCCTCGACATCGGTCTCGTAGCGGTTCTCACCAATCAGGCCCTGATCCTTGGCGCCCACCAGAATGCTGATCAGGTCGTCCTGGGGATGCGTGCGCCGGTCTTCGAAGATCTCCTTCAAGTAGCCTCCGTACTCGCGCAGAGCCCGGCCCGCCCTCTCCATGATCTCGGGATGGTCGCGGTTTCCGTCGCCGGCGACCAGATGGTCGGACCAGCGGTGGAAGCGCTCCCGGTCCTCCGGGCGGATGCCGATCATCTCGGCGATCAGCAGGATCGGCATGGGCACGGAGATGTCGTCGACGAAGTCGCACTCGCCTCTCGAGGCGATCCTGTCGATCGTCTCCGTGGCGATCTCGCGAAAGGCCGTCTCCAGCTTGCGCACCATGCGGGGCGTGAAGCCCCGGTTGATCAAGCGCCGAAGCTGGGTGTGCCGGGGCTCGTCCTCATCGATCAGGGGAAGCTTGATCGCGCTTCCCGGACGGACGCCTTCTCCCGAGCAGAAGAGCTGGTGGTTCTTGGAGACGTAGCTGACGTCCTCGAACTTCGTGACCACCCAGAGACCGCTCCTCTCCGACCAGTGGACCGGATCGTTCTCCCGCAGCCAGCGCATGCGATCGCGCATGGCCGCATCCCAGGCCTCCGCATCGAGAAAGTCGACATTCAGGTCGATGCCCATCAGGTTGCCCCGTCGGCTTGCGACATCGGGAGATCTCCACCTCACGGAGCCCACTCAAGGAATCTGGAGTCGACTCCCACAAGATAGCGCGGTCCAGAGATGGAGTGGGGGGGTAGCCAGCACGCCGGCCCCGACCGTTCCCGCCGATGAACTACCCCGCCAGCACGCAGATCGCCGAGAAGCCGCCGCCGGGGCTGCGGAGGTTGGTGACCTGCCCCTGGTAGACGCGGGCACCCAGAAGGAGCGGCTGATCGCGGTAGGCATAGGCCCGCACGTCGAACTTCATCGTCTGCAGACCCCCTTCGGCGGCGACCTGCACCGCACCGGGCTCGACGCGGCGCTGCGCGACGTAGTGCCCCTCGGGATGGATCTGCTGGAGCTTGCGCTTCGAGATCTTGTCGCCGCGGTAGACAGCCCTGCTCCCGAACCGGGCGGCGGGCTTGAAGACCCAATCCCGACGGCTGCGCCAAGCCTCGTCGAAGCTCATCTCGCCGAGGAGCCGCGTCTCGGGAACCATCTCCGAGAGGAACGCCGCGTCCTCGGATCCCACGCCGAGGCGAGCCAGAGACTCCTGCGAGGAGAAGAGGGCCAGGCGCCGCTTGTCGGCGAGCAGGTGATGCTCCCGGGGAGAGGGCGTCACCACCACGTTTCCGGCCAGATACGCTTCACGCAGCGGCACCGCACGCGGCGTTTCGAGAGCGAAATCGGTATCGCGAAGGTAGACGAGGTCGATCGGGCGTCCGCGCAGCTCGATACCGCCCGAACCGTTGCGTCGGAGCTCGCTGGTGTCGCCGATCGCGGCACGGATCCCGGAGTGCTCGAGGAGCTCGCGAAAGAGCTCGAACTCGGGGCGCAGGAACTGCTCCTCCGGGCGCTCGTCGACGATCGCGACGCTGCGCAAAGCGGCGCCGCGACCGCGGACCGCTCTCATCTCGGCGCGGAAGGTCTCGACGACGCTCTCCCCCATCTCCTCCGCCGAGAGCAGCCCCGAGCACGCGCCGGCGAGCTCGCTCGGATCGCAGAGCGCCGCGGTGCGAAGGCCGTTCAGAAGCGCGCCACCGGCATTGGTATTGATCTCGATCAGCCGGGGACCGGCCTCGGTCATGTGGAAGTCGTACCCCATCATGACGCCGTGGTTCCCCGGCTCGTGGCCCCGGACAGGGTCGACGCCGGGGTCCACCAGCGCTCGGTACGGCCCCAAGTGCGCGATGCGAAACAGCAGCTCCACGGCGCGGCGGATGCGGGCGAAGTGCCCCGCATCGAGCGCGATGGTGGTGCGGGCATAGGGAATGGCCGGCAGCTCAGGCTCGACCGGAGGAGAGGAAGCATCAGATGTTTCCATGATCATCGAAATATAAACATCGGAAGCCACTGTCAAGGGGACCCCTAGCGGGGACGTTGTTGAACGTTCAATTTTTCGACGAGGTCGAAAAATTGAACGTTCAACAACGTCCCCGCTAGACGATCCGGGTGTCGTGTCCCTTCCAGTAGCGATCGCGCAGGAGTCGCTTGTAGAGCTTGCCCGTGGCCAGACGCGGCAGCTCGGCCTCGAAGTCGACCGAGCGAGGGCACTTGAAGTGGGCAATGTGCTCGCGGGTAAAGGAGATCAGCTCCTGCGCCAGCTCCGGCGATCCGGTCACGCCCTCGACCGGCTGCACCACCGCCTTGACCTCCTCGCCGTACTCCGGGTTGGGGACTCCGAAGACGGCGACATCGAGCACCTTGGGGTGGGTGGTGAGGACGCTCTCGATCTCGGCCGGGTAGATGTTGACCCCTCCCGAGATGATCATGAAGGCCTTGCGGTCGGTGAGGTAGAGGTATCCCTCCTCGTCGAGGTAGCCCATGTCGCCGATGGTCGACCAGTTCGGGTGCTCCGGGTGCTGGGCTTGCTTCGTCTTCTCGGGCTCGTTGTGGTACTCGAAGGGCATCGCGTCGCGCTCGAAGTAGATGATTCCCGGCTCGCCGGTGGGCAGCTCCGCTCCCATCTCGTCGCAGATGCGAATGCCTCCGATCACGGCGCGTCCCACCGAGCCGCGGTGCGCGAGCCACTGTGGGGAGTCGATGAAGGTCAGGCCGTTGAGCTCGGTGCCGCCGTAGTACTCCGTGAGGATCGGCCCCCACCACTCGATCATCTGCTCCTTCACCAGGGCGGGGCAGGGGGCGGCGGCGTGGATCGCGCCCTCCAGGCTCGAGACGTCGTAGCGCGCCCGCTCCTCTTCGGGGAGCTTCAGCATCCGCGTGAACATGGTGGGCACCCACTGACTGTGGTTGCAGCGATGGGTCTCGACGCAGCGAAGCGCCTCTCGCGGATCGAAGTCCTCCATCATCACCACGGTGGCCCCGATCGACAGCAGGCCCATCGAGAAGCCCAGCGGCGCCGAGTGGTAGATCGGAGCTGGAGACAGGTAGACGGTGTTCGCGGTGAAGCCGAAGAGCGCCGCGATGAACCCGGTCACCGGCTCCCCCTCCTCGACGCTGCGGCCGGAGAGCGGCCGCTTGATGCCCTTTGGCCGTCCGGTGGTGCCGGAGCTGTAGAGCATCGTGGCACCCGCCGGCTGGCTCGCCAGCGGTGTGGGCGGATAAGAGGCGATCGCGTCCTCGTAGGGCGCGTAGCCCTGCGCGACTCCGTCGACCATGAGCCGCAGCCTGCATTTCGGGATATGGGGCGGCAAGAGGGCTGCGACGTCCGCCAGCCGCCGGGACGTCACCAGCGCCTCGGCACCGCAGTCGTCGATGATGTAGGCGGCCTCCTCGGCGGAGAGGTGGCGGCTCACGGTGGTGAGATAGAGGCCCGAACGGAACGCAGCCCAGTAAAACTCCGCGTACCGCGGGTGGTTCTCCATGAAGATGGCCACGTGGCCACCGGGGCGAATCCCGGCCTCCCACCAGAGCTGCGCCAGCCGACACGATCTCTCCTCGAGCTCGCCGTAGGTGACGATCTCTCCCGACCGCCCCATGATCAGCGCCGGCTTCTCGGGGCTGCTCGCCGCATGGGTTCCCGGAAACAACTCTGCCTCTCCTTCTCCGATTGGACGGGACTTCGAGCGCCCCGGTGGGATCCGACGAGCGGCCATTCTGCCAGGCTTGCCCGGCGATGAGAAGAGCGGGGCCTGCACTGGATTCGGAGAGTTCCGATAGGATCTCCCCGTGACCGAGAAGCCGAGGAACCGCCGCCAGACGAGAGTGCCCGCTGGACGCCTGGAGCGCCTGGCGCGCCTGGGCTGGATGGCCGGCGAGTTCGCGGCGGGCGGACTCGCCGATGGCGCAAAGCGCCTGGTGGGCTCGGACCCGATCGACGCGGCCAGCATCTTCCTCTCCGCGCCGCGCGCCAGGAAGCTGGCCCGCCGCCTCTCGCAGATGCGTGGTGCCGCCATGAAGCTCGGCCAGTTGCTCTCTCTCGAGGGCAACGACCTCCTGCCCCCCGAGTTCGCCGAGGCACTGGCCGTGTTGCGCGCCACGGCGGACACGATGCCGACCGGACAGGTGCGGCGCGCCCTCGGTCGCGCCTACGGCAAGGGCTGGGAGGCGCGCTTCCGCGAGTTCGACTTCGATCCGCTGGCCGCGGCCTCCATCGGGCAGGTCCACGCGGCCGCGACCTCGGACGGCCGCGAGGTCGCCCTCAAGATCCAGTACCCCGGCGTGGCGCGCAGCATCGACAGCGACGTGAACAACCTGGCCAGCCTGCTGCGCATGACGCGCATCCTGCCCGTGGAGGTCGACATCTCGGAGATCGTGGTCGAGGCGAAGCGCCAGCTCCGGCAGGAGGCCGACTACCAGCGTGAGGCGGAGCACATGAAGCGCTACCGGACCCTGGTGGCCGACGAGCCCGGAGTGCGCGTACCGCGTGTCCACGACGACTTCACGACGAAGCGCGTCCTGGCCATGGAGCACGCCGGGGGACGTCCCATCGAAGAGCTTCTCAGCCCCGATCATCCGCAGCGCCTGCGCGACCGCGCGGGTGAGCAGTTGCTGCGCCTGATGCTCCGCGAGCTCTTCGAGTTCGGCTTCATGCAGACCGACCCCAACTTCGCCAACTATCTCTTCGAACCCGACTCGAGCCGTCTCGTGCTGCTGGACTTCGGTGCGTCGAGGGAGTTCCCCAGGGAGTTCGTGGAGCGCTACCGGCGGATCTGTCGCGCCATGATCACTCGCGACCGCGAGGAGATCCGCCGGGCGGCCGTCGCGATCGGCTACCTCGGAGGGGACGAGTCGGAGGGAAGGGCAAAGGCGCTGGCGGACCTGATCATCCTGCTCGGCGAGCCCCTTCGACATAGAGGAGTGTACGACTTCGGGCACTCGCGGCTGGCCGCGCGCGCCCGTGACGCCGGCTTCGACCTGGTCGTCCGGAAGGGCTTCATGCGCGCACCGCCACCAGAGACGATCTTCCTGCACCGCAAGCTCGCCGGCACCTTCTTTCTTTGCGCGCGCATCGGTGCGCGAGTCGACACCCGCGCGCTGGTCGCCCCGTATCTCGGAGCCGAGTGAGCCGACTGGCACCCGACGGCGACGCAGTTCCCGGAGGGTGCGATGCTCTGGCGACGGCTGTAGGCTCCGGTCACCTCAGGAAATCTCAAGAAAGGATTGCCGATGCCGCACCGGAACCTTCTCGCCTCGATCGTCCTCTTCCTGTGGATCCCGGCCTGTGGGGGCAGCGACCGCCCGCCGGGAGAGATCGAGGGAGCGCGTCGGCCTGACACGGCGATGGAAGCCGCAGCTCTCGCTCAGCAGGGGGCCGTCGAAGGGCTCGAAACCAGTGCGGGCACCCCCCGCGCGCTCCCCGTCAAGCGCATCCTCTTCGGCGACCTCCACGTCCACACCACCTACTCGATCGACGCCTTCATGTTCTCTCTCCCGGTACTGGCGGGCGAGGGGGCACACCCGCCGGCCGACGCCTGTGACTTCGCCCGCTACTGCTCGGCCGTCGACTTCTTCGCCCTGACGGACCACGCCGAGGGGCTGACGCCGCTGCACTGGGCGCTCGAGAAGGAGAGCGTTCGCCAGTGCAACGAGCGCGGCGGCGATCCAGCGGATCCCGACATGGTGGCGTTCATGGGCTTCGAGTGGACCCAGGTGGGCCCCACGCCGGAGACCCACTACGGGCACAAGAACGTGATCTTTCCCGGCATCGAAGACGACGAGCTTCCGGCCCGGCCGATCAGCTCCCTCGCCGACGAGGGTCCGGGGCTCTTCGCCGGCCTGGCGCTGGCGAGCAGAGCGCGCTTCGTCGATCCGCTTGCCTGGAGCGAGTACGCCGACTTTCTCTGGCTGCTGGACGAGCTCTCGACCGTGAAGCGATGCGACCGGGGCGTCGACACGCGTGATCTTCCCCCCGACTGCCACGAGAACGCGCCCACGCCCGAGGTGCTCTTCGAGAAGCTCGCCCAGTGGGGCCAGGACGTTCAGGTGATTCCTCACGGCAGCACCTGGGGGCTCTACACACCGCCGGGGACCACGATGGACAAGCAGCTCACCGCCCGCCAGCACGATCCGGAGCGCCAGCGGCTGGTCGAGATCATGTCCGGGCACGGGAACTCCGAGGAGTACCGGAGCTGGCGGGGGGTTGAGCTGGGCGCGAACGGCGAACCGATCTGTCCCGATCCCTCCCCCGACTACCTGCCCTGCTGCTGGCTGGCCGGCGAGATCATGCGGGAGCGCTGCGGGGACCTTCCGGAGCGGGAGTGTGAAGAGCGCGTCGAGAAGGCCAAGCGCCTGGCGCTGCTGGCGAACGTCGCACCCCATCGCGTCTTTCCCGACACCCGCGCCGAGGACTGGCTCGACTGCGGGCAGTGCCGCGACTGCTTCAAGCCCTCCCTCGGCTATCGCCCCGGAGAATCGGTGCAGTACACCATGGCGCTCTCCAACTTCGACGAGCCCGGGCCGGACGGCGATCCGCTGCGCTTCCGCTACGGCTTCATCGCCTCCAGCGACGTCCACACCGCTCGGCCCGGCACCGGCTACAAGCAGTACGAGCGGCGCAAGATGACGGAGTCCACAGGAGTGCGCTCCGGGTTCTACGACACCCTGGCGCGCCGCATGATGTTGGGTGGTGACGTGGACCCCCGAGTTCCCCAGCCGATCCCAGAGGAGGCCGGCCTTCTGGCCGCCGACACGGAGCGCGTGGCGAGCTTCCTCTATCCGGGGGGGCTGGTCGCCGTGCACTCTGAGGGACGGAGCCGCGATGCGATCTGGCAGGCTCTGGGGCGCCGCGAGGTCTACGGCACCAGCGGCCCGCGCATCCTCCTCTGGTTCGATCTCCTGAACGGCCCGGGCGGTCCGATCCCGATGGGATCGTCCCTCGCCTTCTCCGGGACTCCGCGCTTCGAGGTGAGAGCGGTGGGAGCCTTCGAGCAGAAGGCCGGCTGCCCGGAGGAGAGCGTGGAAGGCCTCTCGCCCGAGCGCCTGGAGCGGCTCTGCCGCGGTGAGTGCTACCACGCCAGCGACCGGCGCCATCCCATCGCCGCCATCGAAGTGGTCCGCATCCGTCCACAGGCACACTCGGGGGAGAAGATCGACGACCTGATCGAGGACCCGTGGAGGCGCTTCGAGTGCGAGCCGCAGGCGGATGGCTGCGTCGTGGCATTCGAGGACCCCGACTACGCCGGTTCGGGTCGCGACGTGCTCTACTACGCGCGGGCCATCCAGGAGGAGACGCCGGCCGTCAACGGGGCGAACCTGCGCACCGAGTTCGATGCCGACGGCAACGCAGTGCGCACCAGCCCCTGCTTCGGCGACTACCGCACGCCCTTCGACGAGGATTGTCTCGCCCCCGTCGAGGAGCGCGCCTGGTCCTCGCCCATCTTCCTCGATCAGCCACGCTGAGAGCCGAGCAGGAAAGCCGGAAAGCGGTCTCCCCCCACGGGGATCGAAGCGAGGGACTTCCATGGCAGCCGAGCCGGAGAACCGTGAGCTTCGCATCGAAGCGGTCCGGGAAGCCGCCGAGCGGATCTCCCCCTACGTGGTGCGCACACCGCTTCTCCGCCACCCGCTCCCGCGGGACGGGGAGCTGTTGCTGAAGCCCGAGTCCCTCCAACCCACCGGGGCCTTCAAGCTCCGCGGGGCTTTCAACCTGATGCTCCAGCTTCCCGAGGGCTGCCCGGGAGTGGTGGCGCATTCATCGGGAAACCACGCCCAGGCCGTCGCGAGGGCGGCTGCGGTGCTCGGCATCCCCGCAGTGATCGTCATGCCCTCGGACGCCCCGCCCCGGAAGCGCGAACGCACGGAAGCCGACGGAGCCGAGGTGATCATCGTCGGTCGGGACAGCGACGAGCGTGCGCAGCGCGCCCAGGAACTGGCGGACGAGCGCGGCCTGTTCCCCGTGCCGCCCTTCGACGACCCGCGCATCGCTGCCGGTCAGGGAACGGCGGCGTTGGAACTCCTCGAGGACGCCGGCGCGATCGACCGCTTCTACGCCCCGCTGAGTGGCGGCGGGCTCATGTCCGGCTGCGCGGTGGTCGTCAGCGCGCTGGCGCCGAGCGCCGAGATCGTGGGCGTCGAGCCGGAGGATGCGGGCGACACCCGGCTGAGCCTCGCCGCGGGCGAGCGCCGCAAGGTTCCACCCCCGCGCACCATCGCCGACGGCCTGCGGGTACGGACGCCCGGTGCGTGGACCTGGACGGTGCTGAAGAGGCTCCTCTCGAGAGTGGAGCTGGTCTCCGATGCGGAGATGCTCGACGCCATGCGGCTCGCCCTCCACGAGCTTCGACTGGTCCTCGAGCCCTCGGGAGCCGCGTCGCTGGCGCTCGCGCTCCGCGAAGGACGCGGGAGATGCGGTGTGCTGCTGAGCGGCGGGAATGTCGACGAGGCGCTGCTCGCGCAGGTGGCCGCCTCCCCGCCCCGCGCCTGGTAGGAGCCTGAGCAAAGATGGGCTTTGAGGACTGGCCCAGGGTCGCCCCCACTCGCAGGCTCGCCGACGAGTGGGCCCTGGTGCTGATCGCCGAGGGCCTCTCCCCGACCGTGGCGCGGCAAGGCGGTGCATTCCTGCTCCGCGTCCCAGCTCGTGAGGAGGAGCGGGCGTCGCAGATTCTCGCCGCCTATGCGCGCGAGAATCGCGTCCCGGAGCCGCCACCCGCCGAGCCCGTGGCCTCCGGTCAGCTGTTCGCCGGCGTCGCGGCTTCCGTAGGCCTGCTGGCCTTCTTCCTGGTGACCGGTCCCTGGAGCGACGAAACGATCTGGTTCGAGCGAGGCAGCGCCGATTCCAGACGGATTCTCCTCGGGGAGATCTGGCGCAGCGTCACCGCGCTCACCCTCCACGCCGATCTCGCCCACGTTATGGCCAACGCCATCGCCGGCGCCCTCTTCGTGACGGCGGTGTGTCGCAGCTGGGGCCAGGGTCTGGGCTGCGCCCTGGTGCTGGCAGCCGGCGCCGGTGGCAATCTCATGAACGCCTGGCTTCGCGGCGGCCCCCACCTCTCGGTGGGAGCCTCGACGGCAGTCTTCGGCGCGGTGGGCATTCTCGGCGGAGTGGGACTGGTTCGCCGCAGGCGGCGAGGGGCCCGCGGCCGCCGCTCCTGGGCGCCCGTCGCCGCCGCGCTCGCGCTACTCGCGATGTTGGGAACGGCTGGCGAGCGGGTGGACTTCGGGGCACACCTGTTCGGACTCCTGGCGGGGGGCGTTCTCGGGAGCCTCGTCGCCTTCGCCCTTTCCCGCCCACCGGGCGCCTTGGTCCAGTGGAGCCTCGCCATAGCGGCCATCGCCTCGATTCTGGTCTGCTGGGCGCTGGCACTTCCCGCGTAGCCTGAATTTTTCACTAGTTCGCTGCTGTGGATCGAGGAGCGGGGGATCCCCGAGGGGACTCGAGGCTCGTTTCGGGATGTGCGGGAATTTCAGCGGCCGCGAGCCCGCCAAATCTCGCACAACCAGCGCGGTTCCTTTGTTAAGCTCTCTCGCCGAGGGGCATCTTTTGATCGGCGCAAAGAACTCGGGTCCTTCCCGTCTCTTCGTGTTTCCAATCGGGTCTGCCTTTCTTACCTAGCCCGGCTGGCCCTGAGCCCCGGCTTCGAGCCGAGCCGAGCGAGGCAACTGTCAGTTTCGCATGGGATCCCACGGTTGGAAGGTCCGACCTGGATTTCGGCGATTCTCGCGCTCGAGGAAGACATTGCTTCGGTCGCGAGGAGAGAAACCGAATTGACGAAGAAGCTGTACATCGGAAACCTGCCTTTCAGCGCAACCGAAGCAGAGCTCAGGGAAGTGTTCGAGCAACACGGGACCGTCGAGTCGGTCAACGTGATCACCGATCGCGAGACCGGCCGCCCCCGTGGCTTCGCATTCATCGAGATGGACGACTCCGGCGCCAACGCCGCCAGGCAGGCACTGGATGGCCACGACATGGGGGGTCGCAACATCCGGGTGGACGAAGCGCACGATCGCCCCGGAGGTGGCGGCCGCGGAGGTGGCGGTCGCGGAGGTGGCGGTCGCGATCGCTACTAGCGACTTCCATCTCCGAAGCAGTGCCGGCGCCCTGGATCCGCTGAGCGGTCTCGGGCGATCCGGCCAGCCGAAGAGGAGTCGCAGAGCGATGCCGGCTCCGGCCCCGCCGGGGTGAAGCGACGTGCTCGAGTGCAGGCCACGCGGACGGCGGATATCGGGGACTTGCCATGGCTAAGAAAAGCAAGATGTCTGTGCTCAAGCGTCAGCGCGAGCGCAAGAAGGCTGAGAAGGCGGCGATGAAGCGTGAGACGCGCGGGCAGAAGGAGAAGGAACCCTCCGACTCGGACGTCGCCACCCAGGAGGACCTGGATGGCTATGGCGTGGGTTCGGATTCGCCGGGCGACCGAGAAGAGGGCGACTCCTAGCGGTGATCCGATCGCTCCAGCCGGAAACGCTTGAGGGCCACCAGTAGCGGCAGGGTCAGCAGCAACACGCCGACAGCCGGCGCCAGCGCGTGCGCCACCAGGAGATGCCGCATCTCCGAGTGGGGACAGCTCGCATGAGCGCTGATGGCACCGAGGGACGCCGTCCCTGCCGCCGCCGCCAGCACCAGGATGAGCGGGCGGAAAGGTACGGTGCGTCCGGCGAACCAGACCACTCCCAGTGCGGGGAGAATCCCCACCAGCATTGCCACGGTAAGGCAGGCGAGATCACCGGTGAAGGGCACGCGCGCGTCGGCCACGGGATTCGTCGCGAAGAGCAGGGTCCCGCTCGCCGCCGCGATGACCATTCCGAGGATCGCGACGGCGAGCGCGCTCCGCGCCAGGACCTCGCGCCCGGGAACACCCATGGCGAGGGCGGCAATCACCCCGCCCGCGCCGGCCAGTCCCAGTCCGACAAAGACGACCGCGACGCCGCGCACCTGGAGGGTCGCCTCGACGAGATCCGGGCGAAGCCCCAGCACGGTGAGGCCAATTCCAGCCATCGCGAACCAGAGCGCGGCCACCCCCGCCACCACGGTTCGGATCCGCGGAATCGGGTCGACGGGATCGAGATCCCGGGCCAGCTCTCGGATCAGATCCTCCGCTCGACCGCCGCTCACAGGAGATCCCTCCCGAGCACGTCCCGCAGTGCGCGATAGCCCCGATGGGCGCGGAGCTTGAGCGCACCTGGGGTGGTTCCGGCCCTTTCCGCCGCTTCCGCCACCGTGAGACCCTCCAGCTTCAGCATCACGACGGCCTGTCGCTGAGCTTCCGGAAGCGAGGAGAGCGCGCGCTCCACACCCGGTGACAGAACCGCGGAGGGGCTGTCCACACGCGCGTCGGCCAGGTCCGCCGCGTCCACACCGGACTCCCGCCCCCGAGCGCGCGCCTGTCTCCGAGCCCAGTCGATCACCGCGTTTCGCGCAATGGTGCGCACCCAGGGCTCGACCGGCCGCTCGGGTCGGTAGGTGTACCGAGCGGTGTGGATCGAAAGCAGCACCTCTTGCACGATGTCCTCCGCCGCCGGGTCGTCACCCGTGCGCCCTCGCACGATGCCACTCACGAAGGGGAGCAACTCGGTCAGGAGCCGCTGGTAGGCGTCGGCGTCCCCCTGTTGAGCGGCCGCCATCCAAGCTCGCCAGCGCTCCGACCGATCCTCGCGTCTCTTCGCCTCGCCCCTCATCCACCCGTACGCCCGAGCGCTGAAACCGGTTACGCTGATCGAGGTCAGCTGTAACGCGCCTCGACCCCTCGCGAGGTACCGTGTCGCTTCACGGCTTCACGCAGGTCCTCGATGAAGCGATCCGCCACGCTGCCGTGCTTGGGACTCAGCATCATGTGAAGGGCGTCGGGTTCCGTCTGACGGTCGAGGTTCCAGCCGCGATCATCCATGACGTCGCCGATGGCGCCGATGTCGAGCCCGTCTGCGGTGAAGGCGAAGAGACTCATGACCGGATTCCCGATCACGCGGAGTCCCTCGGTCGCCTCGATCGCGGAGCGGATCTTCTCGGTGGTGGCGAGGAGATCTCCGGCCAGCCGCAGGTAACCGTCCTCGCCCAGGTAGCGCATGATCGCCCAGGCTGCGGCGATCGGTGCCGCCGGGCGTGCCCCCGCCATCGCGAAGGAGCCGTAGAATCCTCCGGGCCAGTCCGAGAAGACGAAGAGCTGGTACTGCTTGAGATGGGACCCGTCCCGGTGGAGCACGACGGAGGCGCCCTTCGTGCAATAGCCGTACTTGTGGACGTCGGCGGACATGGTGGTCACACCGGGGACGCGGAAATCGAAGGGCGGAACCGGATGACCGAGTCGCTCCAGGAAGGGCAGGAGGAAGCCGCCTAGACACGAATCGGTGTGAAAGGAGATGCCCCGCTCGGCGGCGAGGCCAGCCAGCTCGGGGATCGGATCGGCGGTCCCGAAGGGGTAGTTCGGCGCGGATCCCACCACCAGCGCGGTCCGCTCACCGATCATCTTCTCGGCCGCCCTCACGTCCGCACGAAGATCCGCATCGATGGGAATCTGGCGGAGACTGAGACCCAGGTACTTCGCGGCCTTCGCGAAGGCGGGGTGCGCCGTCACTGGGGCCAGGAGTTCGGGCTCGGTGACGCCTCGCTCCACACGCGCCCGATC
>Ga0255055_10001166_pt1 | contig 19710 bp, 21 predicted proteins | sample JV7_2_27_MG_FD_188633 | JGI IMG/M metagenome (GOLD analysis project Ga0255055, IMG submission 188633) | Seawater microbial communities from Jervis Inlet, British Columbia, Canada - JV7_2_27 | ecosystem: Environmental > Aquatic > Marine > Inlet | place: Canada: British Columbia | collected...
ATTTCCAGCCTTTTAATTGGGCTCTATAACTTAAATCCAAATCTTCCGTCAGGGTGTCGGCCTGCCAGCCGCCTGCATCTCTGATGGTTTTTTTGCGCCAAACACCCGCGGTACCGTTAAAGTTCATAAAAAAACCGTTCCAGGCCCGCGAAGCCTGCTCCACCCCAAAATGGCCGTCAATACCGATGGATTGCGCGCGGGTAAGCAAGGAATAATCGCTGTTAATATGACCCCACCGTATTTGAAGCATACCGATTTGAGGATTTTTGAAATAGGGAACCGATTCCTTTAGGAAGTCCGGATTGGGCATAAAATCGGCATCAAAGACGGCGATTAGCTCACCTTTGGCGGTTTTGAGTCCTTCTTTCAGCGCTCCGGCCTTAAATCCGCGGCGATTGTCTCGGCAAACATGAACGATATCAACACCTTTGGCTTTGATTTTCTCGATCGTTGTTTTGACAATCTCGAGCGTGTCATCGCTTGAATCATCCAGAACCTGAACTTCAAGCAAATCATCCGGATAGTCGATCCTGCAAACCGTTTCGATCAGGCGTTCAACCACATAGCGCTCATTGTAAATCGGAAGTTGGATCGTAACGTGGGGCCAATCCGCGGCAGGAACGTTTTGATAAAATGTCTCTTTAATTCGTTGATGGTTTTTGGCAGCCTGGGGATATTTAAGGCGGTAAACCAGCATGAGAAACCAGCAATTCATGCCGTAGGTAAACAGGGCCATCAAGGCAAAAAGATAGATAAAAAGCCAAAAGTATTGAAGGAAATCCATCATAACTGGGATAAGGTCAGAATGACTCGGACTGTTCAGACATTTTTCGAATCAACCATTAAAAAAAAATATTGACCGCGGCACGATTGGTTTCGTTTTAATTTAGACAATTTTTTTTATTAGTCAAGAATTACGCGAAGACCTTACAGGACAATTTTGATTAAAAGATACAACTTACGCTTTTCGGGCAATGATGGTGGCCATCCCATTTTCTTCGTCATCAAATTCAAGCGCAAATCCAATTGATTGCAGATAATTTCGGGTCCAATCCGGGGAAATGCGCAGTTTTCTAAAAAAACTCTTTTTCAATGCCCAGCGGGCATTCTTTTTTTCATAAATGATGTCGTGTACCTTGACGGTTTCTTTTTCATATTCAAGAAAACAGGTAAATATCGTCTGATCGTCATTTTGGACGGGAATAAAGCGGTCAAGTTCCCTAAGCTCAACGGTTAAGTTTCGAAAAGAAAGAACCAGGCGGCCACCGGATTCCACCGCAGAATATACTTTATCAAAAAGTGCCTGGACCTTTTTTAAGGATTCCAGGTGCGTCAGCGTATCTCCCATACACACAACCAGTTCGATGCTGCCGCGGTCATAATCTGTGAAATTTGATAAATCATCACAAATCGTTTCAATCGGCAGTTTTTTGGCGTTTTCTTTTAATTGCGCGAGCAGTTTGGCGCTCAAATCCATTGCCACGACACGAAAACCCAATTGAGCTAAGGGGACGGACTGGAACCCGCACCCGGCACCCAGATCAAATGCAAGACCCGAGCGAATCGGCTGAATATTGAGGTCAGTGAAAAACTTTCGATTCTCCTCGATCTTTAGGTTAACGCCACCGAAAATCCAGGCATAATAATTGGCGAGATGGTTTTCATAATGTTCGCAGGCACCGGCCATGGATCAATGTCCCTTGTTTTCTCTGAAGTAAATAAACCCCCAAAAAGAAGTATGTATTTTTCAATTTGGAGGTTTATTCTTTTTCTCTCTTACAATGTTTTGTTTGAACGCAATGCGTTCATTAATCTTTCTGAGTTTCTTTAACCTTCGCCGCCGTATTTAAAGGAGAGATTCACCAGGGCACGGTAAGCGACAACTTTGCCGTCTTCGACTTTAAGATCCAGTTTTTGGATTTCCGCAACCCTCAAATCTCTCAAGCTCTTACCTGCAGTATCCACTGCGTTTTTTGCGGCTTCTTCCCAGGAATTTGGGCTACTTCCTACCAGTCTGATGACTTTGTACACACTGTCAGCCATTTTTTCCTCCTTTCTTGAAACTTCAGATACAATGTTAATTGATCGTCTTTACCGGCAGCCGGCTGGTTGCTGACAATTCGCCGCTCTGCCGTGCCGATATTTTAACCCCTTTAAGTTTGCGGGGATAAAATAAAAAGCCCCCAAACGAATAGAAAAATTCCGTTGGAGGCTTTAAACGCGTAATTTGGTATAACCTCTTATCATCAGATCCTCCGTTAGGGCACGAACTTTAGAGTTAAAACCAGAACGTAACCTGAAACTACTTTAGTGCTTAATGAAAGGAAAGTCTGCTGCTCAATTCGAAGCTCCGCTTGCGATCAGTTAAATCCAGCAGGGTTCGAAACCGGGTTCAAAAAGAAGTCTGATTTAAAATTTGAAGCGCTCAATTTAGGTTTGAATATGTAAGGTAAGTTAAACAATGAAAGGGCTAAAGTCAAGCGTGAAAAAAAGAGGATTTGGGTCCCCATGATAACTTTAAAAAAGGATTGTAGGACCAAGCAAACCTATCGCCATTTTTTATAGGATGCCTTAAGTTGCTGAAACCGATCGGCGCCAATAATTCCCCTGACACCGATAACAAAGCCCAGACGCTCGTCGGCCAGGTCTGTGCGCGCACTTTCGAGTCGCTTGAATTGTTTGCGGACTTTGGCATCGTCAACAGTCTTTTTCCCCAGCAGGGCATCGAGTTCAAACTGTTCACGCTCCACCGCATTTTTTAATTTAATGAGCTTGCGGTGGCTTTTTACATACAGCTGATCGAGCTGGCTGATCTCTTTTTTAGTCAGATTGAGGTTCTGAACCACCTTTTTATTGTACCACCACTTCCCGGAGGGTACATCCTGACCGGCAGCGGTGCCAACTAGACTGACCATGAAAATCAGCAGTATGCCAATCCAGACCTTTTTTAACATAATATTGATCCTTTCTTTGCTAATGCGGATGTTCGGGCAGCGCTTTCATTGACCGGAATCAGAAAGTCCATAAACTCTTCATCCAGGTTCAAACTGGTTTCCCCAACAATATCCAGATAGACCTGCGGCAATGCATTTTCGACCAGTATATTTACCTGTGTCATCAGTCTTTCTGCTTCTACCATATCCTGAGCTAAATTACCAATACTACCTTGTTGTTGATTTCGGATCAGAGACGTTCCCCACACGACCAGAATAACAGCCGCAACGGCCGCAGCGCTAAAGGCAATTCTCCAGTTTAATAAGGGCGACCGAACCTTTTGCTCCGCCACGATAACGCGCTTTTGCGGTTTCGGCGCATAACGCTCAGCCAGTTGCCCCAGACGCGCCAGTTCATGTTCGAGTCGCTCCTTGCGGGTGCGGCACTGGGAACATGCCACCAGATGTTGCTGCTGCAGCACTGATAGTTCGGTGTCATCAACCACCGCCTGCAGAATGTCGTCTTCTTCCAAATGCGGTTCGCTATGGTTATGAATACTCACGTTATGTCCTCCTGAAGAAATTGACGTAACGTCTTTTCTTTCTTAAATTTTGCCAATGCCCGATACAGATGGGTTTTTATGGTGCTTTCACTTTTTTTCAGTATCCGGGCGATTTCATTTATATTTAAATTGTCCAGAAACCGTAACATAAATACTTCGCGTTCCATTTTCGACAGTTTCTTTGCAATCCGTCCAACCTGCCGCCAGAAGTCTTCTTTTAAAACCTGTTCCAGTGCTTCGGGCTGCTCCTGAGATTGGGTTGCCTGCGGTTCGATATCAGGATTTTCATCGGAGGATTTGAATATGGATCTGACTCTTTTTTTACGTAGATAGTCATTCACCCGGTTTACCGCAATCCTAAACAACCAGCCGCGAAATCGGTCCGGCTCCCGCAGGCGGGAAATGCTGCGAAACGCCCGAATGAATACGTCCTGGGTGAGATCTTCAGCATCCATTCGGGTGCGTACACGGTAGTAAATCATGCGGTATATGTCTCCCTGATAGTGATCAATCAGTTGCTCGAAGGCAAAGCGGTTCCCATCACTGGCTTGTTTAACGAGTTCGGCCAGCTGTATATCAGCGGTCTGCGAGCCAGGCGCATTATGTGTTGATGGAGTCATTTTTAAATTTCAGCGAGTTTTTCTGCACATGAGAAGAACGCTTCCGGGAAACGTTCTCATCATACTGGCTCTCGATACTGTTGTCCACCACTGTTACACATTCATTGAAAAATCAACCCTGGCCCGCAAAATGGCTCGCGTACCGCCCTGCCGGGTCACCTGCTAAAACCGCCGGTGGCCATGGTAAGACGCCCGCTGCCAATGCACGGGTCTGCGACGGCTGTTATGCTTCAATTGGGAAATATGTCGCTCGGCTTTATCCAGCCAAAGAACCAATAGAATCCGTTCCTGACGGTTCAAGCGGCCATCGCGCCAAAAGGATTTCTTGAGCCGTTGGATCCTTTGTTGCTGGTGCCACAGATTACGGGTTTCATAGCGGGTCAGCTGGCCGCTTTTAACGCCCTGCCAGATTCTATTTTGCTGCCGGACCTGGCGCTGCTCAAGTTTGCCGGCCATCGCCTGACCGCTGAAGATTAACCCTGACAAGCCAATCATAACGAGTGTAAAAAGAATTTTTTTCATTTTATTATTCCTCCTTTCGTTAAGAATTCTGGCTATAAAGACGTCAGATGGGAACAAATGGTTTACAAGAGCATATTCTTCTTGCATAACCGCTGATTCCTTTGTATGAATGCCTCTTTGCTATCTGAATCTTGCATGAAAATTAATGAGGTATGGTTTTTTGATGGATTTTAAATTATCCCCAAGCAGCCCGTTAACGCTTCCCTCCATTGACATCCGCGAAGTGGCGTCCTTAATTGCGAATACCCAGAGGCCTGATGGGGAAATACCGTGGTGTGCAGGTCAAAAATCAGATCCCTGGGATCACGTTGAATCCGCCATGGGTCTCAGTGTGGGGGGCTACCTTAAAGAAGCCAGGCGGGCCTTTGAATGGTTAGCCGGTATGCAGCTGGAAGACGGCAGCTGGTACACGGCCTACCTGCAAGGCGTCCCTGTAGACAAAACCAGAGATGCGAATTTGTCTTCCTACGTTGCTGTTGGGCTATGGCACCACTATTTGATAACGGAGGATGTTAGGTTTTTAAAAGAAATGTGGCCAACGCTTTCAAAGGCCATAAATTTTGGATTGAGTCTGCAAACACCCAACGGGGAGATTTTCTGGGCGATAAGTCCCGCAGGTAATATCGATAGCATGGCGCTTTTAACAGGATCCAGCTCCATCTATATGAGCGTCAAGTGCGCGCTGGCGGTTGCAAAATTGCTGGGAGTTCGCGTGCCAGCATGGGAAAATGCATTAATCAAACTGGCAGACGCCATTAAACATAAACCTTATTTATTTAATATGACCAAATCCCGCTATTCAATGGATTGGTTTTACCCGATTCTGGCCGGTGTCATTACCGGAGATGAGGCCCAAAAGCGGATTGACAAATATTGGAAAAAGTTTGTGGTAGAAGACCGGGGGGTGCGTTGCGTATCAGATAAACCCTGGGTGACCATTGCAGAGACCTCGGAACTCTGTTTGGCTTTAGCGGCCATGGGGAACCTCGAGTTGACCGGGATTGTATTTAATTGGATTTGTGATCGACGCTATGAAGACGGGTCTTATTGGTGCGGCTTTACCTGCCCTGATCTGACAGTCTGGCCCGAGGACAAAATCACCTGGACCAATGCGGCCGCGCTGATCGCCGCCGATGCGATTTATAACTTAACACCTGCAAGTGTGCTCTTCAATCATCAATTCTGGGCGACCTCTGAATTATCACCTTGTGCCGATCTCTAATAAGCGGGTACATCTTAATCAGTGACAACATCCACCTCAATTGTCTAACCACAAAGCACACAGAGGTCACAGAGAAAATCAAAAGTTAAATTAAATCACAAATTCAATGAAATCTGTGGATCGGCTTTGAGCTTTGAGCTTTCAGCTTTGAGCCTGTTTAGCTCAGTGGTCTCTGTAATCTCTGTGGTGAACCTTATAAAAAGGTTAAGATCCTTGCGGAAAGACCACCGCCCATATGTTTTAAAAAGAGCAATTTCGAAGTTTCAGCGGTTTTATACCGAGCATTTTTTACGTCCGCATTTTGACGCCCTCGGAAAGGCCCCTATGATTTTCAGGCCCTGGCATGTGGAAGTATTCGGCGCTCCTATTATTATCGGCGACTATGTTTCCATGATTGCAGCTGCGGACCACCGGGTGCGGTTGTCCGTCTGGGCGGACAAACAGGTCAGTGGGCGAATTCGAATCGGCGATTATAGTCTGCTCTGTCCGGGGGTTAGAATCAGTTCGGCCTCGCAAATCCGCATGGGTGATAACTGCATGATCGCCAGCGGCGCCTATATTACCGATTCCGATTGGCATGATGTCTATAACCGGATTGCATTCGGGAAAACAGATCCGATTGATATTGCCAATAACGTCTGGATCGGAGACAGCGCCATTGTCTGTAAGGGCGTCTCGATCGGCGAAAATAGTATTGTTGGCGCCGGAGCAGTGGTGGTCAACTCCATCCCCTCAAATTGCATTGCCGCCGGCAATCCGGCCCAGGTTGTTAAACATCTTGATCCGGAAGAATCTTTTACCACCCGCAGGCAATGGTTTGTAAAACCGGCTAATGTATTTAAGGAAATTGATCAACTGGACAGGGAGTTGTTACGCCAAAATACACTGCTGCACTGGTTGCGGTATGTGTTTTTTCCCTCAAAAAAAGATTAAAAGCCGGCATTGGGCACCAGACGTTGGGTATCAGGCCAGTGCGAAAATCGGAGTTGAAGCACCTCTTCTTGACTTTGACAATTTTATATCCATGTTTTCAGTAATAGGTGCTGAATTCTTTTCAGTTTAATTCTTCTAGTACATCTCACCTACTATTGATCTTTCTATAATTGATCATCAGTAGGGTCTTCCACCTAATCATGTATCGCGTTCTGAATACAGACCTATCTCAAAGGACCTGAACCGGTCCTGTATCACCTGATATTAACAACCAGTGCATCTGGTTACGAATCGCACACTAAAGGAGAAGTACCATGGAAATCAACAAAAACGATACGGCAGTATTGGTTACCGACCCGCAGAACGATTTTCTGAGTGAGAAAGGCGTCACCTGGGAGCTGGTCGGCGACAGCGTTAAGGAGAACAAGACCGTCGAGAACATAGAGCGGATCTTTAAAGCCGCAAAGAAAAACGGGTTCGAGGTTTTCATCTCGCCCCACTACTACTATCCTACTGATCACTCATGGAAGTTCGGCGGAACCGTCGAAAATATCATGCACGAAATCAATATGTTCGATCGCAGCGGCGCGTTGAACCTCGACGGCTTCCCCGGGTCAGGCGCTGACTGGCTCGAGCGTTATAAGTCCTTCATTGAGGACGGCAAGACCATCGTGGCAAGCCCTCACAAAGTCTATGGCCCGGAGAACAACGACCTGATCCTGCAGCTCCGCAAGCGCAACATCGGCAAGATCATCCTGGGAGGGATGTCGGCCAACCTTTGTGTTGAAGCCCACATGCGCGAGTTACTCGAGCAGGGCTTCGAGGTCACCGTGGTGAAGGACGCAACAGCCGGCGCCCGGCATCCCGAGTTGGGTGACGGCTACAAGTCGGCGCTCGTCAACTTCGGGTATATGGCCAACGCGGTTCTTTCGACTGATGAGGTCGAGAAGGCCATGGGTAATGGTATGTTAGCAGCAGCTTAGGACTTGAGCAGCAGTTGTCGCGGCGCAGAGGGGTGCTGCCACTCGTCTGCTTCGTGACAGCTGCCCTTCCCTTTGCCCAGGTCTTTCGAATACGGAAGATATCGGTTTTTTAAATTCCTTAGATATTTGATTTTTACTACAACTGATCGAAATCCAAAAAAATGGGTTGATTCCGTGTTCAGTTCCATGTATCCAGATCTTATCTGTAAAAAATCCCTGAATTTCGATAGTTTGAACTTTATCAATAAATTTGTAATTGGCCAATATTTGGTCTTCTGGTAAAAATCGCGAAGCAAGAAAGGGTTTATCTGGTAACTTTAAGAAAAGGGGGGTATTATGTCCGGGAAATTCGTATTGAAAAAAGGCAGAAGCGGAAAGTTCTCGTTTAATCTTAAAGCTGTCAATGGACAGGTGATTCTGACGAGTCAAACGTACAAAACCAAAGCGGCTGCGAAAAATGGAATTAAATCGGTTTGTACGAACTGCAGGAAGGATGTCCGTTTTGAACAGAAGGCCTCAAAGAAGGGCGAACCTTACTTTGTTCTGTTGGCCGCTAATAAGCAGGTTATTGGCAAAAGTCAGATGTATTCCAGCAAAGTGTCGATGCGGAATGGCATTGCCTCCGTTAAGAAAAATGTGCCCAAAGCCAAGGTTGAGGATTTAACGGGATAATTTGATTTTTAGTTGCAAAGTCCTGAACGGGTAAATGATGTTTGGGCAATCGATCACAACTTCTCTCTATTAAGGCAGGGTCATTTGGCCCTGCCTTTTTGTTTTTGCCGGTTTCGAGGACGAGGACGAGGACGAAACTCAATTCTCCTTATCGTGATTGTTCGCGTACTCGTCCTCGTCCTCGTTCTCGGTAGCCGTCCAATAATGCCCCTTTTCCGGCTTCAGGGGACAGACGACCGACAAGGCGCTTCACCTCCAGTTCTTAACATCTGTCTTCTGGCCTCTGTTTTCTTTTATCAGTTTACTGAATGCTGACACCTGAATCCGCCTACGGCGGAACACCTGAAACCTTTAGTTAGGCGTACGTTTGCGATCGACCAGACAAAACCCCCAGAAAAATAGGCCGCCGGATAGAGCGATCAAGGAACTGAAGATAAACAATGCAAAGGATCCGGTTATTTCGAACAGATAGCCGTTGAAAAAGAAACCCACCATCAGACCGAGGCCATACGTGATGGCATTGTTTACCGCCTGACCTAAAGTCTTGGCATTATCAGGCGCCAGTTGATCGATATAAAGGATACTGGCCATATGAAATGCGCCGTATGTTACCGCATGCAAAACCTGTGAAAGTAAAATTGCAGGTGCCGATTGCGCCCAAAAAAGAATGAACCACCTGAGTGCGGCCACCATAAATGAAAAGATAAGGACCGTTTGCAGAGAAAAGCGTTTAAATAGTTGGTCCGATCGGATCATTACCAGAATCTCTGCCGTTGATGCCACGGCCCATGCTAATCCGATAAATGTACTTCCGTATCCTAAATTCTCCAGATGAATCGAAAAAAAGCCATAATAAGCACTATGGCTGACCAGCATTAAGAAAGCACAAAACAGAAAAACGAGGACCCGTATTTCTGCCAGGCTTTTTGCTTCTGGAGTGAGCCGTTTCTTTTTTGCGATCTGGATATCGGGAATTCGAGTGGAGATTGTGGACAGCATCAGGAATCCGGCCAGGATTAGAACAACAATAATCTCCACGGAATAGAGATCAATGATTTTACCCAGCACGAGCACGACCACAATAAAACTGATGGACCCCCAGGCTCGGATTCGACCGTAACTTTTTTTATCGCTTCCCAGAAGATCCATGGTAAAGGCTTCCAGAAAGGAAATGAGCGGGGCAAAGAATATCCCGTAAAAGACGGTGATGACCAGCATGGGCCCAAAATCAGCTGTAAAAAGAAACAGCATCCAGATTAGGGCGCTGACGAAATTACACAGAATATAGATGGGCCTGCGGGCATTGAGGCGATCGGCCAGGACTCCCCAGATGAGTGGGAAAAGTACCATAACGACCGAGCGCACCGCTGATAAAATTCCGATGTGAAGGCCGCTAAAGCCTAAATGATAACAATAGAGGTTAAAGAAGGGTAAGAAAATTCCCAGTACGCCGAAATACAAAAAGTACTGGGAGCCGATTACGAGCTTGAAGGACCGCCTTCTATTTCGATGCATATGCATTACATCCGATTTGTCGGCAAGCCTTTAATCAATATCGACCGAGATCTTTTTTGGTTTTTCTTGCTCGGATCTGGGAACTTCTACTGTTAGGACTCCGTCTTTAAAAGATGCTTTGATGAGGCCCGATTTTATTGGATCCTGGAGTGAGAAGGATCGGTGAAATTTTCCAAAACTTCTTTCCTTCCGATAATAATGCTCATCTTTGATTTTCGGATCCAGCAGCCGTTCCCCTTTAAGGGTTAGCACGTTATCTTTGATTTCAACGGATACATCCTCTTTGTTAATGCCGGGAAGCTCAATTTTTAAAACTATACCGTCGGTTGTTTCGTAAATATCAACCGGAGGACTCCAGTCATACTGGCTGGCCTCATCATCCATATCGCGTGAGCGGCCAAATGACTCGTTAAATATTCGATTAATCCGGTCTTGCAAGGCGGCTACATCTCGAAACGGATCCCATCTTACAATTGCCATGGTCGAACCTCCTTGATATAAAAATTGATGTCGCTTGTCGTTTGAAATTTAACCACACCATCAATTTTGTCAAGGTGTGTCTGGACTCCAGCGGCGCTTGCTTTACAAAATGCCGAATCAGTGTTATTTTGATCTGGAATTTATAGAAGAGAAACAAATAATTAGCATAAACTTTAGGAGCCGGAGATGGAATTTATCAAAATTAGAATTGCAGAAGATTTTGGTCATCTGGGTTCTGACCTGGAAAAAACGATTGAAGACATGTTTCGGTCGATGAGTCCGGCCTTCTCGCTCGCCGAACGCACCTGGAAACCCCCCATGGACATGAACGAAACTCCGGATGAAATTGTTATTATTGCTGAGGTTGCCGGAGTGGATAAAGATACCCTGGAAGTTGAGATTAGCAGCAAGGCAGTTAAGATACAGGGAGACCGGTATGCCAGGCATTGCACCGACGACGCCACTTACAGGCTCGCCGAAATTCAATACGGCCGTTTTGAAAGAATTCTATATCTCCCAGCACCCATTGATCCTGAAGTCGTATCTGCCGCATACGCAAACGGTCTGCTTGAAATTCGACTTGCAAAGATGCCGATTGAAAAATCCCATAAAATCCCGATATCGGAAGGATAAGTTGAATCCAGTATTTGGTTTTGTGATAACAGAGGACCAGACCTATATTTCTGGAGGTAATAATGACGGATCAACCTGATCAAAGACCGCCGGTAGAGATTGATACAGAGAAAGTCCCCGAACTGCTTCCAATCCTGCCATTGTTTGATGCAGCCCTGTTTCCGAAAATGGTACTACCGCTTGTGGTGATGCAGGGGGAATCGGTTCGACTGGTAGATGAAGCCATGGCAAAAAATCGGATTATCGGGCTGGTGGTATCCAAAAAGCCGGAGGAGGGAGATAAGCCTGAACATAAAGACCTGGCCCCGGTCGGAACCAGCGCCTTAATTTTGAAAATGGCCAAAACGCAGGATAATCGAACCCAGCTTCTGGTTCAGGGGCTTTACCGATTCAGAATAAAGTCCTGGGAAAATACCAGGCCCTATCTTCGAGCCCGTATCGATTTGATCGAGGAAAATGAAGTAAAAGACAATGAGACCGAAGCGCTCATGTCCAACCTTATCGAGCAATTTATCCGAATCGTGGAGCTTTCCGCGGGGCTGCCACCGGAGATCGGGCAGATGGCGAAATCGATTCAGGAGGCCGGTACGCTGGCCGATATGATTGCGTCGACGATTAATTCCAGCCCGGCTGAAAAACAAAAAATTCTGGAAATTGAAAATGTGAAGGAGCGTCTCAAAGAAGTGACGCGTCTGGTGAATCATCAGCTCAGTATCCTTGAACTGGGGAATAAAATTCAGAGCCAGGTCAAAGGGGACATGGATCAGAGTCAAAAGGAATATTATTTAAGGCAGCAGCTCAAGGCCATCAAAGAAGAACTGGGCGAAACAGATGAAAGTCAGGTCGAAATTGAAGAATACCGGGCCAAAATTGAAGAAAAAAATCTTCCTGAAGAAGCGCGCAAAGAAGCCGAGCGCGAATTGGATCGTCTGTCGCGGATGCATCCGTCCTCAGCTGAATATACGGTTGCATCAACCTATCTGGACTGGATCACCGCTTTGCCGTGGCACGAACGCACCGAGGATAATGTTGACATCAAAAAAGCGAGAAAGATCTTAGATGATGACCATTATGGGCTGGAGAAACCCAAAAGGCGCATCATTGAATATCTGGCAGTGCGCAAATTGAAGCCGGAGTCAAAAGGGCCCATTTTATGCTTTGCGGGACCACCCGGTACCGGAAAGACATCGCTGGGGCAATCCATATCGCGTGCGCTGGGCCGCAAGTTTCATCGCATCTCCTTAGGGGGTGTTAGAGATGAGGCTGAAATCCGAGGTCACCGGCGCACCTATGTGGGTGCCCTTCCCGGACGCATTATTCAGGGCTTGCGGCGGGCCGGATCCAACAATCCGGTCTTTATGCTGGATGAAATTGATAAGGTGGGCAGTGATTTTCGCGGGGATCCGTCTTCCGCACTTCTGGAAGTCCTGGATCCTGAACAGAATTTTTCCTTTTCGGATCATTATCTGGATGTGCCCTTTGATCTTTCCAAGGTCATGTTCATTACGACAGCCAATATTTTAGATACCATACCACCGGCTTTGCGGGACCGGATGGAAGTTCTGATGCTGCACGGATACACCTTGGATGAGAAGTTAAAAATTGCCAACCGCTTCCTCATCCCCCGCCAGAGAGATGCACACGGACTAATGGCGAAACAAATAAAATTTAACCAGGGGGCTGTAAAGCAAATTATTACAGGTTACACGCGTGAGGCCGGCCTACGCAACCTGGAACGGGAAATCGCCAATGTTTGCCGCGGTGTGGCCAGCAAGATCGTCGCAGGCAAGGTCAAATCCTTCACCATTAAAGTCGATGATATCCACGGATACCTTGGCCCTATCCGGTTTACATCTGAAACCAAAGCCCGGGTGACCACACCGGGCGTTGCCACCGGCCTTGCGTGGACCCCGACAGGCGGTGAGCTTTTATTTATTGAAGCCACCGCAATGAAAGGCAAAAAGGGCCTGACCCTCACCGGACAACTGGGTGATGTGATGAAGGAGTCGGCTACGGCCGCCTTGAGTTTTATTCGTGCCAATGCAAAAAAAATTGACGTCGATGAAGATTTTTTTGAAACCCATGATCTGCATATTCACGTGCCGGCGGGTGCCATACCAAAAGATGGGCCTTCCGCCGGCGTCACCATGCTGACCGCGCTGACATCGCTGCTGAAAAACAAGACCATTGATAAAGATCTGGCAATGACCGGTGAAATTACCTTAAGGGGTCAGGTCTTGCCGGTTGGGGGTGTAAAGGAGAAAATACTGGCCGCCCACCGGGCTGGCATCAAGGAAATTATCCTGCCGGAGTGGAACAAAAAAGATCTGGAGGACGTACCCCCAAAGGTTCAAAAAGAAATCCGCTTTCACTTTGTTGATAAGATGATAAATGTTCTCGATCTGGCACTTGACGGCAAAAAGCAGTCGTCACGGAAAAGGAGACGAAAAAAAACTTAGTTCATTTTTTCCATTATTCCAGAATTCCAACATTCCAATCTGGGCAAAGTGCCCCCATGTTTTTATGAACGGCATCTCATCTGTACGCATAATGTGGGTCGGCTACCGGCTTATCCTTACCTTCGTGTTGTTGGTGTTTTTGATCTATGGTTGTGCGAGCAGCACACCTAGATCTCAGCCCCCGCCTCCCGGCAAACCCGGTTATCCAAAACCGTACAAAGTACTGGGCAAGTGGTATCAACCACTGCCGCATTCTGAAGGTTTTCGCCAGCGCGGAATAGCCTCCTGGTATGGACGTGATTTTCACGGCAAAAAAACATCAAATGGTGAGATTTACGACATGTATGCCATGACCGCCGCGCATAAAACATTGCCGCTGGGCACTTACGTAGAGGTGCACAACCGGGAAAACAGTCGCAGCATTGTGGTTCGTATCAATGACCGCGGCCCTTTTGTACGCGATCGCATAATTGATTTATCTTACACAGCCGCTAAGGATATCGGAATCGTGGGCCCCGGTACCGCCAGAGTCGAGGTGGTTGCCCTAGGGCGACCGGCATCGTCTGTCGGCAGCTCTGCGTCAACTTACATTCAAGATGATTATTATTCCGGAAATTTTACGTTTCAGGTCGGCGCATTCTTGAATCGTGAAAATGCAGAAAAGCTTAAACGTAAACTGGATCGAACATACAAAAATGCCCATATCGTCGAATACGATAACGGCGTCAATATTTATTACCGGGTCCGGGTCGGTAAAGTGTCCACCCTGCAACAGGCGGAAGAATATGAAGCCTACCTTATTCAAAACGGATTTCCGGATGCAATTGTGGTTGCTGAATAAAAGCGGAAAATCATTGCATTTTAACCGGCGCTAATCTATATAAAAAATTCCATCATTTTGTACCAGTGGGTTCGCCATAATACGCTATTTCTAATCCCAAAATACATTTCCTGCTTTATTTTATAGTCGCACGGGTTGAAGAATTCTTTTTTGAGTCTTAATCTTAGTGTGGCTCTGTTTATATTTTCACATCATTGATATTTGAGGAACAAAATGCTTCTTTCTTATCTGCCGGTTTTACTCATGATCTTATTTGTTGCTTTCATGGCGTTTGTAGTACTTTTCGTCAGTTCCCTTCTCCGTCCGAAAAATCCTTACCGGGAAAAGCTCGAACCATGGGAATGCGGATTTCAACCCATCGGAGAAGCAAGTAAAGGACATTTCAGAATTCATTTTTTTATCATTGCCATTCTTTTTATCATTTTTGATGTCGAGACATTGTTTCTTTTCCCCTGGGCTGTAATATTAAACGATAAAAGCATCTCCATATTTATATTTGTGGAGATGATTATTTTCATTGCCATTCTGGCTGTTGGGTTAATTTACGCATGGGTGAAGGGGGCCCTTGAATGGGTATAGTAGCTCAATTTAGGTGGAATTCAGGGGCGATTTAACTGAAAGGCATTATGCAATGGAAGGTTTTTATCCCGCAGGTAAATCTTTTGGCGTCACTACTCAGGAGAACCCTTTAGGCGATGCCGTCCTCTTTACAACTCTTGAAAACATATGGGATCTACTGCGCGATAACACGGTAATGGATAAGGTCAGAGATAACCGTGTGCTGAGAAGTCTTTTTAACTGGGGTCGGGCCTCCTCTCTCTGGCCGACGTCGTTTGGACTTGCCTGCTGTGCCTTAGAAATGATCGCCACTGCCTGTTCCCGGTATGACACCGATCGTTTGGGAATCGTTTTCAGGCCGTCTCCGCGCCAGTCCGATGTGATGGTCGTTGCCGGCACCATGACCAAAAAGATGGCGCCGATCGTTAAAAGAGTTTACGACCAGATGTCTGAGCCCAGATGGGTCATCGCCCATGGCGGATGTGCTTCATGCGGTGGGCCTTACAACACATATGCGGTCGTCCAGGGAACCCATCTGGTTGTGCCGGTCGACGTATACATACCCGGGTGCCCACCGCGTCCGGAGGCGCTGCTCTTTGGCTTTTTGCAGCTTATGGAGAAGATAAAAAGGGAAAGCCCATTTGTCTTGGAACAAAAGAAGATAAAGGTAAAATAGATGGCTGTTGAAGGTAATCAATCGGTGTCGATCAAAAAACTTACGGAGCGATTCGGTGATGGCATCATCGATTCATCGGTCTATAGGGATGAGGTGACACTTCTGGTGGACAAGGGGGCGCTGGTGAGCATCTGTGATTTTTTGAAAACCGATCCGGCGTTCAGGATGGACTATCTGGTGGATGTCATCGGGGTCGATTACATGCCCGCCTCGCCGCGCTTTGAGGTCGTCTATCATCTTTACTCCATATCGAAACGACACAGAATCCGCTTGAAAGTAAAAATAGATGAAAGCGAGTCTATTCCAACAGTGACCGGTATCTGGCCCGCTGCTGATTGGCCCGAGCGTGAGGCTTACGACATGTACGGCATCATTTTCGACGGACATCCCAATTTGAAGCGTATTTACATGGCACCCGACTGGGAAGGATTTCCTTTACGGAAAGACTATCCACTCAGGGGTTACAAGGACAAATACAACCCCTTCGGCGAAGAGAAAGAAGAACTTCTGTGATGGCGGAGCGCGAAGATTTAGTCGCAACAAAAACGATCAAACTGCACTTTGGGCCGCAACACCCGTCTGCCCACGGGCTGCTGCACCTGATCGTTGAATTGCAGGGCGAGAAGATCTTAAACGTGGAGACTGATATCGGGTACCTCCACCGGGGCACTGAGAAGCTTGGCGAAAACCTGCTTTACCATCAGTTTGTGCCCTATACCGATAGGCTCGATTATCTGTGCGCCATGAGTAACAACCTGGCCTATGTCATGGCCGTAGAAAAGCTGCTTGATATCGAGATACCCGAAAGAACCAAATACATCCGGGTCATTGCCGCGGAGTTGTCACGGATCGCAGGTCATCTTTTGTGTGTGGGAGCCTGGGGCATGGATCTGGGCGCCATGAGCATCCTTTTATATGCCTTCCGGGAAAGGGAGCTGGTCCTGGATGTTTTTGAGATGCTCTGCGGTGCCAGGATGACGCTGAGCTACATGAGTGTCGGTGGGGTCAGATATGACTTTACCGAGGACTGCAAAGAAGCCTGCCTTAATCTGGTGAAGATCATGCCGGAAAGATTTGATGAGTACGAAAAGATTCTTACCGGAAATCGGGTCTGGCTCAAAAGGAACAAGGGCGTCGGGGTTATATCCGCAAAAGATGCCATTGCTTTGGGCTTAGGCGGTCCGGCCTTGCGGGCCAGCGGGGTCAGATGGGATATCCGCAAACACGAGCCTTATCTGATCTATGACAGACTCGATTTTATTGTGCCCACCGGCACAAACGGAGATTGCTTCGACCGCTATGCGGTCAGAATAGAGGAAATGCGGCAGGCGCTGCGCATTATCGAACAGGCGGTAAAAGAGATGCCCGATGGCCCCTTTAATGTGGATGATCCCCAACTGGCGCCACCCCCGCATGATGCCACCTACGACAACATGGAAAACTTGATTCACCATTTTAAATATGTCTCGCATGGATTCAAGGTTCCCAAGGGTGAGGTTTACGTATCCGTGGAATCACCCAAAGGTGAACTGGGCGTATACATTGTCAGCGACGGTTCTGAAAAACCTTACCGGATTAAACTGCGGATGCCTACTTTCATGAATCTTCAGTCGGTTAACAAAATGTCAAAAGGCGGTTATCTGGCTGACATTATCGCCACGTTGTCCAGCCTGGATCCGGTATTCGGCGAGTGTGATAAATAAACGAGGTGGGAACCGTTCAGGGGTTCAAAGGTTCAGGGTTCAAGGACTTGTTCGATTAGTTTTATTGGTCTTATTGGTTGAATTGGTTGAATAAACCGAACCAATTGAACGAATGAAACCAATTAAACAAATGTAACGTTCGTCAGCTGGCAGACACCTCAAATTTTGAACCTCTGAAGCCTGAACCTTTGAATCTGTGAACCTATACTGTAAGTGTCTGGTAGCGGGAAAATTATGTTAACCGAAAAGATGACAGAAAAGATACGGGCGCTGGAACACAAGTACTCTGACAAAAGATCCCTTGTTATGGGTGCTATGTGGGAAGTGCAGCGCGCCAGGGGATGGAAATTGACCAAAGCGGACCTGGAGGACATTGCCATAATTCTCAATATCAGCTCGGTGGAAGTTCAGGCAGCCGCTTCTTTTTATACGATGTATAACGTAGTTGAGCAGATTGGTGGTAGATATCATATCCAGGTTTGCCAAAATATATCATGCACGCTCCTGGGAGCGGAAAACCTTCTGGAGCATATTGAAAAAACCTGGGCGATCAAGCCGGGCGAGACCACTCCGGATAATAGATTTTCACTGACTACCGTAGAGTGCCTGGGTTCATGTGGGACGGCACCCATGATGCAGATTAATGACGATTATTATGAAAACCTGACCGTTGAAAAAGTCGATGAAATTTTAGAGCGTCTAAAATAACCGGCATATATGGAAAAGATTCTTCTAAAAAACGTAGATAAACCCGCCTCCCACAGTCTGAATAATTATTTAAAGAATGGGGGTTACGCAGGCATAAAGGCCGCACTCAAGCTCAAGCCTGACTCTATCATTCAGATAATAAAAGACTCCGGCTTAAGGGGTAGAGGCGGGGCCGGTTTTTCTACCGGTCTTAAGTGGAGTTTTATACCGAAAGACCCGGCACTTCCCAAGTACCTCGCGTGCAATGCGGACGAGAGCGAACCGGGCACCTTCAAAGATCGGGTTATAATCGAAAATGATCCGCATCTTCTGCTGGAAGGCATCATGATCGCCTGCTATGCCATCAATGCGGCTGTCGGCTATATCTACATCAGGGGCGAGTACGAGTTCGGCGCAAAAAGGCTGGAAAAGGCCATCGCAGAGGCCTATGCCAAAGGCTATCTCGGCCAAAATATCTTCGGCGCCGACTTTTCACTCGAGCTATATGTTCATAGAGGAGCCGGCGCTTATATTTGCGGCGAAGAAACCGCGCTTTTAGAATCCATCGAGGGCTTCAGGGCGCAGCCACGGATTAGACCGCCTTTTCCGGCAGTGGCCGGGCTTTACCACAGCCCCACGGTGATTAATAACGTGGAAACCCTGGCATGCATCCCATCGATACTGGAAAGAGGTCCCGAGTGGTTTGCCGCGATCGGGCCGGAGAAAAGCCCGGGTCCCAAGCTGTTTGGCGTTAGCGGCCATGTCAAAAGGCCCGGTGTTTATGAGCTTCCGATGGGTCTGACCATCAAGGAGCTGATTTTTGATCACTGTGGCGGCATGCGCACAGACAAGCCCATAAAAGCCGTCATTCCGGGCGGAGCCAGCGCGCCGATGCTTTCCGTCAAGGATCTGGACACCCCTTTGGATTTTGAATCTCTGGCCGCCAAAGGAACGATGCTAGGCTCGGCCGGGGTGGTGGTTATGGATGAAAGCACCTGTATGGTTAAAACGGCCTATGTGATCAACCGGTTTTTTAGCCACGAGTCTTGCGGGAAATGCACGCCTTGCAGGGACGGAACACCCTGGATGACGCAAATATTAAAGAGAATCGAGAACGGCCAGGGTAGAGAAGGGGATATCGAACTGCTTGAAAGCCTATGCACCGGCATATTCGGCCGTTGTTTTTGCGCTCTCGGAGACGCTGCCGTGATGGCTTTAAGGGGTGCACTCCAAAATTTCAAGGAAGAGTTTTTGTATCATATCACTGATAAAAAATGCATGGTGTCCGGCTGAGTGAATCGAGGAATCCAGGGATTAAGGAATGCACCTAGGGGCTTCGACCCAGGAGGAATAATGGAAAACTGGGCACGAAGTGAAGCTTTAGCGCTATGCTGGAATATTGGGTTTAATGGTATTCTGTCGATTTAATAATGGCTTGAATCCGCCGATCTGACCCACTATTCCAATATTCCAACATTCCATCATTCCAATCGCGACGAACAAACTAAATGATTAAAGAAGTCTGATAAATTTAAAAAAAATATATAATCCACAAAAAAATAGCTTGTTATGCCAACAATAACCATTAACGGAGAAGAGCTTAGCGTAGATGAAGGCACCCTTATCCTGGATGCCGCAAAAGAGGCCGGTTTCTATATTCCGACCTTTTGCTACCAGGCGGATCTTATCGGTATCGGTGCCTGCCGCATG
>Ga0255055_10001167_pt1 | contig 19685 bp, 21 predicted proteins | sample JV7_2_27_MG_FD_188633 | JGI IMG/M metagenome (GOLD analysis project Ga0255055, IMG submission 188633) | Seawater microbial communities from Jervis Inlet, British Columbia, Canada - JV7_2_27 | ecosystem: Environmental > Aquatic > Marine > Inlet | place: Canada: British Columbia | collected...
GTTGTTTGAAATCAAGGCATTACCATCACAACGAATTGCTTCCCATGCAGTACTTGAGAAAGTGTTGTATTCAATCAAAGCGTTTTGTGCTCCTGGATAGATATAAACACCATGCGGGTCAGTGCCACTAATATCTCTGATTATACAATTCTTAATTGTTACATTATCTGCGTAGTCAGCAATAATTAAGCGGCCTCCGCCAGAACCGCCTCCACTTGTAAACGTAAATCCATCAATGGTTATATCAGAAACATAAAGTGAGTATGGCACACCATTCGTTCTGACAAGAATGGACTCTCCGCCTCTGTCTGTACTTCCTGCAGGATCATTACCGGCCTGGGCACCTTGTAAGGTAATCCTCTTGGTTATTCTATAGCCAGCAGGTATCCCCAAAAGGCTGTCCCAAATATCATTAGTATATGTTCCCGCCGCCACGTTGATAGTGTCATCATCACTAGCGGCATCAATCGCAGCCTGGATGGTTGCGTAGCAGGGTGAATTGCCTCCGCAAGTAGCGTCGTCATCGTCTACATACAAGGTTGTTTGGGCTTGCACCATGTTCGCACCTAAAGCAAACACGACTGCCAAAATAACAAGGAATACTTTTCTCATAACATACCTCCTTCCGTTGTTCCTTCTTCCATTTTAGATCATTCTGATCCATTTAGATTGTGCGCGTAGCCTCCCACAGACCCACGGACACCTACGCTTCTACCTGTTAATTCGTGCAGTTGGTTCTTGTTGGTTTTGTTTTTTAGGATATGAGAAAATAAAGAAAGCCCCAATGAGGAGACGTTGCTCCCCATCGAAGTTTAAATCTAGTGCTTACAGGAATTCGCTTAGGACAGATTTGTACTTGGGCAGAAGAGGTTGAAGTAAAAGAAATGAAACGAACAATTAAGTATAATAGAACAATTTCGGCTTCGTTGTCAAATAAGAAGTAAAATAATATATAATAATTTGAAGGAATTAGGAAACTTATTTCCCAGTCTTAGGAAAGGTAAATCGACTCCTAAATAAGAATATTTACTCTTTTCAGATTGTTAGTGCATTTGCATTTTGCATAGAAAAAAGAAGAGAAATAGAAGTAGTAATTATTATCAAATTAAAGAATTGCTTATTAGAATTGATTACTATTTTCAGGAGAGCTGTTGAGCCTTTAAATTGAGAATTTGCGGAGGAAAAATTATTTATATCCTTGGGTAAAAAAAACAGGGCCATTTTTGACCCTGCCTTTTGTGTTCAACGATTGTCACCCTTGGTTAAGGTAGCGCGCTCTCGGCTTTAGCGAGTGCATCCTTGTACTTATTGACCGCATCCTTAAACTCTTCCGCCTGTCTTAAAGCATCTCCTTCATTCAATGCCTGCTCGGCTTCGTTGATCTTTTGCTGATCACCACCTTGATCTTCGGCCTGTTGGATAGCAACCACTGCCAAGTGTCTAGCGATTCCTGCGAGTTGGTCCATCAGTTGTGTGCCTTGTGTGGAATCAAGCAGCCCGTCCTCTACGGCGGCTTCGAGATCACCGGCCGCCCCCTCAATATTCCCTACAGCCGCCTGATTATCGGGCGTCGTTTTACCAAGCTCTGCTAAGGCAGTATCTGCTTTAGCACGAGCATCTCCGACCTTATCTGCCAGCGGAGTACCGGGACTGTTCTCGACGATATTCTGAAGGTCATCAGTCACGTTTTGAGTAGCTTCTGCCATGGCTACATCATTGACACTGATGGTAATCGACTCTGAGTCACTTTCTGCTGGTGTGCCATTGTCGGTCACGGAGAAAAGAATATCGTGGTAGTCCCAAGCATGGTCGTAACCTGGCGTCCACGAGAAAGTGGCAGTGGCAGAATTAAAGGTCGCTCCCTCGGGAAGATTGTTAGCACCGAATGTCAGTACGTCTCCGGGGTCTGGATCAATTGCGGTTACGGTAAATTCAAGGAGTTCACCTTCATTGCCGGTTTTGTTACCAATCGAATCGAGAACTGGGGGATGGTTAGCGGCTGTTTCTTCATATCCAAGGCCGATCAAACCATTTTGGTAATGCTGTTGGATTTCTTGCAGTGTTAAAGCCCTGTCATAGATTGCTACTTCATCGATTGTACCATGGAACTCTTTATGGGAGTAATGGTAACCCCAACAATTATTGGCGAAACTCAAATCAAAATACTTACCTGGTGCGGGATATCCATAACTCATCGTACTACCCTCCAGTTCCCCATTCACATATAATTTAACCTCTTGGCTCCCATCCTCATTTGCTGTTACGGTGGCTGCTAAGTGATACCACTGGTTAAGATTTAGCGTAGTTGTTCCAATAGGTCTTCTTACACCAGAGCCATCCCAGTGATAATAAGAGGCTTTTTTATTCAGATCCACTTCTAGAATCTCCGAAAATGAGCAAGTGTACTGGCCATATAGATGGTCCAATGGTCCTGTAAGTCCTGCCACAATTCCGTAGCGATAAGTAGTAGGATAAGAATTAAGCTTCACCCAAGCTTCAACCGTTCCAATAGTAGGATACGTTCCACTTTCAATTTGTGTTCGCGGTCCTTCAACGTAGTCATCCATCCCATCAAAACTTATGGCTCCGCCAACAATGCCAGTTGTCCATCGTGGTCCATTATTCAGTGTTCCATGACTAACACTACCATCAACTGAATCATAAGCGGTTGATCCACTACCTTCTTCAAATTTCCAATAGGAAATTATTCCTTCCGGGTGAATCTGGGCCATGCCCTGAGTTGCCGCGAAGAACATGATTGCTATCAACAGCGCCAACTGCCATATTCCCACCTTTACAACAGTTTTTCTGTTAGCCGTTTCTAAATCCCTTTCCATGCATACCTGCTTACATATCGTGTTCATGGTTTGTCCTCCTTGTTTCTCTGGCACTAAAGTGCTAGATGCTAAAGATTTGATTTTTCACCTGGTGAAAAGTTTCTTCGCACCCCTTGAAACACCTCCCTAAGAACTGGGCCTGTCAATTTTATTACTTCAAAAATATCTAAGTCGGCGAACTGTCTGACTTCCGGGGCTTAAACTGGAAGAGAGAAGGGAAAATCTCTTATCAGAAACACAAAGGTATTAGGAAGAGACACTCTGGCTGAAATATTATAGAGGAAAACGAAAAGAATTGAGCAGCTATGATCATTGGATTTTCAAGCAGCCTTCACCAAAATTTTTTGGAATGTAAATCTCCCAATAGAACCGGCAACGTTCTATCAGGAGCTAGGCATGCAGATTTTGAGAGGCTTCTCCATTTGAGTTCCTTTGAATGTTGGTTAATACATTCTTAGATGGTACATCCAAGGCCGGCAATCAGGTCCAGGATCATAGTGGCCAGGGCTGAGGTCGCCGGTCCAGCGACGAATTCAGGAGGCCGAGGCAGGCTGTCGCATCGCTCGTAGGCAACCATCAATTGCTGACATGCCTCCTCTATGTATCCATCGTCTATGAGATCGCCGGCTGCTTCAATCATGTTCCTCAAAGCGTTCCTTCTTCCATTGGCAGAATTGCCGGGACCGCTGCCGGCCAGCGTCTCGTCGGCTACCGAGGCGTCAAAGAACGCCAGGATATCCCCAACGCTTACCGGGGGTTGCTCCTGGCCTACCCCCATCGCGGCCAGAGACACACTTACGAAAGGGGTGCCGCTGTCATTGCTTTTGATGTACAGGACCGCGGACACATAGCCCGTTGCTGACGGGGCGAACGTGACCTCGACTGCTGTCGACATGCCCGACTCGACGATGGGATCCGGATCCATGCTGATGGAAAAGTCCGCGCTTCCCGACAGAGTGACAGAGATTATCTCCAGGACATGCCCGTTGACGTTCGAGATGGTTATCATGGCGGTACTGGAGCTTCCTACCTGAACGGCACCGAAGTCATGATCCAGAGGCACAACCTCGATAATCGGTTCGGCCGGAGCGGGGGCGGAAAGCCCCGACATAAAAATTAAGACTACACTAAATATTGCTATTAAGCTTGGCCTTCTCATTTTTATCTCCTTTCTTTTTCGAGATAATACTTCAGACCCCTAACAGAACATACAACATTCTATTGAGATATTGGCAGGCACGTTTTGAGAGGTCGCTCCATTGAATTTTTACCTAATGTTTAGGTTAAAGTTCTAGAGAAACCAGAATCTATTTCAGCGGGAAGAAAAAATTAGAAGTTGCGGAACAGCGCAATAACTGAAAATTAGTAACTGAGGGAACAGTGAGAACTAAATTGAAGTGTGATATTGAGCTTCAGATGAGCACAATGTTAAAGTTTAAATATTACGGGCACCATGTAATGTCAAGAAAATTCAAGTACCGATACATTGGAGATATCAACGGTTTTGGAACCGCCGAGAAACCCTTGTTATATAGCAGCTATTTTCTATTTTGGGGCAGGAGTAAAACTATAAGAAATTAATATTTTATCCGATAATAAGAATCGTAGCTAATTCAGATTACTATTTTACCGCACGAACTGCTTTTATATAGTTGATGACGTTTTTGCACATTGATCCAACCCCGAAATGAGTTTTGCTTTTCTTGAAATAGATTGCTTGAGTAACTTCTCCGAAGTCAAATCTAATGATCCAAGCTACTGAATAATACGGTTCGATTGGATCAGATTGATCAACTGACCAACACCTGACCTGCTTATTATAAAATACTGGATCTATATGAACACCACTTTTTCTTCTTCTCGTTAAGAGGGAAGCTAATTCCTCGATGGTCGGCATTCGCCAGCCTGAATATCCTGCGAATTGCTGTCTGTTTAGCTGCTTTACATACTTCTTAGCACCCCTATTTTCTAAAGACTTTGAAGAGCCGCTCTTTTGCCACATCAACCCTGTTGCTCTGTCTGTTATGGTGCCATCGTTGTTATCAATAAAGACGTTTTCAAAAGAGCCGCGAGGATTCTTATAACGGTCAAAAAAATCATATTCAAATAACATATTATTTATTTGTATCTGATTCTTAATCACAATGGGCTTTTCCCGCAACAATATTCTAGTAACAGCCACGGTCTTAGGAATGGAGGCCAATGTAAGTTTTTCTTCCTCAAGACGCTGACTTTCAACCTCAAGCTTTTGCTTTCCTAGTTCAAGCTTTAACTGCGCCAGTTCCTGTCGCTCGCGCTCAATTTGCGCTTTCTCATCGGCCAGACGCTTTTTCTCCGCTTCCAGCTCCGACGGCTGCGGATCCGGCTGGCGAATGGGCTCCGGACCTTTTAGCACAAATACAAAATCGCCTTTGTCCAGGCGCGGGTCTTTGATCTTGCCGTATTGCGGATGCTGACTGGGATTGTACTGGGGCACTTTGGTCTTTAGATAAAGACCTAACTCTTCGCCGGTTATATAATGGTCCGGAATCGGTTCCGAATCTCGGCCTTCAATCAGATCCAAAAATGCCTGTTTAAAGACACTTTGATCCGGTACGGGCTCATTGGCGCGACCGGCGGTGATAAACTGTCTGACCGGATATTTAACACTATCGGATATGCTTTTGGGAATCACCCGTTCGCGCATGCTGATGATTGAACCCGAAAAACAGCTGTCAAACATAAAAAGAACATGCCGCGCTCTGATGATCTTGGCCTGCGTGATCAGTGACTGCATATCCACACTGCTGAGGCTGAAGCCAATCAGATCCGCTTCAGGCAAAGGGGCGTTGACCATCACTAGATAGCCCAGTTCTTCGCCGGTTGCCATTTGTTGCGTAAAGCCATGTCCGGCATAATAGAATAACAGTCGATTATCCTTATCCCTGCCGTATTTGAGTGAAAATTCGTTTAACGCGCGGCTAAATTTTTCTTTGGTCAGATCGGTTTTAAGCAAAACGGTAAAACCGTGTTTTTCAAGGGCGGTGGCCACTTCGTTAACGTCGCGAATGGCACCCGGAATTGGCTCCCATCCATTTGAATAGTTACTGTTGCCGATAACCAGGGCATAGGAGTCTCTGTAAAGGTCGATCCGATTTCCCTTGGGTGTTTTAACGGTTAACTTAAGCCCACGGTTTGCGGCTGCAAGATAGTTGATATTGACGAATGAAAATATGATAAATACAAAAATGCAAAATATGCGACTTCTTTTCTTCATAGTTGCATCCTTTATTTATGATCAATTGTGAAGGTCGAAGAGGATTGGCTTAAAATCAGATATCGCGGGAGCGGTGAGAATATGCTAAATTCAGATGAAATTTCGGTTCAGATCAACTGAAACAAAACTTATTTGGTTTATAAGCTAAAAATAGAATTTGGGTCAAGAATTTTTAACTTTATGCTTCTTGCTAAAAATATAAATATCACAAAAGACCGGGTAGCCGGGGGGCATTGCTGCCCCCAAGCCCCCTAAGAACTGTGCGTGATAGTTTCCCATCACACAGCTCAAACCCTTCAAAGGCCAACCTTGGCATAGAAGTGACCCGGTGGAAAGTAGGGGACATTCTATATCCTCCTTGTCAAGCATTTATTTTACTGTAATAAAAACAATGGGTTAAATCCGGACACGATCTGAGGGCACACCCCACCTGCACAATAGAAGTACTTTTTCGACGAGTTTTATCTCACATCGACAGGCTCAGGACCAGCCTGTCGGCGAACTCACTGCCTGATCGTTACGTTTATCCGACATACGGTTTTAAACCGTCGTCCATCATTCCTTATCCAGGCTTTGAGTTCAGAGAGAGGCCCGGTATTGTCCCGCCCGGAGTTGTTTCGCCCCTACGTCCATGAACGGGCTCTCTCGCCGAACAACCGTCTCACTTTTTATACTATCAAAAGTGAGGGGTCAAAATCGGTATTGTCTTTCATCAGCGTCCAGGCAATTACCAACATTTTGGCTGATAGCTTGACACGCACTTTCGTTTTGATGCCGCGTTCTTTTTCACGCCCTTTCAGGTATCGGATAAACAACCCTCTGAAGTGCTCATTATGGTAAGAGGCGATCTGAGCGGCCTGATAGAGTGCATATCGCAGATCCGCATTGCCGCGCTTGGAGATCACCGGAACAGCGCTTTCGCTGTGCCTGCCACTGCGCTTGGCATTCAAATCCAGCCCGGCCAACCGGATCACCTGTCGGCGCCCTCTAAAACGGTTTGGATCGCCGATAGTCGCCAACACTACTGCGGCCACGTACGGACCAAACCCGGGGATCGAGCGCAGATGCCGGTAAGAGGCAAACCGCCGGCAGACTTGTTCAATCCGTTGCATCACATCTTCGAGTTGCGCACCTTTTTCCGCCAGACGGTCGGCCAACTGTCGGGCCTCAAATCCAGCGGCTTGTCCCATCGGGCAGCCAATGGAGACACCGCGCGGGAAAGTAGGGGACGTCTATGATTTTATGCGCATCAGAAAATAGGTCCGCTTTTAAATCTTATTAGGAAACAAACTGCCCTATTTTTTGTATAATTTCAGCGTGTTCACAGATTGTTTGATTTGGTATTTGTAAAGAAATTGGGGCAAAGGCTTATCGCTTTTGCCCCAAAATTATGAGACTTATTCTTTTGATGTTCTTATTTGGGTTTGTGGATCACAATCGACCCGCCGCCGATTGCGGTGGTTGCATCGGTATCTCCTTCTGCTCCTAACTGATTGTCGTAGACGACATCATCACCGCTGTCCTTATCCCAGATTTTGATTCTAAACAGATCAACATCAGTGCTTGGCGTCAGCTTCTCATCAATAGCTGAGAGCATAAACCCATAGTTTCCCGCGCCATTGATTGTACCGGTTCCTTTGTACATGGCTTTTGGACCTGCAATTACCAGCCAATCATAGGTATCAGAATGGAAATTCAGATCGGCAACCTTAAACTGGAACTCCGTTTCACCTGGGAAAGTATGGGGGCCTATGATTTTATGCGTTTCGTAATTCAACTAGGAAAAAGAATGGCTGCGGCCTGTTGCGCGAAGGAAAATCCGGTGCACAGCAGCACAAGGGTAAGCCCCAGGACTACAACAAGGTATGGTTGCCTCATTTTCGCACGCCTTTGATGAAGGGATATCGCTGCCTCACGTCCTTAAGCCATGTTTCATCGTTTGAAATCCTTGCCAACGGACTATCTATACTGCTGCTTTATTCCAGCTTAACCTTTATTATGTTTACAATAATATACAAATATGTATATTATTGTAACGATAAATCCATTAAAAGTCTGCTGCGGAGAAGGCCATGTACAACCAAAAGAAAATTCGAAAATCGGAGGCGCTGCAGCTGATTTTACTGGATAACCTGTATGCTCAATCCGGCTCCCAGCATATCATTTTCCAGGGCGGCACGGCTTTAAGGTATGTATATGGCGGGATGCGGCTTTCAGAAGATCTTGATTTTGTGACCTGCCTGCCGATAGAAGACGTTGATAAAATTCTCAACAAGACATTTCAAAAGATGAAAAGCGCCTGTATCGCCCAGTTCGGTCTCGGAATTTCGGAACAAAAAATTAAAAGCCGGCGAGAACAGTCAACTCAGATGCTTTTTATATATCGTCCCGAGGGACAACGCGAAAGAATTGCGGTCAAATTAGAGTTTGAAAGGCTTAAGGCCGGCCGTCAACCTGAATTTGAAAAATTCGTTTTAAGGGATTTAGCGACTGTTACCGGAATAATTGCTTCCGGTGAACTGGTCTTGCCCTATACAAGCAGCATCATTTTGGCAGAAACTCCCGCAGAAATCCTTTCAGATAAAATTCGGGCCCTGTACGAACGGCAATATATCAAGGGGCGGGATATTTACGACATCTGGTGGTTAACACAAAAGCTTGGTATAGCGCCCCAATGGTCTTTCACTCACAATAAATTTGACATGTACCAGGCCTCTTTTGTTACAGCCAGGGAAGCAGATTTTTTCCTGAAAAGGAAGAATATCTCAAATATTGCCGCAGCAATTGAATCGGATTTGAGCCGCTTTATTCCCCAAAACATCTATTCCTTGCATCAGGAAGGAAATTTCTACGAATTTATTAATACGTTAGAGGAAGTTACCTCAGATTTGCTGGATCAGGGAATGAGACGTTTTTTGAAAGACCATGCAAGAAGAAAAAACAACACTTAAACGCCTAAAACTTCTCCCCAATCTTTTTCGTAGACAGGATGCAGAAAAGGTTGCACCCTATACAGCTGTTTTTTTATCAAGGGCCCTTAAAGACGGTCTGATCCATCACATTAATCGGGGCAATTACATCAATTCTTTTCTTTATGGTTTTCCGGCAGTAGAGGATGTAGCCTGCTTTTTGAAACCACCGGCTTACATCTCCTGCGAGTGGGCATTGAATATCCATGGAATTATCCTGCAAGCGCCGGTGGTGTGCACAGTGGTGACGTTGAGCACCTCTGTGGGAAAGAAACGAAATATTCAATATCAGGGAATAACCATCGAATTTTCAAAAATCTCCAATCGCTTATTTTTCGGATTCGTCAAACACGATAATTATTATCTGGCCACCCCTGAAAAAGCGATATTGGACACGCTTTACTACCGTAGAATGATTCCTGTTTTTGATGAATTGGACCTGGATGATGTGGATTATGAGACCCTAGTAAAGATGACAGCCAAGTTTCCCTCGACCGTATCCCGGACGGTTCACCTATTGAATGAGCGCTATAGGAAAAAGTTAAATAGTTAACGCCAAGTTCAGATTTCGAATTGACGGATTATTTCTTATGAAATGGGAAATGATCAAGTCTTCGATTGGCTTTTATTGGGAAACAAGGTGCGTTATTTTTATTTAAGTATAATTTCAGGGGGTTCACAGATTCTCTGATTTAGTAGTTGAAATTTAACCAGTAGGTCTTATTAGCATAACAGAGCTTTAATATGAGCTTACATTTGCGCGAAATGGGGATAAAAAGCTATGTTTTGGAAAAAGAAGGAAGAGAAAGTTCTTGAACCTGTGGATATCAAAACCGGAATCGATCTGCTGCAAGAGCAAATAGAAGCCGCGAAGCTGTTGCTGGGTAAACCGCCCCTTAAATCCAAAGATCATGAGTCGTGGAACAACAGGACCCATGAATACCTGATAAGAATATACGGCGAGCGGTCACCCAACATCGATACCATTGTCGAGGCTTCAGGCGATGCCCCAACCTGGCTGTTTATGCCGGATGATGCGGCTGAGAAGTACGAAGCAGCGCGTCTTGAAGATAAAATGCAGAAGCTGGAAGAGTGCGTGGTTGCCCTGAAGCGCAAAGCCAGAGAAGCCCAGGTTGCTTAAAAAAAAACAGAGCCATTGCCGGCCCTGTTTTCTAAATATTTTCAGATCGTTTTGTTTAACCAGAATCCTAATCTTTTAAACTATTTATTTCTTTCCTCTCCCATGGCCACCTGCGTTGCCACGCCCGGGGCCAACGCCGTGACCGCCACTTTTATCCTTAGCATGACCCAGGGCCAGACCTCGATCTTTATTATGACCGTTGTAGCTTCCGGCTTTAGCCGCTTTGCTTTCAGATTTTTTATGATGTTGCGTTTGATAATGGGCCCTATATTTTGATTTGTGTTTGTAATGGCCCAGACCCAGGTACTTCGGATGCACCTCAAATTCCTTGGCGATTTCGCCCCAGCCCCTGCCTTCAGCTCGCATATCTGAAATCTGCCCGGTATTATCCGCCACGGTTTCTTTAAACAGGGCCCTGGCCGCTTCAAAATCTCCACTTTTTTTTGCTTCTGCTATCGCATCAATTACATCCGGGTCCTCTAAGGCAGCCTTTATGGCAACGTTCTTTGCATGTTTTTCCTGGGCGGCATTCTGAAAGCTCAGTTCAGTGTTTTCCATGTTATCGGCAGGATCATCCTCATCAGCCTGTAGGGTGGATATGCCAATCCAGGTAACAACCCAGGCACATACGAAAAAGGCCAAAAGAATCTTTTTAAAAGAAATTTGCTTTTTAGTTTTTCCGGTTGGAAACAGTCCCATTATTATCGTCCTCCTTTTAATGTCACGCTAACACTTTGCAGGTTAAAAAAACAACCAATTTAAATAAAGCAAAAATCATGCAAACATCAGGTTTTAATGATTATCATTTAATTTCGGGTGATTAGCTTATTAGCATTAAGCGCTATCGAAGGTTATTGTGAAAAAAAATCATCACAAATTGTATAATTTAGTTCACAAACGCAATTTGAAACAAAATGAGGTTTAGGCGGTCTATTAATTAATTACTTTGCGGCAGGATTGTTAAATTCAATCACAGCACCGCCGATCATCTGTCTTTCTTCTTGTGTGCCTCTGGTTGCGGAGAAGCCCTCTGATCCCAATCCCAAAGTTGATATTTTTCTCGAGTCAATCCCTTTTGCGATCAGATAACTTTTTACGGTATTCGCACGATTTTCAGACAACATAACATCATAGGAAGATGAACCCGTTGAATCTGAAAATCCGATGATATTGATTTTTGTTTTAGAATTTTTAGCCATATATTTAACAACTTCATCAAGACTTTCAAATGCCTGCGCTGTGAGATCATTTGAGTTAGGATTGAAATATATGATCAGGTTGTCAGCCGGGTTAATTCCGTTATCTTGCAGGGCAGGCTGGGTCTCCTTTATATTGGCAGTCTCAACAGTCGTTGCATCCGGAGTTGTTTTTTTTGAAGCATGTTTTTTAACAAAAGGGAAAACGTCGGTATAGCCTGAGATGTCAGTTACCAAAAGTATTAAAAATACTAAAAATACGACTACTATAAAAGCCTCAAAAAAACCTTCTCCGGCCGGAAGCTGATCTATCTCATGAACGAATTTAGCGATCTCATCGTCGGATAGATTATCAATTCGGTCCCGTGCCTCTTGCGGATCAAGGCCGTGCGATATCAATGCCGCCTGAATTTCCTCGCGCACTAAAAGGCTGTTTAAATAGTCACGCGGGCTTTGGCCTCGATTTACATATATTATTGATTCTGTGCTGATCATTGTGGCCGATACGGATTGAAAAAGGCCTGACAATATAAGCATATGGAAGGCTAATAAAATAGCAGCCGGTTTTGATATTTTTCGCATTATTTTCAAGCGGAGCCTCTTTTTGTTTAAAAGCGCTATTTGTCTCAGGAATAACACAATTTTGGCTTTTTTGATAGAAAACAAAATATCAGCCGTTTGCAGCCTATTGAGAGTATCACCGTTAAGGCGCTTTTACAGTTTTTAATTGGATATCGCAGCGCTTTGTTATGCGTTCCTGTGCATGGTCTTCAATATGAAGCAAGTTACATTCGGGCGTGTGATAATAAATAGAGGTCTATGGCAAGGGATTCCATTAAAAAGAAAACGGCCATACACGGCATTAGGAAGGAAACTGCTTTGTCCTGATGTCTAAACAGCTTAACAGATCTTATGATTTCGATGATAAGCCAGGAAAGATTAAGAGGAGGAACCAATAAAAACAGATACAGGAGAAGGGTGAATCCTGAATTCATACGGTTAAATCCGAAAATCAAATCATATTTAGCCCCGACAAAAAGGATCAACGGCAATTGGGTTAATAAAATCGCTATGACTCTAAAAATATTCAATTTGAGTCCCGCTATAAAAAGGCAGAGCCATTGCTGACGCTGCCTTTATCGACGGTCTAATTTTAGGTTTAAAAAGATGCCCTAGCCCCATTTGTGCTTCTTTTTATGCTTTTTCTTTAGTTGCCCGGGTGGGTACTTCTTTACGTGCTCTGCATGGTGAATGTAAGGTTTGTCGGTATCCAATTCAATGCTCACAGAATCTCCTAAACTGATGCGGAGGTGGTTCGGCAGGGAAACACCTACTTCCCAGTGATCGCCTTTTATATAAAAGTATAGTTTCCGTCCACTGTCAAAGTAGACGGAAGCGCCTGGATAATACCGGTAATAGTGTTTCGCTCGATACCCATGCGCCGGGGCATGTGCAGGAGGACCTTTTTTCTTATGCTTAGGGCCTGTCTCCGAGTACCCGAAATTGCCGTTTTTTTCATATACGAGTTTAATTTTTTTGGCACTGCAGCCGGCTGTAAAAATAGCTGAAACGATGAAAAGACCGGTTGCCAAACCGACAAACAATTTTTTGGATAAAGTGGAATTCACAAGATTATCTCCCTTTAACATATGATGGTTTTCGTCAATAAATAATAAATCGGCAAGATCAGAAGAATCTTTAATGGAATCGAAAATTATAATGGGTGTGGCCAAATGATGTTAGATCCATCTATTGAGATCTTCCGGGCAGGCAGCACAAGCAACGGGGGAGCTCGGGGCTTGAATAATATCCTTGCGAATAGTGTGTAAACGGATTTACAATTCCACCTGTCACCTATGAATTCGATATCAAAAATAATTGAAGACTATGCGGCCTTTGAGGCCGAGGTTAGAGCTTACTCCACAAAGATCTATTTTAATCACTGCTCAGCCTGTAAGGGCGCATGCTGCAAACCGGAATATTGCGAGGAATCATTAACCAGTCCTTTTCTTGGCCTGTTGCGGCAGCATTTTGTTCCCGAAGTGGTTTACGATGCCGAGCGCGGGTGGTTGACGGAGACCGGATGCGCTTTGCCGGTCGGGCGCCCGCCGGTGTGTTATCAATTTCTTTGTGATACGATTCTGAGCATGCGACCAGCGACTGATTTCCGCTATGCAATTAGCATACTCTGCAACCTCGTCAATCACATCGGCAAAAAAGCGCGTGGCCGCAAACATGTCGTTGAGCTGCAGGAATCTTCAGAATTGAAGCGTATCAATTTCACACGATTTGGAAAGCAATTAAATGAAGCCGACAAGGCATTTAAACGGGTGCGCTCATTTCTTGACGATGACGCAGCGGAATTAAACCCTTCACCGATCCTAAAAGAAATCCATACGCCTCCAGCTGATTTTTCCGTCAAGAGATTTTACTAAATCTTACGATGATTATCGATCAACTCCCGCATCCTGCCAAAGGCAAAATTGCGTACCATCTCGTTTGCAAACAAAAAACCCTTCCCGCATGAAACCAATGTGTTGATCAGGAAGGGTGAATGATATTAAGCGGCTGCGCCTTCAGCCTTACCAAAAAAGCCCCTGCATTCCCATCGCCGCTGGATGAACTTCCACATCAACGCATCGTATATGGCGCTGATGGCCACCAGGCAATACACCACTCTGGTCAGGATATTCATACCGCCGAAAAGCCACGTGACCAGGTTAAAATCAAATAATGCCACAAGACCCCAGTTAATACCACCGACAAACAGGAATATGGCGGCGATCAGATCTATCGTTTTCATATAACTAAAATTCTTACTGGTCATTCAAATCACCTCCAATCCATTTTTTTAAGCTCTATGATCTGAACCTTGAAAATGCCTTCAAGCTTTATATTGAATCGAGATTCGTTGAATAAACCCCGATAATATCATAAGCTAATATTGGAAACTTCGCTGTCAAGCTGTTGTTTTTTTGTGGAATTTACAACACAGATGGATCTCATTTCGGGCGAGTTTGCAAAGCGGCTTTTTTGCTCAGTGGCGCTGCTGTGCAAAATATTCTTTAAACTTCTGCATGACAAAGGCATCCCGTATCCGGGCGCTGGGACTTCCCAGCACGATGACAAGCAGTCGCAAATTTTCCTTTTTGGCCGTGGCGACGATGTTATGGCCGGCGCGTCTGTAATAGCCGGTTTTGAGTCCATCGACTTCCGGCATTTTGGAAAGCAGGCCATTGGCGCTGGTCAAGAAAAAGGTGCCGTTGCGGAACCGGTCACGGCGAACGGAGGTCCACTCCAAAATCTTGGGGTATTTTAAAAGCTTTCTGGCAAGGACGGACAGATCCCGGCAGGTGGTTACATCCGCTATCTGTCCTCGGGAAGGCGGAAGTCCGTGCAGTGAATGAAATTCGGTGTCTACCATTTGCAATGATCTGGCTTTCGCATTCATCAACCGGATAAATTCTTCTTTGCTTCCGGCTACAAATTCCCCGATGGCATAAGCCGCATCGTTGGCCGATTCGATCATGGTTGCCCGCATCAGATCTGCAAGCGTAAACACCTCGCCCTCTTTCAGATACACCTGGCTCCCGCCCATTGCGGAGGCTTTCCTTGACACTTTTATTTGATCGGATAGTTTCAGATCCGTCCTATAAATTTTCTGCATCACGATATAGGCCAGCATCAGCTTGGTGAGGCTGGCCGGCGGCCATTTCAAAAAGGCATTATTGGCTTCAAGGATCCGGCCGTTAGTTGCGTTTAAGACCAGATAAGCTTGATAGCTGTTTGTTCTTTCGGCGCTTAACTTCTCTTTGGAAACTTGTTTATTTGGATGTGAGCCCGCATACAGCGCCGGACTGTGGATTGTTAAATAACAGCAGATCCCAAAAACCAGACTGAAAAAGAAGTATTTTCGCATTTTCGTTATGAGTTTGTTCAGAGTTTTATTTTATTAAATTAGTATGTTGATTGTTATTCAGGTGCAGGATGATACAATGTGGTAAAAAAGTACTTGACATGCCACGCTGTGGTATGTATAAATGGTCAGAGTTTAAAAACTCTAATGCATTATGATACCTCCAAAGTTTTTTCCTTTTCCATCCGAAAAGGCGATTCATTCCTCCGTGAGTCGCCTTTTCATTTTTATGAGCCTTCCGATGGGTGAGTTGATTCTGATGTTGAATGAGTTTGAAGCGCTGGTGAGACAGGATTGTATTGGCCTGTGCCTAAATTATCCGGGGAGTGCGGTTTGGCCCTTTGCGGGAGCCGGCGTAAAAGTTCTTCCACGATTTGTATCCTTTTCTGAGGTGCAAGCTCCCTGTTGAGGCGTTTCACTTTTATTTGCAGGGCTTCATCTTGCTGTACGCGTTGCCAGAATGTGAGCATGGCTTGGGGGTCATACTTCGAGCGCTCTAAAATCTGCATGGCAATCATAGTCGCCTCGCGCTCATCTGCTTCACTGTATTCGCGATCAAGCGGATCCAGATCCGAAATTTCAACATATGCCCATTTCATCCAGCCGCGCCCGTTGATGGACACTGCGCCACCGGTGAGCTGCATGATCGCAATACTGGTGGCCAGCTCGGCGACGTCAAAGAAAACATCAGACCACAGGGTAAACTGCACGGGATAGGTATGACGGGCTAAAACATGAGCAATTTCGCCGGCCACCACTCCCGCTATTTCATCTTCGTTTTCCACGATGTCCAAAAAACCCGACCAGACAAAAATATAGTTTCCATGAACCGCCCGCACATCGGCAAGTTCCGGATCTTTAAAAAGTCGAATTTGCCAGGGCAGATGATCGGCCTGCGCTGCCTGGATGAGGTGATCGAATACCTTTACCAGCTGCTCATTATGCACATTTTGCGAGTCCAGTTGATTGTCTTCGCATAAATCTTCAAACAATGATTTTCCGAATTCCTCTTCCCCGGGATTTAAGGCGTGTATTTTGGGGATCTCACCGGCCGGGATAACACGGTGTTTGACCGTGCAGGCATTTAAAGCAAAAAGCACAATGGCAGGAAAAAATACAGCGAATGCGAATCGGTACGTCGTGTAAGTAAGGATGCGTGATGGTATCACGAGCGTCCTTTCTACTTAGCCCGGATAATGAGTGAACCGGCCCTCTTTAAAACGGTTGGGCGGTTTAGCAACCATTTCTTAATGATGCAAAACATCAAAATGCAATACGCCTTGGGACGCTCTTTTTTAACACAGATTGGGCCCGATGAAAAGTCTGGAATCGCAGGTTATATAATCTGCCTTTTTATTAAAGTTTTCGCCATGACAGCCGATAGATAAAATAATGTTATCAATCTCTTATAAAACCCGGCGCAACACTGGATAAAGGAGAGTGTGATGATGGTTAAAAAATTATCTAAAATATTGGTTTTCTGCTTGCTTGTTGGCGTTCTGATATTTCCGGTCAGTTCCTTTGCATTCAAATCGATTACCCGGGATCAGATCATATACGATGCGATTGAATTTTCGCCGCAGGAGCTACAAGCGTATTTACGTTATAATATTGACATTGTATCAGCGGGAAATCATTTTGCAGAAAGACACCAAAGGCGAAGTTACGCGGTAGATCCTTACAGAACCGAAGTGGTCTATAATCACCTCGTCAAGGATTTAAAAGCAGGCCGCTATGATGAGTTCAATACGGCGCACGCTTTTGGCGTTATTGCCTGTTTTATTGCAGAAACGATCTCGCCGGATAATTACAGAACCCCTCAACATTTGATTCCGAATGAGGTCAGCTACGACGGCTACCAGGAAGTTGGCGATATAGAATCCCATATCACCAGTCTAATTCAGGGCTATCGAATTCCGGGCCGCCAGAAAATGGAAAAAGAGATTACGGAGCTGCTTTACAATGCTGCGGTCAATGAAGTTGTTGATTACTGGGTCAGTGCGTGGGAAGCGGGCGGCAATCAAACCGGGATGTTCGCAAGTGCCGGGAAAAAGATTTCCCATCTGAATTTAGTACAAAATTAAGAACGCTTGGCTGGCGGCCGAGAACTTAACGGGCAGGTCCTGCCCGCCCAATTTAAGAGGCAAAAATAAAATCCCGTCCTAAGGCGGGATTTTTTTTAGTTATTTTTTTATGATGCTCTTGAGATCTTCCCAGGCATCGGTCAGCATGGCATTCGGCACATAGCCGTGAACCCAATCCCGGTAGGCGCGTAGATTGATTTGCTGGTACAGGGGAATGCCGACAGCCTCTTCATACCAGAGGTGCTGGAGTCGGGTGTATATCTTTTCGCGTTCCTGCGGATTCACTGTGGCAATACCCGCATCGCAAAGCCGGTCGACTTCGGCATTCCGGTATGCCATGTACCTGCCGTAAGTGGCTAAAATGAAGGTGTCCGGGTTCTTTATTTGGGCCTGAGCGTTGGGCAATAAGGATAGAAGTAATACGTATAAGCTGATTATTGCGACGGCTGTTTTCATTATCTTTTTTCTTCTGACAGGATTTCTGGGATTAATAAATTCTTGGCTTCCCGGATGAAAGCCAAGAAATCCTTAACATCCTGTTAATCCTGTCTAAAAAGCTATTTTTTGACCACACGGTAAATAGCCAGCAGAATGATAGAGCCGCCAACGGCAATAAACAAGCTGCGAAGATCAAATCCGGTGACTTCACCGAAACCAATCGCCGAGCTTACAAAACCACCTCCGATAGCGCCGGCGATTCCCAGTAAAATGGTGATAAAGATTCCACCCGGATCTTTGCCGGGCATCAAAAATTTAGCAATAATACCGACCACCAACCCCAGGATAATCCATGATAAGATTCCCATCTTTACCTCCTTTATTCGTGTGCCGGTCAGCCTAAATTCGGCAAGCCGTTTGAAAGGAATGTTTATCGACCTTTACATGCCCGTATTATTGCCAGTATTTTTTCAAAATTACAATCTTTATGAACTTTCCTCTACGCCTTTGTAGAACGCCACATAATCTTTTATCTGTTTGGCGGCCTCCTTGGGTTCAGGGTAGTACCAGGCTGCATCGGGTTCTGTTTTATCACCGATGACGATGGTGTAGTAGCTGGCCTGACCTTTCCAGGGGCAGGTGGTATGGGTGTCGCTTTTTTGAAAATAGTCCCAGTTGACTGCGGCGGGAGGAAAGTAATGGTTGCCTTCAATCACAATCGTAGCGTTGCTTTCTGCCAGAATTATATCGTCATGAACAACTCGCATCGTTTTATTCCTTTATCGAGGACGAGGACGAGCACGAGTACGATTAGGAGTTTAGGCAACATTCTCGTACTCGTCGTCGTCCTCGTACTCGTTTTTGAGATGGTACGCTACAGTTAGCCGGATAGTGCGCGGTCAATATCTGCTATAATGTCATTGGCGTCCTCGATGCCTACGGATAACCTGAGAAGGCCGTCCGTGATGCCCAGTTCGGCCCGCTCGGCGGCGGAGATTTTTTGGTGAGATGTTGTCGCCGGGGAGCAAATAATGGTTTCCACTCCCCCAAGACTCAGGGCCGGGGTAATCAGTTTCAGATTTTTTAAAAACCGTTCCGGATCCGGTGCCTGGCTGTCGAGTTCAAATGCCAGCATGCCGCCGAATCCTTTCATCTGGTTTCCGGCCACCTCATGTCCCGGATGATTTTCAAGGCCGGGATAGTATACGTTTTGGATGCGCGCATCTTTTTGAAGATATTCAGCGACAATCCCGGCGTTTTGATTTTGCTTTTCGATGCGGATACTCAGGGTTTTTATGCTTCGCTCCAGCAGATAACAGGTAATCGCATTCAGGCTGCCGCCAAAATTGGCAGCCGCCGCCCAAATCTTGCTGACGAGCTCTTTGCGGGCCAACACCGCGCCGCAGCACAGATCGCTATGACCCCCCAGATATTTGGTGCCGCTGTGAGCAACGATATCAATGCCGAGATCCAGAGGATTTTGATTGATGGGACTGGCAAAGGTGTTGTCGATAACACTTAAGGCATTGTTGGCTTTTGCAATACGGGCAGTGGCCTCGATGTCCGTGATCAAAAGCAGCGGGTTGGAAGGGGTCTCGATGTAGATAATTTTGGTGTTTTTCTGCAGCGCTTTTTCAATCTCCTCGCTATCATTGGATACGAAGGTATATTGGATGCCGAATCGATCAAATTCAGCGGTAACGAAATGATGCGTTCCGCCGTAAATATCTTTTTGGAGAACAACATGATCTCCGCTGCTGACAAAAGTCAACATGACCGTGCTGATAGCAGCCATGCCCGAGCTGAAGATCATTCCATCTTCAGAATTTTCCAGCGCGCATAACTTTG
>Ga0255055_10001168_pt1 | contig 19684 bp, 17 predicted proteins | sample JV7_2_27_MG_FD_188633 | JGI IMG/M metagenome (GOLD analysis project Ga0255055, IMG submission 188633) | Seawater microbial communities from Jervis Inlet, British Columbia, Canada - JV7_2_27 | ecosystem: Environmental > Aquatic > Marine > Inlet | place: Canada: British Columbia | collected...
GGTCCTTCTCGAGCAGCGTGATCGCACGTTGGCGACGCCGCTCCAGCTCACTGGCGCTGCCTTTCGGTCGCATGTCCTCTCCCCCCCCACGTGGAGGATAGGACATTACTTATACATCCGTCAATAGCTCAGCCGTCATCGAGTCCCGCGCTGCTCGTTGTTTAGAATCTCCAAACGAATCTGGGCCTCTGGTCGTCCAGTAGAGGTCGTCCACTCCTTCGGCGATCCAGCGAAGCGGCGAGGGCGGGTTTCCCCGCTCGCGCTGCCAGACCTTCTCAAGAGGTCTCAACCGGGCGCGGGCGTCCCGGAGAGTGGAGTTCGCGCGGTCAAAGTCCTTAGCGCGTTTGTTGAATTCCTTCTGATCCGACGGCCTCGCATCCCGACCCCAATCACGGAGAGAGGCAGCAACCCCCTCGTTTGCTTCGATTAGAGAGTCCAGGTCCTTGGAGGTGAGGCCAATGAAGCGGTCCACTGGTTCATCGTTGTAGAGCGTTGGGTGTTTCCTCTGATTCTGGATGAATCTGGCGAACGCCAACTGCTCAAGCAGTTCCGCGACCGCCCTCACAGGGGCGTTGAACTCAAGCAATCGCGTAACAGTGGGGCTTGCCCTAAGCAGCTTGTCGAAAACTATGCTCTCATGTGCCAAATCGCGTCCAAAATCGTCATAGGACTTAAAACGCCAGAACAATTCTAGCGAGAAGTACAAAGTCGCAAGCAGCGCCTCCTCTCGATCGGGCTCGTGGAGGCGGTCCCTGAGGAGAGGCAACGGGCTAGACCAGCCTTGTATCGGAAGGTCGCTCTCTTCGATCTTGAACTTGGCCATGCCGCTGCTCCTCGCGACGCTCCGTGTGGAGAACTCGGGGCCAGGCCGCCGGAGCGGACGGCTTTTCAGGGTCGACTTCCCTAGGCCCCGAGATTCGAAGCTGTGGCGGAGGATTCTGTTCTTGCGGCGGGGAGGCGTGGAGATTTTCGTGGAGGAGGCCGGCGGCGTCAAGGCGCCCGATTCACGACGCTAGGCGGTGACGCGGCTCGAACTAGAAACGCCCCGACCGCGAGTGGGCCGGAGCGTTTCGGTGTGTCCGTGGGCGTTGGCTGCTAGTGGATGGAGCGCCGTCGCCTTGCTGCCGCGAGCCCCGCTAGCCCGCAGGCGAGGAGGAGGGCGGTGGAGGGTTCGGGCACGACCACGGTCACGGAGAAGCCCTTGAAATCCTTCTTGCCAATGATCGTGCTGCTGCCCGATTCGCTCGTGGCGGTCAAGATGTGGTCGAGATCCACGGTGACCTTGGTGGCGCCGCCGACGAAGGGTTCGCCCGCGTCGTTGGCTCAGCGACCCTCCTATTGACCAACCAGGGCGAGTGGGCCGTCGATGATCGCAGCGGCGTCGTCGACGAGTTTCCGAAGTTCCGGGTCGGAAATCGTCTTGTACTGGATCGCAAAGCCGTCGCCGGTGTGGCGCACGACGTCCCCGGTGACCTCCAGGGGCAAGACAGGCTGCACGAATATGTGCAGGCGAATCGAGGTTCCGATCTTGGGGCGCAGAGACGTTCCGGCGATACACGCGCCGGAGTACGAGATGTCAGCGAGGACGCCGCTGCCTGCGGTCGTTTCCGCCGAAATAAGGATCTCGAACATGGTCTTGATGCGACCTCGGTCTCTTCCATCTTCCATCGCGGCCTCTGTGTTCTCGCTGCTCGCGGTTTCATCTGATCGGTGAGGTCAGGGCGAACCTTGAGACGGGGCTTTCTCCGCGACGCGCGTAGTACCCGCGTAGCATCGCGGCTACGCAAGCGTGCCCGATGCGGCTCCCTGCGGCGCTTTCGGGGGAAAACCCCAGCGAAATCAAGGGTTCGGCACACCTTGGCAAGGCGTATCGAAGGTCTAGAAAGTGTTGATACGGCAGGAGGTTACGCGAGAGCAGCGTAGAGGGGGTGTTCTTTCGCGGCGTTTCGTGCCGAAGTGACCCCAGAGTGACCCCACCCCGGACACGCGTCGCCCCCGACGACCGCTGGCGCGCCCACCGATTGGGCGGCGCTCGATTTCGCTCTTTGTGAGATGCCGTTCCAAGGACTCTTCCTGCCGCCTAACGTCCCGACCGCTAAGCGGCGGCCGGCATTGAGCTTACCATGGGCGACCCGCCCCGGGGAACCCTGAACACCGCTGCGGGTCGGCTGGCCCGCGCTGTTCGGCCGTCAGTTTCGGCGGCTTATTGAGAGGTGGGCTGACCTAGAGCCAATCGCCTTGAATGCCTGAGAGGTCTGGAACCTCGAGGCCTTTGAACTTTACAGCCTTGCCAGAACCGTGAGGCGCTGCCCAAGAGAAGCCGGAAGGCTGTCGCCATGTACGAACGTCGACAACGGCGTCAGCCCCAATCTCACGAGCACGGTCGGCCATTGAGGTAAGGACGTCTGAATAGGACCCATATCAGACTCGCCCTACTTCGAGGAATGCGATCACCTCGTAGGAAGACGAATCTAGGTCGGTCGCTGTCACGAACACACGCTCGGAATGCGGAGCGTAGGTCGATGAACCAACAGATTCCGCATCAGTGGTGTTCTTCAGAATGTACGGGCTGTGAGCGGAGCAACCGACAGCCGCGAGCAGCACGGCTGCGACTCCTAGGTTGCGAAGTGTATGCGATGCAGGCAAGTCACCTCCCCGCCGCCTAACGTTGGACCGCCAAGCTGCGGCCGGCATGAATCCTACCACGAGCGACCCACCCCGGCGAACCCTTCTTAGCCCAGACCCAGAAACGCCCCGACCGCGAGTGGGCCGGAGCGCTTCGGTGTATGCGTCGCCGTCGCTAGTGGAGTGAGCGCCGTCGTCGTGCACGCTGCAAGCCCCACAAAACCACCAGCGAGGAGAAGGACGGTGGCGAGTTGCAGTGCGCCTATCGAGGCTCCCGTGTAAGAGGACTGCCCCGATCCTTCCGGGTAGCCTGACTTGCACCCGGGTTTCGAGAATGTAAACAATGGTGGGATTCTCCCAGTGCTTGACCGGGACAGGTCGGCGGCGCACACGGCTCGAGTGGATCGTGGCACTGGCCCGCGGCGCGGTGGCGGAGGATGCGGTCGGCGACGCGGGGATCAGTGAGCACATCCACGACGTTCATCTTCACCCGGCAAGTGGCACACAGCAGCGGGTCGACTACGGGTGAACACCCCGGCTGGGGCTCGCGAAAGCCTCGATCAAATGGAGCCCGGAGCGGAGCCGGAGTGAGTCGATCTTCACGTGGATCGACTCCGTCCGTTTGACTCTTCCAGGTCCATCTCGCCCCCGAAGGAACTCGATTGACACTGGTGTATACCCTGTGGCATGCTAGTAACTTAGAGGTGTCTGTGGACCGCCTGAAGCTTGGCAAGATCGCAATGGCCAGGTGGACGCAGAGCGTATCTTTCGTCTCGTTGTCCGCACTGGTTCTTTGCGCCTTGACGGCGCGTGCCGATGACGATTGCCAGACTCCCGCCTTCAGCTCTTCCTTCTCGCCCATCACCGCGGTGGATGCCACGGGCGCTCCGGTGTGCCTGGAGTGGACCTACCGGATCAACGGAGGCATACCACTCGCGATCGAAACCGATGTGTCCCTGGTGCTCGATTTCGACGATCTGGTACTCCGCATCGATCCAGCCGATCTGGTTCGCGAAGCCGACATCTACGCCGTCGCCTCCGGTGACGCCTCGGGAACGGTCACGGGGCAGGTCGATTCGGAACTCAGCTCCCTGGTTGGCGGCACCTTCGTCGAGAGCCAGACCATCGCTCTCACGCTTTCCCTCTCGGCCCAGGGCGTGTCGTGCGACACCCTCATCTCCATCGGCGTCGCCTTCAACCCCAGTGCCGAGTGGTTCCTCGACCGAGAAGGTCTGGACGAGTTCCCGATTGGCTTCGTATACGACGAGCAGGGGACGGTCTCGGCGAGCGTCGATGGCTTTGTCGAGATTAGCTGTCCGCCCCTTCCCCCCATCTCAACCGCCCTACCCGAGACGACCGCTCAATCCGTGGAGAAGTGGGTGATCACGGGGAAGGAGGCTTCCCTTACCGTTGGGGGAACCACCTACGCGAACGTCGTTCACGTAACGCGCCACACGATCGTTCCCGATGAAAACGGAAACCCCGAGGTCGCCGAGATCCAGTACTGGGTCGCGCGAGGTGTGGGAATGGTCAAGGGGATCGGCCAGTTCGAGATTCTCGGCGAGCCGCTGACGATCGAACTGATCGGAACCAACGTTCCAGAGCCATCGCGCGCCGTTCTTGAGCTGGCCGCGCTCCTGACCCTCGCCATCCTTCGGCGGCGGAGCGCCGCGGGGTGGGGTCACTCTGGGGTCACTCTGGCCCGAAACGCCGCGAAAGAACACCCCCGCTAGGCCGCTCTCGCGTAACCTCCTGCGGTTTCAGCGCTTTTGTGGTCTCCGGCCCACGCTCAGAGCCGGGTGCCGTACTTCTCCATTGCGTCGCGATCGAGTTCGATTCCGATGCCCGGGCCACCCGGTACCTCGATCACGCCGTCACGGGGGAGCGGTGGGTCGAGAAGCATCGCATCGCGCGCCTCGGGTACCCAGCCGGGCTCCTCGAAGGGATACTCGAGGATGTCGCAGTTCGGTACGCCGCAGGCCAGATGCAGGTTCAGCAGGAGGCCGATGCCGTTGGTCCAGGTGTGGGGGCTGAAGCCCTTGCCCCGCGCCTCGCAAAGCGTCGCGACCTTCCTGGCCATCCCGATGCCGCCGGCCAGCGTCACGTCCGGTTGCAGCTTGTCGAGACAGTCGCGGTCGAGCAGCAGCTTGAACTCGTGCAGACCCTGGTTCAGTTCGCCGCCCGCGATGGTGACCTTCACCTCGGAGCAGAGCCGCGCGAGCCCCTCGAAGTCGAAGCGGTCTCGCGGCTCTTCCACCCAACGGAAGCCCAGTGACCCGGCGGCACTGCAGAACTGGTAGGCGTCCTCGTAGCTCCACTCCGCACCGAGCGGGCTCAGATTCCAGCCCTGGTTGCAGTCGATCATCAGGTCGATGTCATCGCCCACGTGATCGCGGATCGCCTCCATCAGGCGGACGTCGTCGCGGTAGTCGAAGCTCCGGCTGCGCAGCTTGAAGGCGCGGAATCCATCTGCGATTCGCGCATCGACGGCCTCCTTGCGGGCGGCCACGTCCTTGACCAGCAGGCTCTCTCCGAAGCTGCAGTAGAGGGGAATGCTCTGCCTCGCGCCACCCAGCAGCTTGTAGAGCGGCTGCCCAGCGAGCTTCGCCATCAGGTCCCACAGCGCACATTCGAGAAGCCACGGCCTCCCGCCGAACATCATCGCGAAGCGTGTGACGAGCTTGGAGTGCTTCTCGATCTCGAAGGGATCGGCGCCGATGAGAAACTGCCCGATCAGGTCGACGGCGATGTACCTGATCACCTCGGCTTGGTCTCTTTCGAAACAGGTCGAGGCACCAATGCCCACCTGGCCCGAATCGTCGCTCACCTCGATCACGACACAGCGGTTGTGGCTCTGCGTCCGTCCGGGAATCCAGCTCGGAAGGAAATCGGCCGGGAGCGGGATGTCGAGATACGTGGTTTCGAAGCCGGTGATGGCCATGGAGCGCACTCCTTTGATCGATCAGCGAGGGCGGAAACGGTCGAGAAGGTATCGAACCGCGGGCGGAGCATCACGACGCCGCGTGGTCGCGAGTCGCGACCGGCAAGTCAGGGTGCTCCCGCATGTAGCGCTCCAAGAGATGGATGGTCACCTGCTTGCGGCGCTCGACCTGGACTGGCGGGGTTTCGTCTCCCCGCCTGCCGAGAATGTCTGCGTGGTAGTGGAGTAGGGTCTCGATGGGATAGGCGTTCTCGCCCTCCCTGGTTGTTTCCTCGTACAGTTGATCGAGGCCACCTCGGCCCACGAAGTCTTCCCAACGCTCGCCCGGTCTGCGCTGCTTCGCCGGTACGTGGTGAGCGATCACGTCGAGAACGAGCTCCTTCTGCGCATCGCTCAGCCCGAACCGCGCAAGGACGTGCCGCGCTGCCTCGATGCCTCGTTTCGCATGACTCGGGGTCTCATCCAGTCCGCCGCCGGACTTCCCGAGGTCGTGTAATGCCGTGGCCAGGAGGAGAAGATCGCGGCGCGTCACGTGCCCGATCTCCTCGTCGAGCATCGCGTGCACACGTTGGCGCACTGCATCGCGAACGAAATCGAGGGGAAGCACGTTGTTGACGAGCTGATCGAGCACCTCGAGGGTGTGGAAGTAGACGTCGAAGCGCTGGCCCGCGCTCTGAGTCACACCGCGCAAGCCGCGAAGCTCGGGGATCAGCGGCTCACCTGCGGTGATTCGCTCTCGAATCGTCTGAAGCGGGAGGAAGTTGGCGAGAATCGAGACCATGTGTGTGTGGAATCGCTTTCGCCCGCTCACCAGTCGGTAGAGATCGACCCGCTCGGCGGGGGTCATGGCTTCTCCAGCTTCCAGCTTGAAGAGGATGTCGCCCCACTCGGGGTAGGATTGGTAGAGCCCACGGATCTCCCCCTCGGATACCCGATATGCGGGCTGGCCGGGAAGGTGCACGGGGATCCTGCGCTCGGGGTCGGAGAAGCGGCGCTCCAGGACCCGCTCCTTGACGAGACCGATGACTTCGACGGCGTTCTCTGGAGTGAGCTTGTGGGCCACCTGCTCGTTTCGCCAGATTCGAAGCTCACACCGGGAATTCTCGACGCCGACGATGTTGAGGCGGCGCATGAGGCGAACGAAGATGCAGCCCCGATTGCGCAGCATTTCGTTGACGAGGGGTCGCCCCAGATCGTCGTCGACGAGCTGGTTGAACACGGCGATCCCCATCAGGGCGACCTCCTGAAGGAAGTGCGCCGCATTTCGAGGGCAGACACGCATGCGAGTGAGAAACGCCTGCCGTGTGGCCGGGTCGCTCATGAGCTCGCTGAAGGCCCCTTCGCCGATGTTCGCCACGACCTGCACGATCTCCACCGCGTCGCGGGGATTCTTCTTGAAGCCGGCGGCGAAGGACTCGCGGTCGTGGGTCACGTCTTCGAGAATTCGCTGAGTGTCGAGAAACCTCGTCGGTCCCATGTCGGCGATCTTGTGGAGGGCCTGGCTGGTTCCCCATTGATGTTCGGAGACGGAGTAGTTGAACTTCTCTTGCGACACCACGTAGTCGACGATCCGATTCAGGCTGGTCGGGTCGAGGCGGCTCGTGGCGCGAAGCAGGTCCACGACCATCCAGAGGTTGCGCTCGACCGCGAGGTGAAAGCTCGGCGTGTCGAAGGTCTCCGAGTGATCTCGATGGACCTCGAGGATCTTCTGGGCGCCGGAGGCATCTCCATCGCCCATGTCGTTGATGACTCGCAGAGCCCGAGCGGTGGATTTCCGGTGAAGCTTCTGTGAGCGTTGGAAGGCTTCCCGAGTGAAGACCGACTCGACCAGCACCTGGAAATCGTCACCGCCCATGCGCTTGATCTCGGTTTCGATTTCCGGGGCGTCCGGCACTCCCCGGCGAATCTGCTCTCGGTACAGCTCGTGAAACATCCTCCCGGAGCTGCGGCTCGCCCTGAACGCCCTCTTTCCCAGCTCCAGCAGTCCCTGGGGATCGGTTCGGCTCTTCTCGAAGAAGAGCGCCCTTGCATCGGGCTCGTCGAGAGCGAGCTCCAACTCGCCTTCGGGCATCCGATCGTAGCCTCGCACCATTTTCACGGACGCCCACGGGTTGCGCCGCCAGGACGCCTTGGGCAGCTGATTGTCTCCGGTGAGATGAATGCAGTAGCGATCGTACGCTCGGACGAATCGCCACCAGCGCATGTTGTTGATGCTTCGGAAGGCGTGGGCCGTGTTCCACGGCTGTGCGGCGAGGGTCTCGCGAAAGAGGCGTACGCCCATCGTCTTGGCGATGGTGGTCTGGGTCTCGGTGATGCCGACCTCGTGGGCCTCGTTGATCAAGTCCGCCGCCGCCCAGGGTGTGGCTGCCAGGGCGCTGTTGAAGGACTCCTCGCTGAACACCTCTTCAACGAGGAGGGTGAAGTTCTCGATGCCGGTCTCATGGATGCCCCGGACCAGCTCGGCGACGTACTCGCGGCTCTTGCCGAACGCGGTGGCGAAAGCTTCGGGCCGGATGAGAGTCGAGAGGAGGTCGGAAAAGCGGTCGATCCCCACCGCCGTCAGATGGGTCACCAGCTCGTGGAGATGATCGGGCGTGCGCTCCTGGGCATCGAAGATCCGATAGTGACCGGCCAGGCCGTACAGGAGATCGTAGGCGGGGCGCAACTCCTGGTGCCAGCGAAAGCCGGTGATCCGGCCCGCATCGATGAGGTGTTCCCAGAGCGCCTCGCGGCGGCGCTCTTCGAGATTCCAGCCCGCCCGCTCGATCTGCCGGATGGCCGCGGCTACCTCGGTCGGGTTGGAGACGACGATGGCTCCCGCTGCGAGGAGGTGCTGTTCCTTCACGCGGGGATCGTCCGCCTCGGTGAATTTCACGGATCCCTGGTGACCGCATTGGACTCCGGCGGGAAGGCTCTCGCCGGTCACGAGGGCGATCACGGGCTTGGTGACGATTCCCGTGGCCAAGAGCCGCGCGGCCAGCTGCTCCTGGATGCCGCCCGACTCCCCGTCCAGCACGATGAAGCGCGTGCGCGGGTCCTGCTCGAGCATTACCAGGGACTCGAGAAAGCCCAGACCGGTGTACTTGTCCCCACCGATCGCCCACGCCAGGCGCGTTCCGATGCCCGTCTCCGTCGCCTTCTCGACGATGTCGAAGATGACCGTCCCGCTTCGGCCCACGACGCTCATTCCTCCGACGACCTTGAAGAGCCGGGGGGGCATGTTGCCGAGCTTGAGGAGGTCGGCCTTGCCGTCGCATTCCTCGACGATCATGACGCCCGGGGAGTTCGGTCCGATATAGGCCGTTCCGCTCTCTTCCAGGGCATCCATGGCGCGGATCGTCTTCTCGTAGGGCATGTTCTCGGCGACGAGGATCATGAGCTTCGCCTGTGAGGAGCCTTCGAGACAGGAGCGGGTGGCATCCAGGGTGCTGGCGGCCGGCGCGTAGTTGACCACGACGTCGACGTCTCCTCGAGCCGCCACCGCCTCCTTCACGGTGGAGAAGACCTCGACCTCGGGGATGCCCGAGTCCGCGTACTTCGCGGCGTTCGGTGTTACCACCCAGCGGATCTGGGCACCGTGTTCCTTCATCACTCGGAGCTGGAACTGGGCCGTCCTGCCGAAGCCGAGGCCGCCGATGCGCGTGCGTCGCTTGGCGCCGAAGACGTGTTCGATGGTCCGATCGGGAGTCAGCCATGCCTCGGGATCCATCGTCACACCCAGACGCGAGCGAATGTCGAGAGCGACCTCGACCTGCTCGGCGAGGTGATTCGCCGTCGCAATCGCGTCCAGCTCGATCCCGAACAACGCGGTCGTCTTGCCGATGAGATCGCGGGTCGAGTCCGCGAGGGTCACGGCGGCGTTGCGGCGCTCGAGCCCGCTCAGAATCGATCGGTTCTCATCGGGTTGCGGGCCGCTGAAGCGCAGGATGACCGGTACGCTTCCATCGACGGACGCGCAGAAGCGTTCGACGGCCTTCACGGTGTCGCCGGCAAGCGCCATTCCGCTGATCATGTTGACCACCAGGGCGTCGAGATCGGGACGGACGGTGCGAATCATCTCGAAAGCGGCAGCGATCTTCGCCTCGTTGAAGTTCCGTTTCAGGTCGATCATGCCGGCAACGCAGATGCTGCGGGAGAGCTGATCGACCGTGTTCGTCGCCACGCCGGCGCCGTTGGAGACGACGAAGACACCACTGCCCCGGCCGGGCTTGCGCAAGCGCCGCTGCGGGCTGAAGAGCGTGATGTTGAGGTCGTAGCGCTCGCCTCCGAAGACGAGGGCGCTCCCATCCTCCTCGGTCTCGGAGGTCAGAAAGTCCTCCGGGAGAGGCTCGTACTCGAGGCGGGTCCGGGCAATGCGATGGTCGAGCTCGCGGAACAACAGCGGCTGGATTCCCGGCAGATCCTCCTGCGGCACCCTCCGGATCGCCTTCGTGGGTCGTATCTCCTCGTGGCTCGAGACGACACGACCTCCGCTGCGCTTGCGGTCGGGGAGACTCACAAGCTGGAGGGTAGCACCGGGCGCTGGGCGGTCTTAGCCCTCGTGCTCGCGCAGGATGTTGAGAACCCGGCGCAGCGGCTCCGCGGCTCCCCACAGCAGCTGGTCGCCCACGGTGAAGGCCCCCAGGTACTCGGGGCCCATTCGCAGCTTGCGCACCCGGCCCACCGGTATCGCCAGGGTGCCCGACACCCGGACGGGGGAGAGCTCCTGTGCGGTGACGTCCTTCTCGTTGGTCACGAGTCGCACCCAGTCGTTGGCTTCGGCCAGCACGCCCTCGATCTCGTCCAGGGGCACGTCGCGGTTGAGCTTGACCGTGAAGCCCTGGCTGTGGCAGCGCATGGCGCCCACCCGCACGCAGATGCCGTCCACGGGGATGGGGCTCTCGGTCCCCAGGATCTTGTTGGCTTCGACGAAGCCCTTCCACTCCTCGCGGGTCTCGCCGCCCTCCATCTTGCGGTCGATCCAGGGGATCAGGCTCGCAGCCAAGGGGACGCCGAAGCTATCGATGGGCAGATCGCCGCTCACGAGCGTTGCCGAGACCCTGCGGTCGATTTCGAGGATCGAGGTGGCTGGGTCGTCGAGGAGCTCCCTGCTGGCGTCTCCGATGACCTTCATCTGGTCCACCAGCTCGCGCATGTTGCGCGCTCCCGCGCCCGAGGCGGCCTGGTAGGTCATCGCGGTGAGCCACTCCACCCAGCCCTCGCGGAAGAGGCCGTGGAGGGCCATGAGCATGAGGCTCACGGTGCAATTGCCGCCGATGTAGTTGCGCACGCCGCTTGCGATGGCCCGGTCGATCACATCGCGGTTCACCGGGTCGAGAACGATGATGCTGTCGTCGTCCATTCGCTTGGCGGAGGCCGCGTCGATCCAGTAGCCGTTCCAGCCCGACGCTCGCAGCTCGGGAAGCACCTTCTTGGTGTAGTCCCCGCCCTGGCAGCTCACGATGGCGTCGTGGCTCCCGAGCCGGTCCACCGCCTCGGAGTCGGCCACGGGGGGAGCCTCCACACCGACGTCGGGGCCTGCCCGGCCCACCTGGGTGGTGGAGAAGAACTCCGGCTCCAGCCCTTTGAGGTCACCTTCGGCCTGCATGCGCTCCATCAGGACGGAGCCCACCATGCCGCGCCAGCCAACGATTCCAACTCTCTTGATTGCCATAATCCGCAATCGGTAACAGATGTTGGCGCGAAAATCATCTCGCCCGAAAGTTGCCGCCCCGCGGGAAATCGGTCAGATTTCCCCTTGCGGTAAAGGTCACTGGGGCGACGGGTCTCGAATCCCGGTGAGCTCCTCCTTGGATTCCCGGGTGAGCAGGAGGTCGACCGCCTCGCGCAGGGGCCGCCCGCGATGCAGCACGTGGAAGACGTGGTCGGTGATGGGCATGTCGACCTCGAGCTTCCGGGAGAGCTCCCATCCCGCGGCAGAGGTGAAGAATCCCTCGGCGACGGAGCGCTGGTTCGCCAGGTATTCCTGGGGATCGACGCCCTCGGCCAGCTTCTTTCCCAGCGTGCGATTTCGCGAGAGATCTCCGGTGCAGGTCAGGACGAGGTCGCCCACCCCCGCCAGGCCCAGGAAGGTGAGTGGATCGGCGCCGAGCGCGATGCCGAGCCGTGTGATCTCGGCCAGACCGCGAGTGATGAGGGAGGCACGGGCGTTGGTGCCGAAGTCCAGGCCATCGCAGACGCCCGTCGCGACGGCTATCACGTTCTTCACCGCACCTCCCACCTGTACCCCGTTGGGGTCGGCACTCGTGTACACGCGAAAGGTCGGTGAGTGAAGCATCTGCTGCACGCTGCGCGCCGCGGTCATTCCCTCGGACGCCACCGCCACATCGGTCGGCAGACCCCTGGCGACCTCCCTTGCGAAGCTGGGGCCGGAGAGGAAGGAGAGTCGTTCGGGCCCGAGGTCGGGCATCGTCTCCGCGAGCACCTCGGACATCAGCTGCAGCGTCCCCTCCTCGATTCCCTTGCTGGCGACCGCCACCACGGCAGCCTTCGGCACGGCGTCCGCCACCAACTCGGATACCGAGCGCAGGTGCTTGGAAGGTGGGACCAGGATCACCATCTCCGCTCCGCTCACGACCTCGGCCGCTTCCGACGATGCCCGGATGCTCTCCGGGAGGTCCTGATCCTTCAGATAGATCGAGTTGGCGTGCTTCGCGTTGATCTCCTCCACCACCTCGGGCTCGAGCGCCCACATCTCGACGCTGTGGCCGAGCTTCGCCGCGTGGCATGCAAGGGCGGTCCCCCACGCTCCTGAACCGACGACTGCGATCGTCCCCATTCGAGATCTCCTCGTCTTTAGGCTGCATTCTGGACGGGTTCCGGCGGTACTGCAACGACTCCAGGCCGGCCCTGCGGCAAGCGCGCAACTTCTTGAAATACAAGAGTTTCCGGTCTGGCACGCGGCTTCGCCAGGTGCTCCGCGCTACCACTAGGACGTCATGGAGTCGTTGGAGGGGCGGAGGGACGGACGATGAACCCACGCGAACGGATTCAGGCACTGCTGCGACACCAGGAGCCCGACCGCGTGCCGAGGATGGTCAATTTCTACCCGACCGTGTTCGGTGCGCATCCGGGGCGCAGCCGGGACGCGCACTTCGACACCGACATCCGTTTCGTGGGCTTTCCGGAGCCGGAGGAACAGGTCGACTTCCTGCGCTATCTCAAGTCGCTTCCGACCGACACGTACGTCGGCACTCGGGACATTCTCCGCACCTACCACGACTGGGGATACCATCCGGAGATCGAACAGGACGCGCGCCTGGGGGACGCGAACACCATCGAGGAGATCGCCGCCGCGCCGCTGCCCGATTTCATGGCCCAGGTGAAGCCGGAGCAGCTTCGCGCCGATATCGAGCGCAAACACTCGCAGGGATATCCCGTGATGGCCTCTCCTCCCCACCTGGGCGGCGACCTCTTCGAGACCGCCTCCCGGCTGCGCGGCTTCGAGCAGTTCATGATCGACATGGTCGAGAACCCGCCACTGGTCGACTACCTGCTGGAGCAGATCACCGCCATGCATCTCGCGGTGGGCCTGGTGCTCACCAGGGCGGGCATCGACATCCTGGCGCTCGACGACGACGTCGGCGAGCCCAGCCGGATGCTGATGAGCCGGGCAATGTGGCAGCGCTACTTCAAGCCACACCTGAAGACCATCATCGACACCTGCCGCCGCGCCAATCCCGAGCTGGCGATCTTCTGGCACAGCGACGGCCACATCGAGCCGATCATTCCCGATCTGATCGAGATCGGGGTCGACATCCTCAATCCCGTGCAGCCGGACGTCATGGACCCGGAAAAGCTCAAGCTGCTGCACGGCGACCGCCTGACGTTCTTCGGCACCGTGGGGACCGCTCAGCTCTGGTCGTGGGGCTCTCCGGCGCAGATCCGCGCCGAAGTCCGGGAGCGGATTGCGACGGTGGGCAGAGGTGGCGGACTGATCATCTCCCCGGCCTACGACCTCGAGCCGGCCGAGGGCATCCCCTGGGCGAATGTGCTGGCGTTCTTCGATGCCGCCGACGAGTTCGGGACCTATTAGCCCCGCTTCGAGGACTCGCCGCCGCCGCCGCGGCGGCGCCATCTGATCTGCCAGGGGAGGGCAAGAGATGCCCGATCGAATATTCTTTGATGAATCTTCAGGCGGGGTGTAGCCTTCTTCGATGCTCCGGTTCGAGAGCGAGTAGGAGAGAAAGGAAGGGAGAGCAATGGCGGAAAAGACGATCAACGAGCAACTGGCCGAACAGGTCGGAGCCGGCGATTCGAAGATCATCGCGGCGATCTTCGGGACGCTGACCGATGAGAACGAGGCCAAGCTGGTTCTCGCCGCGGCGCCACCGGCCACGGTCGAGGAACTCTCGGAGAAGACCGGAATCCCGGCCGGCGACGTCGAGAGGATGATCGAGCCGCTGTTTCGAAAGGGACTGCTGTTCAAATCGAAGAAGAAGGACGGCACCCGATACTATCGGGTTCGACACCTCCTGCAGATGCACGACTCCACGGCGGTCGCGATCGATCCTTCCCGCGAGATGCTGGATCTCTGGAAGCAGTACATGGTCGAGGAGTGGGCTGATTTCTCGAGGAAGTTCGAGGAGAAGCTCCCCAACTCGGTCATGAGGGTGGTTCCAGTCAACGTGAGCCTCGACCTCAATACGCAGATCCTCGCCTTCGACGACGTGAAGAACCTGATCGATGGCGCCAACAACCTCGCCGTCACCCGGTGCTCCTGTCGGGCGATCGACGGCGCATGCGGAAAGGACCTGGACGTGTGCATCCAGGTGGATCGCGCCGCCGATTACGCCATCGAGCGGGGAACCGGACGGCAGATCAGCAAAGAGGAGACGATCGAGCTGCTGAAGAGGTGCGAGGAGGAGGGGCTGGTACACGTCGCCGAGAACAAGAAGGCCCTGGGTCACGTGATCTGCAACTGCTGCAACGACTGCTGCATCAACTGGCCGTCCGTCAGACCAGAGATGGGCACGTTCGTGGCCCCCAGTCGCTACAAGGCGTGGGTGGATGCCGAAGAGTGCATCGGGTGTGATCTGTGTCTGGAACGCTGCTACTTCGACGCGCTCCACATGGAAGAAGATGAAGAGCTGGCCGTGGTGGAGGCAGACAATTGCATGGGATGCGGGCTCTGTCAGGTGGTCTGCCCGACGGATGCTATCCTCATGCAGGAGGCGCGACCCGAGGAGTTCGTCCCCGGGAACTAGTGACGCGATACCCCGAGGTGACGCGGGGGCAAGAAGGGCCGCGCGGCCCGTGGGCGCCGGAATGCCACCGGAAGGGTCTCTTCGCATGCACGAGCTACAGGTCACGGAACGGATACTCGACGTCGTGCTCAAGCACGCTTCCGGGCACGACGTGAGCAAGATCGTCGTCATCCACTTGAGGATCGGCGAGCTTTCCGATCTGGAAGACGAGTGGCTGCAGCGCTACTTCGACTACCTGAGCAAGGGTACGCTGGCAGAGAACGCGAGACTCGCGATCGAGAAGGCGCCCATCGTCATGCAATGCGAATCCTGCGCCTCCTCTCTGGAGGTGGGGAAAGACGAGCTGCAGGAGATCGTCTGCGCTGACTGTGGGGAATCTCGCTTCCGACTGGTATCCGGCCGTGAGTACTTCGTAAAGAACATCGAGGTGGTTTGATGGACGAGGTCAGGCTGATCGAGGTCAAGCAGGATATCCACGCCGATAACGAGAAGGTCGCAGAGGAGCTTCGAAGACGGCTTGCCGACCAGAAGACCTTCTTGTTGAACCTGATGTCGTCACCGGGCGCCGGGAAGACCAGCACCATTCTGAGCACGATCGCGCAGCTCGAGGGCACACTGAGATTCGGTGTGCTGGAGGCGGACATCGACTCGACGGTGGATGCAGAGAAGGTGGCCGCGGAGGGAATCCCGGCGATTCAGCTCAGAACCGGTGGCTTCTGTCACCTGGATGCTGCGATGGTGACCAGCGGGCTCGATGGGTTGGATCTCGCCGACTTCGACGTCGTGATCATCGAAAACGTCGGGAACCTGGTCTGCCCGGCGGAGTTCGATACCGGTGCCATCAAGAACGTGATGATCCTGAGCGTACCGGAAGGGGATGACAAGCCGCTCAAGTACCCCTTGATGTTCACCGTGTGCGATGTGCTGTTGGTCAACAAGATCGACTACCTCGAACTCTCGGACTTCGACATGGAGGCGATGAGAAAGAGGGCCTTGAGGCTCAACCCCGAGATTCGGATCTTCGAGATATCTGCGAAGACGGGTCAGGGCGTCGAAGAATGGGCTGCCTGGCTGAGTCGAGAGGCGACGAGCTTCATCCGAGGCTGAGCCGGGGGTCCGAAACAGGAGGAAGGGAAGGAATGGCCGTCATCGATTTCGGCGGAGAGAAGGAAAAGGTCGTCACGCGCAAGGAGTTCCCGCTCGCGAGGGCGAGGAAGGTCCTGAAGGACGAGACCGTCGCCGTGATCGGCTACGGTGTCCAGGGCCCTGCGCAGTCGCTCAACATGCGCGACAACGGGATCAACGTGATCGTCGGCCAGTCTCCGAAGTTCAAGAAGGACTGGGACCGGGCGCGCAAGGACGGGTGGAAGCCGGGAAAGACCCTGTTCGATATCCCCGAGGCGGTGAAGCGCGGGACCATCATCCAGATGCTGGTGTCGGACGCGGCGCAGCGCGCGATCTGGCCGGAGGTAAAGAAGAACCTCGATCCCGGCGACGCACTCTACTTCTCTCACGGCTTCTCGATCACCTACAAGGACCAGACCAAGGTGATCCCGCCCAAGGACGTCGACGTGATCATGGTCGCGCCCAAGGGCTCGGGTACCTCGGTTCGGCGGAACTTCTTGATGGGCGCCGGGATCAACTCGAGCTACGCCGTCGAGCAGGACGCCACCGGCCGCGCCGAGGAACGCTGCCTCGCCACCGGGATCGCGGTGGGGTCCGGGTTTCTCTTCCCGACCACCTTCAAGAAGGAGGTGTACAGCGATCTCACCGGTGAGCGCGGGGTGTTGATGGGGGCGCTCGCGGGGGTCATGGAGGCGCAGTACGACATCCTCCGGAGGCATGGCCACAGCCCGTCGGAGGCCTTCATGGAGACCGTCGAGGAGCTCACACAGAGCCTGATCCGTCTCGTCGACGAGAACGGCATGGACTGGATGTACTCCAACTGCTCGGCCACGGCCCAGCGGGGCGCCCTCGACTGGAAGCCCAAGTTCAAGAAGGCCGTGATGCCGGTCTTCCGCGAGCTCTACCAGCGCGTGAAGTCCGGGGCGGAGACCCGGCGGGTGCTCTCGGCCTGCGGCAAGAAGGACTACCAGAAGAGCCTCGCGCGCGAGCTGTCGCAGCTCGGCAACTCCGAGATGTGGCGCACCGGCGCCGCAGTGCGCGCGCTTCGTCCCAAGGAATCGGCGAGGCGGATCACCAAGAGCACCAAGGGGGTTGCGGGGCGAAAGGCGAACTGAGCGGCCGCTCGGGGGCCCGCGCTCCAGTGCGACTTCGGCCATCTCGACCACCACTTGAGGGGCCGTATCTAAAATACTGAAAAGATTGATTTTTTTGAATCGTCTGCCGTGACGCGCGGCCTGCGTGGCGGTGCCTTGCGCCTGCGAACCGAGAAGATGGCGCTGTGCGATCCTCGGCGGGAAGGAGGCTTTCGATGACCACTCACAAGGAGCGCATTCTGGCCGCGATGAGGGGAGAGATGGTGGACGTGATCCCCTTCGTGCCACGGCTGGACCTCTGGTGGCTGTCCAACTCCATGAAAGGGACTCTTCCGCAGCAGTACCGGGAGATGACACACGATCAGATCGCGCGGGCCAACGGCTGGGCGCTCTACAAGATGGTCCCCGACTTCGCCAGCGTGGTGAGAGGTCCAGAAGACGTCCTCCACCGGGCGATCGGTCTCTACTGCTTCCGCCAGGCGGTCTACCGCTGGGAGTTCGGGGGTGACGTCGAGGTGAGGGTCGAGGGCGAAGGCGGGCAGCAGCGGGTCGAGTACCGCACTCCACGCGGCACCGTCAGCACCGTGGGTGGGCACACCGAGGAGATGAAGCGGGCGGGGGCATCGCTGGGCTGGACCCAGGAGCACATCATCAAGCGACCCGAAGACTATGAGGTGGTGGGCTACATCTTCGAGAACATCGAAGTGTCTTCGAATCACGAGACCTTTCTCGCCTACGCAGATGAAGTCGGAGAAGACGGCGTGGTCGCCGCCGGCGGGCCGTCGCTGGCGGCCTCTCCAATGCACCACATCCAGAAAGAGCTCCTCGATCCCACGCGCTTCTTCTTCGAGTACCAGGACCACTACGGCCTGATGCGGGATCTCGCCGAGCGGATCACTCCCTACTTCGAGAAGGTTCTCTCAGCGCTCGCCGACTCTCCGGTCGAGGTGGTGCTGTGGGGCGCGAATTACGACGACATGCTGACGTATCCACCCTATTTCGAGAGGGAGATCGCACCCTGGCTCGGAAGGGCCGCCGAGACGCTGGGCGCGAGAGGCAAGCTGGTGGCGACCCATACCGACGGAGAGAACTTGGGGCTCATGGATCTGATCCGTGACTCCGGTGTGCACGTGGCCGAGTCGGTGACGCCGCATCCCATGACCAAGGTCGACATCGCGGAGTACTACTCGCGGTGGCGCGACAGGCTGACGATCATGGGTGGGGTTCCGGAGTGCGTCATGCTCGAGGAGACGGCCAGCGAAGAGGAGTTCGAGGCATTTCTCGATCACCTCTTCGAGAGCGTTGCCCCCGGCGACCGCCTGATCCTGGGTGTCGCCGATTCGGTTCCACCCAACGCCGTGTTCGAGCGACTGGTGCGGCTCGGGGAGCGCATCGAGCGAGAGGCCAGGCTGCCGCTGGAGGCCGGCGCGGCCCCCAGCATTTCCAAGCAGCGCCTGAAGGAGGCCGTCGCCCGAATCACGCCCGGCACGAGTGATGCCGGTGAGTTCGACGAGGTCCGCAGCGCGGTGATCGCGGGCGACGGCGAGCGCCTCGATCAGTGTGTCCGGAAGCTGCTCGGCGGGGAGGTGAGCGCCCGGGAGATCCTGGACCGCGGGCTGATCGCGGGCATGGAGGTGATCGGCGCTCGCTTCAAGACGGGCGAGGCCTTCATCCCCGAGGTGCTGCTCGCTGCCCGCGCCGTGAACGAGGCGCTCGCGGTGCTCGAGCCGCACCTGGCCGGCGAGAAGCAGGAGGAGGCCTGCAGGGTGCTGATCGGAACCGTCAAGGGAGATCTTCACGACATCGGCAAGAACATGGTCGCGACGATGCTGCGGGGCGTCGGTTTCGAGATCCAGGACGCCGGCGTCAACGTGGCCAGCGAGGAGTTCGTGCGCCAGGTGGAGGAGTACCGGCCTCACATCCTGGCGATGTCCGCCCTCCTGACCACGACCATGCCCGAGATGAAGAAGGTAGTGGAGTTGCTGGCGCAGAAGGGCATTCGGCGCAGTGTGCGCGTGCTGGTGGGAGGGGCGCCCGTCAACCGGAAGTTCGCCACGGACATTGGAGCGGATGGCTACGCGCCCGACGCCGGCGAGGCCGTCGCCGTCGCCCGGAATCTGGTAGCCTCCGAGCCCTGACCGGATGAGCTGTACGCAGAGATTGGATCGCACGCGCTGGGGAGATGCTTGAGGAGATCCTGTTCGGTGCCTTTCCGGAGATGGAAGGCCTCATCGAAGCCAAGGAACTCTACACCACGCGCAGCGTCTCCAATGCCACCCGCGACTCGGCGGTCCCCGGTGCCGGTGGAGAGACCATTGGCCTCGGACAGATCGCGGGTCAATGCGGCGCCCAGAAGCCTTCGATCAAGGCTCCGATCGGCGGTCTATTCTACGTGGGTTGCGACGCAGGCGGCACCGGAGTGGGAACCCAGCAGGCGATCGAATCGGGAATTGTGGTGGCCGATGCGGTCCATCGCCATCACCATCTCCGCCGCGCGAGGGGGTGAGGAGACCGCGTAGAGCGTTCCTGGCGCCCCGCTGCGTCGAGCCGTCTGCCGCCGCTTCCCCTGACTGTCCCTCAGATCGCAGCCAGCGCTCCGGTCGGGCGCACCACGTGCGTCTTCGTCCGAAGTTCGGCCTGCGAGAAGCCCATAGCCAGCGCCACCAGCTGCGGGATGTGCAGGATGGGGATTC
>Ga0255055_10001169_pt1 | contig 19683 bp, 17 predicted proteins | sample JV7_2_27_MG_FD_188633 | JGI IMG/M metagenome (GOLD analysis project Ga0255055, IMG submission 188633) | Seawater microbial communities from Jervis Inlet, British Columbia, Canada - JV7_2_27 | ecosystem: Environmental > Aquatic > Marine > Inlet | place: Canada: British Columbia | collected...
CCTCGGAACGGCTCTACTTCGAACCCCTGACGCTGGAAGACGTCCTGCGCATCGTCGAGGTCGAGCAACCCGATGGCGTAATCGTGCAGTTCGGGGGGCAGACTCCGTTGGGCCTGGCGTTGCCGCTGCAGGCAAACGGCGTGAAGATTCTGGGCACCTCTCCGGATTCGATCGATCTGGCCGAGGACCGACATCGCTTCGGCAGCCTGCTCGACGAACTGGGTATTCCCGCCCCAGAGTGGGGTACGGCGCGCTCGCTCGAGGAGGCCCGCGAGGTGGCCGGGCGCATCGGCTATCCCGTACTCGTTCGCCCCTCCTACGTGCTGGGCGGGCGCGCCATGTTCATCACGCACGACGAGTCGACGCTAGCCGACACCATGCGTAGCGCAATCGAGGCCTCTCCGGAACACCCCGTGCTGCTGGACCAGTTCCTAGAGGACGCCTATGAGGTCGACGTCGACGCGCTGTGCGATGGCGAGGACGTCGTAATCGCCGGCATCATGCAGCACATCGAAGAGGCCGGGATCCACTCGGGAGATTCCGCCTGTGTCATCCCGCCGTTTCATCCAGAGATCGTCGAGCGACTGGACCAATTACGGGATTACACTTGCCGGCTCGCGCGAGCATTGAGTGTGCGAGGCCTGATGAACGTCCAGTTCGCGATCAAAGACGGCGTGATTTACGTCCTGGAGGTCAACCCTAGGGCCAGTCGCACCGTGCCCTTCGTGGCCAAGGCTACGGGTGTTTCGCTCGCCGGCATCGCTACGAAGGTCATGTTGGGTCGCCGCCTGCGGGATCTCGGCCTTGTCGAGGAGCCCGCAGTCTCGGGGCGCTTCGTCAAGGAGTCGGTCTTTCCATTTGTGAAGTTTCCGGGGGAGGATCCGGTGCTGGGACCGGAGATGCGCAGCACCGGTGAGGTGATGGGCACGGCATCGGAGTTCGGCATGGCCTTCGCCAAGGCACAAATCGGCGCGGGCCTGCGGATTCCTCTGGAGGGCACCGCCTTTCTGTCGGTCAACGAGAACGACAAACAGGGGTTGCTACCGATTGCCAGGGGACTGGCCGAGCTCGGATTCCACCTCGTCGGCACCAAAGGCACGGGAGCCTTCCTGCGTTCCAACGGCATCGAGTGCGCGGTCGTCTACAAGGTGCTCGAGGGTCGTCCGAACGTGGTCGATCTGATGAAGAACGGGGAGATCGACCTGATCCTCAACACGCCACTGGGCCGCGACTCCTACTTCGACGAGAAGGCGATGCGCCGTACGGCGACGCTGCGATCCATTCCGTTGGTGACGACACTGTCCGGAGGTCACGCCACGGTCGAGGCGATCCGCGCACTGCGCGGCGGCGAGTACGAGGTGCGAAGCTTGCAGGAGATCTACGGCGACGTTCCCACCGTCGAATGACGATCCTCGCCGGGCTGCCGATCAACCGGACTCGCGAATCCTGCGAATGATGTCCCTCGTAGCGTGGCCCTTTGGGTCGCCGACGATGGCGATCCGAATACTGAGAGATTTGGCCACGGAAGCCTCGGGAACCGTTTCGATCGTGTAATCCGTCCCCTTGCAGTGCACGTCGGGTCGAAGCTCGCGCAAAACCGGTTCAACGTCGTCATCGGAGAAAAGTGTTACAAAGTCGACGCAGGAAAGGCCCGCCACGAGCTCCGCCCGCTCGCGCTCGGGCACGATCGGGCGCGACGGACCTTTCAGCCGCCGGGCCGATTCGTCGGCGTTGAGCGCGACGACCAGCATGTCGGCCTCTTCGCTCGCGGCCTGGAGATAACGCAGGTGGCCCACGTGAAGGATGTCGAACAGACCATTGGCCAGGGCCACGGTCTTTCCTGCCGCGCGCGGCGCGGTCAGGCGTTGAATCAGCGAGTCCATCTTCACGATCTTCCCGGTCGTGCTCATTCGAGATCCTTGCGGATCGCCCGGACCAACTCGTCGCGAGTCATCGTCGCCGTTCCCGCTTTCGTCACGACGATCCCGGCCGCATAGTTGGCCAAACGCGCGGCATCGGCGTGATCCGCACCTGCGATCAACGCCAGCGTGAAAGCGGCGATGACCGTATCACCGGCCCCGGTCACATCCGCGACCTCGTCCGTGCCGTAAGCCGGGATGAGCAGTGGAGGGCGGCGCCTCTGGAACAGCACCATGCCCTTGGCGCCACGGGTGACCAGGACCGCGCGGTTTGCCGAGCGACGCAGCAGCAAACGCCCGGCCTGCGCGATCTCCTCGTCCGGGATGGACTCTAGACCCAGCGCCTGCTCCAGTTCCTCCTGGTTCGGCGTGCACGCGCTGACCCCGCGGAACTCGACGATGCGGCTCCTCGAGTCGACGGTTACGGGAACACCCCGCTCGACCAGTTTGCCCAGAATTCCTTCGAGTAGGGCGGGTGAGGCGGAACCGTATCCGTAGTCGGCGATCAACAATCCAGCGGCTTTCCGCAGCGCGCCGCGTAGATGTCTCCGAAGCGCCGCGCGGATCGGCCGAGAAAACTCGCCTCGGTGCGAGCCGCGATCGACTCGCACGATCTGCTGGCGTCGCGTATGAGTCCCGCCGGCGAGAATGCGGCACTTGGAAGGCGTGGAGTAGCCCTCGACCGCGACGAGACCGCCGGTGGCGACACGAATGCGTTTGAAGGCGTCGATCAGTCGTCGGCCCGATTCGTCCTTTCCGATGACGCCCACGGGCAGAGGATGTGCTCCGAGCACCCGGAGATTGGCCACAGTGTTGGCGCCCCCGCCAGGCACCGCGACCGTGCGACGATGGTCCAGGATCAAGACAGGCGCTTCGCGCGATACGCGTGTGATGTCGCCGTACAGGAACTCGTCGGCCACCAGATCGCCGAGGACGACGATCCGACGCCGGGCGAACTTTCGCACATAGCCGACGAGCCGCTCGGCCTCGCTCGCTCGCTCGATGCTGGACACGGTCTTGCTCATCGATCGACGGTCTCGAGGCCGGAGGCTGCCAGGCGTCCCTCCCGCTCCAGGATCCAGCGCACCGCGATTAGCAAATCCTCGGCGACGTGTTCCGGTCGGGTCGCGGCCTCGGCTGCATGGTACTGCAGTTCGTCCCGGCCGTGACCGGTCAAAACCAAGATAGGCGTTGCGCCGACGCGCGCTCCGGCCTCCAGATCGCGGAATCGATCTCCGATGACGTAAGAGGCCGCCAGGTCGATGCCCATCTCGTCGCGCGCGCGGAGTAGCATTCCCGGTCGGGGTTTGCGGCACTCGCAATCGAGACGATAGCGGGCCACCTCGGCCGCGGGATGGTGCGGACAGTAGTAGATGCCGTCCAGTCGTGCGCCTCGTTCGGCCAGCAGCGCACGCAGGCGGTCGTGCGCCTCGCCGACGAGACTCTCTTCGAGTCGACCACGGGCAACCCCGGCCTGATTCGTCACCAGCACCGATTGAAAGCCGGCTTCTCCAGCCGAGGAGATGGCCAACGCGCTGTTGGGCAACAATTGCAGACGCTCCAGGGCATCCAGATAGCCGACCTCCTCGCAGATCGTTCCGTCGCGGTCCAACAAAATGGCGCGTCTGGTCATCCCTCGCGGTCTCCAGCTCACGAGTCTAGCAGCGCGATTGACCCGCTGGTGGGGCGGTCTTCCACCGCCGGTGCATCCAGAGCCAGAGCTCGGGATGACGACGAACCCACTTCTCGATGACGGCGGTGCACGTGGCCGTCAGCTCGAGGATGTCGCGGTCACGGTTCCCGGTGTCGCGCACCTCGATCTCAGGCTCGTACACGATGCGATAACTGCCGTTAGGTTGCGGTATGGAGAAGGTCGGGACCACGGCCGCACCGGTTCGCAATGCCAACAGGGCGAGCGTGGGCGTGGTCGACGCGGGGCGGCCGAAGAAAGGTACGAAGACTCCTTCTCCGCGAGCGTCCTGGTCGATGACGATGGCCACACCGATTCTCTCACGGAGCGCCCTGAGCATCTCTGGCACGGCGCTGCGCTTGTGAATGACGCGGTTGCCCGATCGTTCTCGCAGCCTCGCCAGCATCCGCTCCAATCGCGGGTTGTCGAGCGGGCGAGTGATCAGGACCAGCGGCAGATTCATGTGGCCCTGCATCAGCGCGGTCAACTCCCAGTGGCCATAATGCGCCGAGAAGAGCAGCACGCCTTTGCCGCGGTCGTACGCTTTTCGAATATTCTCCAGGCCCTCGTACTCGACGAATCGCTCGAGCTTGTCCAACGGCGACCGAAAGATCGTGAACGAATCGAGGGTGATCCGGCCGAAGTGCCGCCAGGATTCCCGCACCAGACGGCTGGCTCCCCGCGGATCGATCTGCGAGCCGTAGGCCAGCTCGAGGTTCCGCAGGGCGATACGCCGGTGCCGTCGATCCAGAGCGTAGCCGATCCATCCCGCGACGGAGCCGGCCCCGAGAAGTACGCCTCGCGGCACCACGCTTGATAGGGCCAGCGAAAGGCGCAAGGCCGCGGCTTCGGCAGCGTACCGAATGGATCTTATCGTCACGGGCCCTCCTCGAGTTGACGAAGCGCCTCCAGCAGCGGATCGGGCCGGTGGACGACGGCCTCGATGCGCAGCGACAGCAGTTCGGACGCGGCCAAGGGTGTCGCACGACCCCGGAGCCGCGCGAGGTCCTTGTCGGTCGTCACGAGTCGGGCGCCGTGGGATCGGGCAAGATCTCGCAGGGACCGCAGCTCGTCCGGAGTGTAGACATGATGGTCGCGATAAACACGAAAGGCGACGACCTCCGCGGCCCTTTCCCGCAGGTCGTCGCGAAACTTGGCGGGACTGCCGATTCCACAGAACCCCACGACGCGAAGTGGCCCCTCGACGCCACGTCCTTCCGCGTCGAAGAACCCGACGATTCGGTGACCGGCCGAGAGCACGGGCGCGCGAGGCGCGTGCTCCCGGATCTGTCGTTCGAGATCGGGATGGCGCTCGTCCGCGCGCGAGCGCGTAATCAGCACCAGATCGGCGCGACCCAGCCCCGCCAGAGGCTCGCGCATTCTCCCGGCGGGCAACAGCCGAAGGTCGCCGAACGGATCGTTGCTGTCGATCAACACCAGATCCAGGTCGCGAGCCAACCCGCGGTGCTGGAACCCGTCGTCCAGAACCGCGATGTCGCATCCTTGGGCCGCGGCAGCTGAGGCCCCGGCCCAGCGATCGGATCCGACGACAACGCTCACTTGCGCGAGGGTCGAGGCCATGAGGTAGGGCTCGTCGCCGGCGACCTCCGGCCCGCACAGCGGGCCGCCTCCATGAGAAACGAAGACCGGCCCTCTGCCGGCCGTGCCGCCGTAACCCCGGCTGACGATGGCCGGCCGACGCCCCGACGAGAGGAGGCACTGGGCGAGCCATACGACGAGAGGGGTCTTCCCGGTGCCGCCGACGGTGATGTTGCCCACGCTGATCACGGGCAAGGGTGCCCGGCGCACGTTTGCTGGACGGTCGTAGTAGCGGTTGCGGACGGACACGACGCCACCGTACAGCACAGCGAGCAACCGTAGCAGCGGCATGCCGATCTGTTTCACCGAAATCCCGCCTCGGCCCGCCGGGTCGATGCGTCGACGGCCTCCAGCACAATTCGTAGACTGCGGTCGAGCGCGCCGCGGTTACCGGCCAGGACGCGCCGGGCGTTCTCGACCAGACGCTTCGACCGTTCGGGCTCGGAGATCAGCTTCGCGACCGCCTCGCCCAGCTCACGAGCGTCGGCCGTTCTCAGGGCACCGCCGGCCCGCTCCAACTCCGAAGCGGGCTCGGCGACGTTCTCGGTGTGCGGTCCGAAGAGAACGGGGACATCGACGACGGCAGGCTCCAGAACGTTGTGCCCCCCGACGGGAACCAGACTTCCGCCGACGAAGGCCGCTGCGGCAACGCTGTAGAGTTGCAGCAACTCGCCGATCGTATCGACCAGGATCACGTCGGTGCCTATCGAAGGATTCTCTGCCGAAAGCCGCTCGACCCGCAGCCCGGCCGACCGCACCTGCTGCTCCACGTCGTCGAAACGCTCGGGGTGACGGGGCGCGAGGACGAGCAACAACGTGGGATGGCGCCTGCGAGCCAGACCGAACGCCTCGAGTACCGGCCGGTCCTCGCCCCGACCCGTCGAGCCGGCGACGAAGACCGGTCGATCGGCGGAAAGCCCGAGACGTCGGCGGAGCCCGGCCGGGTCGATCCGCGGACTCGGCAGGTCGTACTTTACATTGCCCGTCACGCTGACGGCATCCGGCGGAGCACCCAGTTCTCGAAAACGGCGTGCATCCTCCTCGGATTGTGCTCCGACCGCGGCGAGAGCGGACAGAAGCGGCTGGTATAGCTTCGCGAATCGCCGGTAGGAGACCATCCGGCGCTCGGACAGCCTGCCGTTTACGACGACGACGGAAACTGCGGCGCGATCCGCTTCGCGGAGTAGGTTGGGCCACAGCTCGGTCTCGACCAGCACGATCGCCACCGGACGTAGGGCCTTCAAAACCCTGGACGGAAGGCCGGAAAAGTCGAGCGGCATAAAAAACGCCGCATCGATCTCGGGGTGCCGGGGGAGTTGAGCACGGCCGGTGGCGGTGTAAGCGGAGGCCACGATCGGCAACTCGGCTCGGCGCCGTCGGAGACCGCTGGCCAGACCTCGCACGATGCGCGCCTCACCCACGGATGACCCGTGAATCCAAACCGCTCCGGGGGGGGCCTCGGGCAAACGTTGCGCCAGCCGCTCCTCCCATTCCCGTCGGTGCCGGGAGGCCAGTATCTGCCAACGCCCCCAGGCCCCGGCGGCGAGCCGAAACGGCAGAATCGCGGTGTTGTAGAACCGAATCATCCGTGGAGGAAGGTCCCTGGCGGGCCGCGACCGGAAAACCCCGACAGTCTAGTCCAGCGCGAGGGAGATCGTCAAACTCGTTCAGCGGCGCAAGCCTCTTCTTTCCAAGCGTTTGCCCCTGGTGGACGTCGGAACCTATATTCGAACCTGTGTAGCGGGCCGCCTACGAGCGCGACAGCGATCGTGCGCGTGGGCCACGCTTGCCTGAGGAGTTGTGCGTCTGTGAGCCAGAAGCGTCCGATCGGAGAAGAGCAGCAGGACCAACCGTTTCTAAGACGGCGCGGTCGAATCGTATTCACGCTGCTCGCAGTGCTCGTCTTCATCGGGCTGGCGCCGCTGGCGACCGTGGCCTGGAAGCTGATCGATATCAACCGTGAAGCGCTGGTAACGGTCCACCAGGAGTTCCAGCTGCTGATGGCCTCCTCGGTGGCGAACGAGCTCAACATCCACGTCGAGGGTCTGCGGTCGCAGTCGCTGCGCGTGGCACAAACGCTGGGTGGGTCGATCCGCAGACGGGGATACGGCCAGCAGGAGGAACTGCGTCGCGTGCTCAACGACGTCGTCGATGAGCGCATGCTCTACCTGCGTTACACCTATTTCCGCACACAGGACACGCGTTCGGTCTCCGCCGGCCAACTCGCCGACAACCTGGACCCCGTTTTCGAGTCGGGCCTCAAGGAGGCCGTGCAGATTCTGTCCGAAAGCACCAGCACCCGTGGTGAGAAGACCATCGTGTCCGACCCGATCCTGCTCGACACACGACCGAGGCGAGCCGTGATGGTGGTGTCGGCGCCGGTCGTCTCGGGGGGCCGTTTCCGCGGGGTTCTCTCCGCGCTGGTCGACCTGTCCGCGGTGTGGGAGGCCGTCGTCGCGCGAAACCGCAGCGGGCACCTGATCTTCGCCCTGGATGACACCGGACGGGTCATCGCCAGCAACCGGCCGGCACGGGTCGTGCCGGGAACCGACGTGAGCCGATCGCCACTGGTCGTGAGTTTCCTTACCGCCGAGGGCCGCTCGCGGACGACGATGCCTTTCGTCGAGTTCGAAGACGGGACAGAGCAGGACTTCATCGGATCCTACGAGGTGACCGGGTTGGGGTGGGGTGTGTTCGTCCAGGCGCGTCTTCAGGACGTCTACTCTCCGGTCCGTCGCATGGTCGAGAGCATTACGACGTGGGCCCTGTTCGTTCTCGGGCTCGCCGCGCTGGCCGCGATCGTCTTCGCGAGAACGTTGTCCAATCCGATCAAACGCCTCGCAGCCGCCTCGCGCGCGTTCGCCTCGGGTAACTTCTCGACGCGCGTCCGGGTGCGCTCGGGCAATGAGATCGGCGAGCTCGCATTCACATTCAACAAGATGGCCTCCGAGATCGAAGATCAGATCCGCCGTCTCAAGCAAGCCGCAGAAGAAAACAAGGAGCTGTTCCTTGGTACGATCCGGGCCCTGGCCCAGGCCATCGACGCCAAAGACCCCTACACCCGAGGACACTCCGTCCGCGTCAACCGTTACTCGGTCTTGCTTGCACGCCAACTCGGCATGAGCGACGAGCAGATCGCGGACATCCACGTGGCGTCGCTGATGCACGACGTTGGAAAGATCGGTATTCACGACAAGATTCTGCAGAAGCCCGGCAAGCTGACCCCCGGGGAGTTCGAGGTCATGAAGACCCACACCGTCAAGGGAGCACAGATCATGTCGCCGATCCGCCAGATGCAGCGGGTTATTCCGGGGCTGCGCTCTCACCACGAGCGATGGGGCGGCGGCGGGTACCCCGACGCGCTGGAAGGCGACGAGATACCCTTGATGGCCAGGGTCATCGCCGTGGCCGATGCGTTCGACGCCATGACGACCCACCGACCGTACCAGAAGGCGATGTCGTTCGCGCAGGCGCTCGAGCGGCTCAACGTGCTCAAGGTGGTGGCCTTCGACGAACGGATCGTCGAGGCGTTCAACAGGGCCTACCAGCAGGGGTTGATCGTCCCCGAGCCCGGCAGCGTTCTGCAAGTCGACGCCGAATCGCAAGGCGCCGAGACGGCGCCGGCACCGGCTGCGGCGGCGAGTTCCTAGAACGTCAGCTCGCCGGGGGGAACGTCCACGTCGTCGATCGTGCGAGCGTGGGTCAGCTCGCGACGGATCCAGTTCAGTCTGTCCAGTTCGGCGCCCCGGCTCCACTTGATATAGCGCATCCGTGTGATGCGGTAGCGGTCGAGGAACGGAACGGACTTGTCCCCACCGAGCACGGCGAGGTAGATCAGCGGCCGGACATCGCGTCCCTGCCGCCGCTCGACAGCGGTCTCGAGGATCCCGATCATTGCTTCCCCACCGATGCGCCGGGCGCTCCAGGCGGCCATGTCGCGTAGAGGAGCTCTCTCGATGGGATCGAACTCCGGCGCGGTCAGGACTCGCTCGATCAGCTGGTGCGAAGGGGCGCTGTCGATCTTTCCCAGCGCCCGGAGGATAGCCACGCCTTCGTCGGGCTCGACGCGAGGAAAGGTATCGACCAGGGCGCGAGCGGCCTGTTCGGTCGCGGCGCGGCCGAGAGCGTCGTAGGCCAGCATGCGAATGTCCGCGTCGGGGGACGCAACAGAGGCGAGCCAGAGCTTGGTCTTGTTCCCGTTGGCCTGGATGGTCTCCAAGCGCTTGAGCTGCCGATCGAGGTAGCGGATCAACAACGCGTCCTTCTGACGGCTCGCCGCCTCGCGCAGATCGTCGAGCCTGCCGGTGCCTCTCAGAGCCACGAGCGCCTCTCCGAGCCGCTCGATCTGCGAGCGGCGCCGAGGATCGGTGACGACCCCCGTCAACTCGACATCGATCAACCGGTCCCGGATGGTCGTGGCGGCACGGGTTTCGTCGAGGCGCGTCAACTGCTCGAGGGCCGTCTGCGCCAGGGTCCAGTACGGCGATCTCAGCGATTCGATCAACAGCTCGACGCTCGTCTCGGAACCGATCTCGCCAAGGGCGGTTGCAGCCGCTACGTAGACCCGACTCACGGGGTCGTTCAACGCCTCGCGCAGAACGGGCAGAGTTTTCTCACGGTCCAGATCCGGAAAGAGCCTCACGAGCTGGGAGCGGTCGAGCGGGTCCGGGTGGCCCCACTGAGCGACGAGCACCTCGGTCATCGCCGGCCCACCGGCGCGGGTGATCAGTTGGTAGAGAGCGCCGCGGAGGACCGGTTGTTCTTCGGTTTGCAGCTTCGCCAGCGGGACCTCGAGGCGGCCGACCGGCAGAGAGTCGCTGAGCGCTCGCGCGGCGGCTCGGCGCACCAAGACGTCCGGATCGTCCAGCGCCGCAAGCAGGGCGGAGATGGTCTCCGGGGTGTCGAAGGAGGCCAGGGCAAAAGCGGCCCGCCTCCGCAGCCTGGGGTGCTCGTTCTTGAGGATGGCGTGGAGCTTTTCGAACGCCGCCTGGCTGGGAGCTCGACCCAACGCGTTCACCACGTTGGCGCGGTCGCTGTAAAGAGGATCCTTTTCGTCATCGTAGCGATCGAACTGGGCGACGAGTAGCTCTCCGCTCTCCGGGGCGTTGAAAAGGGCGATCGCCTCCAGAACGGAGAAACTGCCGTGGATCGGGACGTTCCCCGACTGGTGACGGCCCTCGTTGACCAGGTCGACCGCGTCGACCTCACCCATCAGGCCGAGCGCATAACAGGCCAAGCCCTTGCGCAAGGCGGCCCAGTCGGTCGGTTTGCGCTCCGCGCTCTCGACCGCCTCGCGCAGGGCCTTCTCGGACTCGGCCCCGCCGATTCGCCCCAACGCATAGGCGCTGAAAAAGAAGGATCCCGGTTGCGCCTGCTCGAGCTCCAGCGTCAGGAACGGAACCGCGTCGGCGCCGAGTCGTACCAGCTGTTCTACGGCCTCGACGAGATTGTCGTTCTGGACGTCCCCGCTTTCCTCCGGCTGCCGGTAGAGCGCGAACGCGTCCTCGATTTCCTGGCGCACCCGCTCCTGCCGGATCAACTCCTCCGCCGTGGACGGTTGCTGGGCGGTAACGTCGGTTGCTAGGGGTGCCAGCATGGCGACGAGCGCCACCGTCGCCACTACGCGCGGATGAGGCACAGGTCTTCCTCCGTGATTCCTTGGGTTGCCGGGCGAACCTGCAATATACCGGCTGCACGCCCGCAGGGCAAAAAACGCCCGTCGATGTCCACCAGGGCCGCTGAAGTTGATTGGTGCGTGTTCTATAATCAGCCGCGCGGCAAAGTTATTTAAAGATTTTGATTCTCAGGAGGTTCTCATGGTCAAACTCGTTCGAGACGTTCGCGCGAGACGATGGGCAGGTCTCGCGGTAGTGCTCGCTTTGGCCCTGACGCTCGGCTGCGCTCCGAAGGGGGACCCGGCGGTGGCGAAGGCCAAAGCCGTTTTGCAACAAACCGTCGGAGCGAACCAGGACTACGAGCGCTACGCGCTGACCATCTCCACGGGCTCCACGGCGCCCGCGGCGCGCGAGTTGATCCTGGAAAAAATGGGCTCCGACAATTTCCAGACCGCGATGGAGGCGGTCAACGCCCTGGGTGACGATCCGTTTCCAGAGTCCATGGAGCCCCTGCGCCAAGTCTTCGGCACCAAGGGCGGGGCGCTCAAGCGCCAGGCCGCGGTTCAGCTCGCGCGACTGGGAGATGCCGACGCTCTGGAGTATCTGCGCCAGCAGATCGCCGATCCTGTTCAGACCCTCAACATTCCCGCGGTCGTCGTTGTCGCCCGGACCGAGGGAGGGGAGGAGTTTCTGAGACCCCTCTTGGTCCAGCGCATGGCGTCGGAGGATGCGGCCGTTCACGACGAGGTCTACGCCACCCTCGGTGAGATCGGCGAGCCCTGGGCCACGAGGCTGCTGGTAGAGGGGTTGAAACAGGAGCGGGGCGAAGCACGTCAGCAGGCGATCATTTCCCTCGGTCGAACCGGTGATCCGGAGGTCGCCAGCGAGATCGATCGCTTCGTCAATACCAAGGGTCTGGTCTTCGCTACGCTGGAAGCTCTGGGCCAACTGAAGAACCCAGCGTCGGTCCTGGCGGTGCAAAGCATGGCCGACAACGAGGAGGCCGTGGTTCGGGTCTACGTGGGCGTAGCGCTGTGGAAGCTCGGCGAGAAGGACGCCGCGTTGCAGATCGTAGACTCGCTGCTTCAGGACGCGGATCCGACCGTGCGACGAATACTCGTGGAACAGCTGGGCTCGGTGGACGACGAAGGCGCCTGGAGCCGTCTGGCGGCGCTCGCGGAAGACGAGGACAAGACGGTTCGAGTCGAGGCGATGCGTGCGATCGGGGCCAACCCGAGGCCCGAGTTCGAAGAGGTCCTGATCACCGGGGCCGGCGATTCCGAGTACGAGGTCGCGACGCTCGGCCTGAACATTCTCGGGCGAGTTGGCCGTGGCGGTGCGGTGGAGAAGATCGAGCCCCTGATGGACAGCGAGAATCCTTATGTCGCCATGAGCGCCGCCAGCGCGGTGCTCGCCATCCGCGGGCGCGAGCCGGCAAGCGTCGAAAGCTGACCCCTCGCTACCGGTAGCCCCGGAGGGGAATGGGCGGGTGATCGAGGCCGGCCGGCCGGGGCCGGGCCGCCTTGACTTTCGTGGGTTCTTCGCCTAGGCTTCCACCCTCGAGACAGCATCAAGGGACCCAGCTGTTGGTCCACGGCTTATTAGGGAGGAGGCCGATGGCGCTCACACGACGACAGCGGCAAGTGCTCGATGTCATTCGTGAGTTCATCAACAAGAACGGCTATTCGCCGAGCCTCGAGGAAATCGGGGCATCTCTCAACCTCTCCTCGGTTGCCACGGTTCACAAGCACGTATCCCATCTCGTTCAGAAGGGGTTCGTCAGGCGAGCGTGGAATCAGAATCGATCGATCGAGCTGGTCAGCGATCGGGACTCCACCGGCTCGATCCCGCTTCGTCTGTTGGGAACGATCGCGGCCGGACAGCCTCTGGAAGCCGTCGAGACGACCGAAGCGATCGGGGTTCCCGCCGACATGGTTCGCGACGCGAACCGGGCTTTCGTGCTGCGAGTCCAGGGCGATTCGATGATCGACGAGCAGATTCGCGACGGTGATTTCGTGATCGTGGAACGCCAAGACGTGGCCCGTGACGGCGATACGGTCGTGGCCCTGATCGACGGTGGTGAGGCGACGTTGAAGCGCTTTTTCCGTCAGGGGGCCGAGGTTCGGCTACAGCCCGCGAATCCCACGATGCAGGCGATCATCGTTCCCGCGGACAAGCTGCAGGTCCAGGGCGTGGTCGTCGGGGTCATTCGCAAGTATTGAGCGCCCCGCCCGTTTCCGTTCTTCAGCAGGAGCTCGATCCGGGCCTCACGGCGCCGGAGCTGTGCGCCGAGTTGCGGCGCGAACGCCGTGTGTCGCTGCTCCTCGACGGGAGCGGGGAGTTTGAGGACGGCTGGGATCCCGGGCCGTTACTGGCCGTCGAACCCCGCTGCGTCCTCCACCATCCTCCGGGAAAGAGCGGGGCCGCGGACACGGCCCTTTCGAGCATCGACAGCCTACTGCGCCGTCGCCGCGAGCGGGGAGGGACCCGCGAGACCGGTGTCGCGGTGCTTCTGGCCTACGAGGCGCTGGATCGACACGATCATGCGTTCGAGCTCCCCGTGCCCCGGATCGCGGTCTTCGAGGTCGACAGCTCTTTGCGCTTCCTCGCCGGGGGACAGGCGCTCCACACCCACCGCTGCGAACGCGAGACGACAGCGAGTCCCCGAGACGAGAGTAGACTGAGGCTCGACACACTCCCGGTCAAGGTCGGGCGCGCGGCAGGAGGCCCCGCCCCGGCACGGATCGTCGGCCGACCGGCGACCAGCCTGCCGCGCGAAAGCTACCTGCAGGCCGTTCAGCGGATCAAACGGCACATTGCGGATGGCGATGTTTATCAGGCCAACCTCTGCCAGCGGTTCAGCGCAGACTACCAGGGTGACGAGTGTGCCTCCTACGCGGAGTTGGCCCGCCGGACCCCGGCGCCCCGGTCGGCATTCGTGGAAACGCCCGATTTCGCACTGGCGTCGGTCTCGCCGGAGTTCTTCCTACGCGTGCGCACTTCGGACCACATCGAGACTTGGCCGATCAAGGGGACCCGCGCCCGTGGCCGCTCCCGTGTCGAGGACCTGAGAGCGCGACGCGAGCTCCTGGAATCCTCGAAGGACCGCGCGGAGCTGCTGATGATCGTCGATCTCGAGCGCAACGATCTCGGCCGCGTCTGCGTTACCGGGAGCGTCAGGGTGCGACAGCTCGCCGAACTGCGCAGCTTCGCCGAGGTCCACCATCTCGTGGCCTGTGTCGAGGGCTCGCTGAGACCCGGTGTCGGCACCGACGATCTGCTCCGTGCTACCTTCCCCGGTGGATCGATCAGCGGAGCGCCGAAGGTCCGTGCTCGCCAGATTCTCAGCGAGATCGAGCCGGTCGAACGCGGCTTCTTTACGGGGAGCCTGTGCTGGTTCGGCGACGACGGCAGCATGGACTCGAGCATTCTGATCCGCTCGGTCGTCTTCGCCGGCGGCCGGGTCTCCATCGGCGCCGGAGGCGGCATCGTCGCCGACTCCGATCCGGAACAGGAGTGGCTGGAATCGATGCACAAGGCGAGGGCCCCCGCAACGACGTTGGGCTTGGACGTGGAGGAGGCGATTTGAGGCTACCCGAGAGCGACGCCGTCGGCTGGGTGAACGGCACGGAAGTCCGCGTGGCCGAAACGGGTATTCCACTCGACGACCCCGCGTTTCACGTTGGTCTTGGCGTCTTCGAAACCGTGGCCCTTCGAGAAGGTCGGCTGATCGACATAGAGCGGCATCTCGATCGGTTGCGCGAGGGTGCATCGCGATTGGGGATCGACTCGCCGGGAGCGGACGTGCTGCGGGCCACTCTCGCGAAGGCGGAGCGCACCCAAGCGGCATCTTTCGGATGGGTCAAGATCATGTTGACACGCGGGGGTCGGTGGATCGTTCTCACCGGCGCGATGGATCCCGGGGAGGAAGGCAGCAACGCATCGGCGGTGCTTCTACCGTGGCGACGAAATCCGCGGGACCCCCTGGCCGGAGTCAAGACCACGAGCTACGCCCAGAACGAGCTGGGCCTCGAGGAGGCGCGGCGACGCGGGGCGGAAGAGGGGATCTGGCTCAACACGCGCGGGCACCTGACCGAAGGCTGTACTAGTAACCTGTTCCTCGTCCACCATCGAAAGGTCTACACTCCGGCGGTGGGCGAGGGAATCCTCGCCGGGGTGGTGCGGGAGCTGGCGATCCGGGCCGCCAGGGAACTCGGTCTGTCGGTGCACGAGGGACGCATTCGATTGAAACGTCTCGAACAAGCGCACGAGGCTTTCCTGACCTCCAGCCTGCGTGGGATTCGGCCGCTCGTACGATTCGAGTGTCGTGCGGTCGGCGACGGAGCGCCGGGTGCCGTCACGGGAACCATCGCGCTCGGGGTCGCCAGGCTCCGTCGCTCCCGGTCGGGAGCTGGTACAGTGACGACGCGGCCCGAGACAAAACGAGGAGATCGACGATGACCAGCGAATGGATGATTTCCGGCTTTCAGACGCAGGTCTTCTTGTGGGGCTGGACCGTGCTCGTTCTGTTGCACGGCCTGTACCGTTCCTTCACATCGCCCGAGCCGGACTCCATCCGTCCGTCCGGCCCCACCGAATAGTCCGACATGCCGGAGTCGTGGTGTGCGGTGTGCAACACGCGCCATGCCTCTCGTGGCGAGTGCCCCGGCGAGTTGTTGGTGTCCGAGCCCGAGCGGCACGGGTGGAGAGTCCTCGTTCACACCGGCGGCCGCACGGAGGTCTACGGCGTCCTCGTCGCTCCAACCGGCGATCGCTGGCGCTCGCGAATCCTGACCTACCCGAACATGCTGTGGAGTGTGCCGGGCGGGCGGGGCACGATGAAGTTCGTCGGAGCGACCGCGCAAGAGGCCGAGCGGGCCGCGATCGATTTCATCCACGAGCACTGCAACCAGCGCGGCCACAGCTTGCTCGGGGAACCGGCGCTTGTCGAGAGCGGGGGGCTGGATCGTGAAGCGGAGCCGTCGTCGCCGGGAAAGCTCCAGGCGGTCGGTCGCCGGCGGTATCTCAAGCTGCTGCCGGTCCTCTACGGCACCGAGAAACCCACGTTCGACGGTCGCACGGCCGATCTTTCTCTGGGTGGATTGTTCATCGTCACCGAAAAGCCCCTGCCCGTGAACGTGTTGTTGAAGCTAAAGCTCGACTTGGACGGGTTCGTCGTGCCCATGAAGGGGAGGGTCGCCTGGTCCCGATCGAGGCAGGAGCAGGGACGTCCCGCCGGAATGGGGATTGAGCTCATCCACGCACCGCCGATGTACCATCGCTACGTCCGCTCGCTGAAGGACCAGCGCGGAACGACGGAGTCCGACTAGGCGAGTCGCTCGGCCGGCCTGCGAGAGCGATCTAGCGGTTCCCGCGCTTGACGACGGTGGTCGACTGCGGGTGCCCGTGCTTCGCCGTCGGCGATCCCTGCGACCCCTCGCCGCCCGCGGCCGAGGCTTGGTCTTCCTCGCCGACCAACGCGATCTTGCGTTGCTCGAGCAGGCGCTGCACGCCCGGAGCGTCGACGGCGTGGTCGGAAATCTGTCCGGTCTTACCGGGTCCGAGATGCAGCGTCTTGCCACCGGGCAGGGGGACCCGGACCGGCAGGCGTGTCGTGTTGCGTAAGGTCTTCATGGATTCGTCTCCGTCTCTTCCCTAGATTATCGTAATCGCGCACCGCGCGTCGACCCGTCTCATAACGCCACCCCTTTGGTCGCCAATTCGGGACGTGCGAAGAGGGGTCGCGAACCAGAAAGGCCGGCGAAGTATGATGAGGCTGGTCCCCGCCGTCGCTTGCGGGCCGGAGAGGGAGAGGCTGGTTCATGTCGAACAGGAGAAACCGCGGTCTCGACGTAAACCTTAATCTCAACGTGAGAGGCATGCTTCCGTCGGCGACGGTGGCCGTCAACGAGCGATGCGATGCCTTGATGCGCGAGGGCAAGGAGGTCTTCAAGCTCGGACTGGGGCAATCACCTTTTCCTGTGCCAGAACCGGTCGTCGAGGAGCTCCGCTGCCAGGCGTTCCAGAAAGAGTACCTACCGGTCAAGGGTCTGTGGCGCCTCCGTCGTGCCGTCGCGGATTTCCAACGTAGGTCGCAGGGAACGACGAGCTCCTGGCACGACGTGCTGATCGGTCCGGGGTCGAAGGAACTGATGTTCCTGTTGCAGTTGGTCTACTACGGTGACCTGGTGATCCCGACGCCGAGCTGGGTCTCCTATGCGCCGCAGGCGCGGATCATCGGCCGAAACGTCCGCTGGTTGACGACGAGCCCCGAGGACGACTGGCGACTGATGCCCGATCAGCTCGCCGCGCTGTGCCGCAAGGACCCGGATCGTCCGCGCATCGTCATCATCAACTACCCGAGCAACCCCACCGGCGCGACCTACCGCGCGACGCGGCTGAAGGAGCTGGCTCAAGTCGCACGCGAGTACCGAGTCGTGCTGCTCTCGGATGAGATCTACGGCGAGTTACACCACAAAGGGCAGCACGTCTCCATCGCCCGGTTCTATCCCGAAGGAACGATCGTCAGCAGTGGTTTGAGCAAGTGGTGCGGTGCGGGGGGGTGGCGGCTCGGCACATTCACTTTTCCGCGTTCCCTCGCGTGGCTGAGAGACGCGATGTCCGCGGTCGCCAGCGAGACCTTTACGTCGACCTCCGCGCCGATCCAGTACGCCGCGGTTCGCGCGTTTCAAGGCGGGATCGAGATCGAGCGATATCTCTGGCGCTCACGAAAGATCCTCGGGGCGCTCGGGCGATGGGGCGCGAAGAGGCTCGAGGCAGCGGGCCTGTCGGTAACCGTTCCAGCGGGTGCCTTCTATCTCTTTCCCGATTTCACGCCGCTGACCGGCAAGCTGCGTGCCCGAGGGATCGACGACAGCGACACGCTCTGCGCGAGGCTCCTGGAGGAGACCGGTGTGGCCATCCTTCCGGGCAGCGCCTTCGGACGCCCGCCCGATGAGCTCACCGCCAGGATCGCCTATGTCGACTTCGACGGCGCGCGAGCCCTGGCCGCCGCGGAGCAACTGGACCGGGCCGAGACGGTCGACGAGGGCTTCCTGCGAACCTACTGCGGCTCGATTCTGACTGCGGTAGAGCGCATCGAGCATTGGGCGAACGGTTCGAAATGAACAGGCCGCGTGATTGATCGGCGACGCGCAACCTCGTCACGGGATCGACGAGTCAGAAGAGATCACGGATAGGCAGTTGGACAGGTGGTGCCTCGGGGCGGAGTTGAACCACCGACGCAGGGATTTTCAGTCCCTCGCTCTACCGACTGAGCTACCGAGGCATCGACCCATTCGGAAACGCGCGACGCATGTTGTCACAGGCCCCCGATGAGCGTCAAGGCGCCGACGCTCGCGGCACGCGACCCTTGGGGCGGACTTTCTCGATCGACGTCGGCCTGCCTGCCGCCTGCGTCTCGGACGGCGTCTCGGTCGGTTTGTCTGTCGGTGCCGGCTCCGGTGGCTTGACCAACCCGAGCGCCACTCGAATCTTCCGGTCGACCTCGTCGGCCAGATCTGGGTTGTCCTTGAGAAACAGGCGCGCGTTCTCCCGTCCCTGTCCGAGGCGTAGGTCGCCGTAGGAGTACCACGAGCCCGACTTCTCCACGATCTTGTGCGCCGCGCCGAGATCGAGAAGATCTCCCTCGCGCGAGACGCCCTCACCGTAGAGGAGGTCGAATTCGGCGAGTCGGAATGGCGGGGCGACCTTGTTCTTGACCACCTTTAGCTTGGTCCGGTTGCCGATGGTTTCGTCGCCGTCCTTGATCGCCCCGATGCGACGGATGTCCAGTCGCATCGAGGAGTAGAACTTGAGCGCGCGGCCACCGGGGGTCGTCTCCGGATTACCGAACATGACGCCGATCTTCTCTCGGATCTGGTTGATGAAAATTAGCGAGGTGCGGCTCTTGGAGACGACCGCGGTCAGCTTGCGCAGTGCCTGGGACATCAATCGAGCCTGCAGGCCTACGTGCGTATCGCCCATCTCGCCGTCCAGCTCGGCCTTGGGAACCAGCGCCGCCACCGAATCGACGACGACGACGTCGAGAGCGCCCGAGCGAACGAGAATCTCTGTGATCTCAAGCGCCTGCTCGCCGGAGTCTGGTTGGGAAACCATCAGGTTGTCCACGTCGACGCCCAGCTTCTTCGCGTATTCGGGATCGAGAGCATGCTCGGCGTCGATGAAGGCGGCGAAGCCGCCGGCTTTCTGGGCCTGGGCCACGACGTGCAGGGCCATCGTGGTCTTGCCCGAAGATTCCGGACCGAAGATCTCGATTACGCGGCCACGGGGCACCCCCCCGACGCCGAGCGCATAGTCGACGGACAGCGAAGAAGTCGGGATCACGGGGACGTCGACCGTGCTCCGGTCTCCCAGTTTCATGATCGCTCCCTTGCCGAACTGTCGCTCGATCTGCGATACGGCGACGTCCATCGCCTTGTGCTTTTCCTTGGTTTCTACGGTCATCTGGGTTCTCCTGGGAGGCGAAGGGGCTCGGGACGGTCGCTAGCTCTCACTCGCTGCAGGGTAGGCGAAAGTGAGCGAAACGTCAAGCGGCGGACGCCACCCGTTCCGGTTGACACTTCGTTCGAGGCGCCCATATATTTGCCTGGCGTTTTTCGAGGGGCGCCCGACCCGCAGGGGTACAACTATGCGAGCAAGGGGAGTTCATGCACGCGAAAACGTCAGCGGCCGGTTTCGGAGCCGCAACCGTGGTGGCTTTGAGTTTATCGATCGTCCTGCTGGCTCCGGGATGCTCCTCCGCCCACCGCGAACCTAGCGCCTCTCCCGCCGACCTCGACCAGGGCGACACCGCATCGAATCCGCCCGTGCTGCCGGATGTGGGCGAGCCTGCAACGAC
>Ga0255055_10001170_pt1 | contig 19672 bp, 22 predicted proteins | sample JV7_2_27_MG_FD_188633 | JGI IMG/M metagenome (GOLD analysis project Ga0255055, IMG submission 188633) | Seawater microbial communities from Jervis Inlet, British Columbia, Canada - JV7_2_27 | ecosystem: Environmental > Aquatic > Marine > Inlet | place: Canada: British Columbia | collected...
GCTCACCTGTTACTTCGTGAAGAAGGAGACGCTGGGAGCGTGAAGACTCAGGGTGACGCCGCTCGCATTCCGGAGAAGCCAGCCGATCGGGATCTGCAGTCCGTTCGGAAGAGGGTGCAGAGCTACGGCCGCGTCACTACGGACCCGGCAAACCCGATCGACGGCTGGCAATGGATCCGTGCGGATCTCGACCCTCCGGTGCTTCGAACGAAGATCAACGGGACGCTCTGGTGCATCCCGTTCCAGGCCTGTGAGGACGATATGCTACTAGGACACTTCTGGCAGTACGCCACACCGGACGGCGAGGGCACAGTCGCCGCACGAGACGCGATCGCGGACTACTCCGGTACCGCCGTGGAGTTCAAGGTGGACGTCCCAAGCGACGAGATCTGGGAGTTCGTCCGGATGACGATCTCCATCGCGAGTTCGGGCGCGTTCAACGCAGACAAGTACGGCGGGCTCACCGCTCTGACCAATGGCGTCCGCATCCTCGTGAAGAACAGCGACGGCAGCACGAAGTACGCGCTGGACGGCGGCGCGGGCATCATCCAGAATGCCGATTGGACGCAGCAATGCTTCGATCAGGACGACATCAACATCCAGGGCACGGACTACTTCAGGTGTTGGCGGTACACCTTCCTGCGCGATCTGGATCAGCCGATGAAGGTGGACGGATCGGCTGGCGAGTATTTCGCGTTGCTCATGCAGGACGACTTATCATCGCTTCTGAGGCACCGATTCTTGATACGTGGCAACAGGCTGGCGGCGTAGAGCCGATTATTCATAGGTTACGTGAGGAGGAGTGAGAGATGGCGTCGATCAGCCAGGGGATGTCCAACGTCCGCAGGACGGCGGTGGCCCGAAGGAACAACTCACCCGAGGGCGTGGTCGGGCAGCAGCGCAGCCAGCTACTCGCCTCTGGCGGAGCGACCCGCCGGGAAGGCCTGGACGCCATCCGCACGTTCGACCCCGAGCAGTTCCTGGGCGCGGACGCCCTCGAGGCCATCATCGGGCAGTCCACCGTCACCAACTTCCTCCCGCAGCTTCGCGGTCTGCAGGGGCGCAACGCTCGACGGGGCGTTCGTGGCCCCCTGGCCGGTGCGCTAGAAGGGGATCTTGCAAGCTCGTTCCACCGGAATATCACGGCAGAGGCCGGACGGTTGGGAGGTGCACGAGCTGGGCTTGCCCTGAGTCGCGCCGGCCAGATCGCGGAGATCGGTGGGACCGACCGGGCACAGGGCATCTCGCTCCTGGGCACGGAGCTTGAGCTCCAGCTGGCCCGCGAGCAGATGGAGAAGGAAGAGGCCGCGAACAAGAGGAAGGGCTGGGGCTCGCTCGTTGGTGGGATCGTCGGTGGTGCAGCGGGATCGTTCATCCCAGGGATAGGGACAGGTGTCGGTGCCGGGATCGGCAGCAGAATCGGAGGTAGCTTCTAATGCCCCGCGTCGTAGACATCCGGCCTCGCATCCTCCCCCATGCACTCGAAGGCCCGACGATGGCCGAGGGCGTCCAAGGCGGCTTCGAACTTCTCGCGCAGAACCAGAAACAGAACGAGGCCGCGGAGCTTCGCGCCACGGAGCGCCAGGAAGACCGACGCTTCACTACGGGTATGGAGAGCCTTCGCGCCAGACACGCCCAAGAACTCGCGGCCCAGAGGGGCGAGATCGAAGGGGAGCTGATCGGCCTGCGCGGCGACGAGACGATGGAGCAGATGCTACAGCGTCACAAGGACGAGATGGAGAACATCAACCTCCGTGGCGACATCGAAGAGAACCTGATCGGAGTGCGCGGCGAAGAGGCCCGGGAGACGGACGAGTTTGGCGTAGAACTCCGCCAGCCGAACGTCGATGCCCAGCTGTCCATCCAGCGGGACGCCAACAAGATCCGCCGAGAAGGCATCTTCGCGGACATGAACCTGGGCATGATGCGCGAGATCGGCGTGAACCGGCGGTTCGACAACCCGCAGCCCAGCGGCAGCGGATTCCCTCTGACCAGCTTTTCCAACCAGCTCGGCCAGCAGTACGATCTGAGCGGGGAAAACCCCGAAGCCGCCGGGAACATCCGCGGCCTGATGCAGATCGCCGCAGGCGACCCGGCAGGCATCGAGCTACTGGTGGGTGGACAGGGTGCCGGGGGCGCTGCAGTCGGCGGCACACAGACTTCCCCGCCGCAACAGGGTGGAGCACCGGAGCTAGGGAGAAGCGGTGGCCCTGGTGGCGCTGACCTGGGCTTCAACGAACAGGAGCTTCAGGAGATCATGGACTTGCCCCTGACGTCTCACATTGAGACTGTCCGCGGCCTCGCTCCCGAAGACGTCGAGGGATACCTGAACATTCTGGATCCGACTGTGGCCGATCAGGTGAGGCAGGCCGGCACGGCCATGGTCGAGACGGTCAGCACGGGTGACGCGACCGCGCCCGCAGCAGCAGCTGGAGAAGCAGCGCCAGCAGCAGCCGCCGCGCCAGCTGGCGGTGGCCCACCGATGACCGAGATCGGAACCACCTTCGCGGAAGGCGGAGAGATCTCGCAGATGAGCGACCAGATGCTGTTGTTTGAGCGTGACGCCGCGCTCGCCATTCGGGACAACCCCATGGAAGGTGTCGCCCCCGGTGCGCGGGCCACTCGCCAGGGTCAGGCCTCACGCAACAAGGAAGAAGCCCTCGCCCGCGCCAGGGAGCTCCAGGCCGAGATCATCCGACGCGGACTACCGGGGGCTTAGATGGCTACCAACGAAGATGACCTGCTGGCACGAGTGCAGTCGGCCGAGGAGCTTGAAACGGGCACGGCGTCCCCACGGGGGCTCCACCCCATCCAGGCCGAATACCTACGGCGGGCCAGAGCACGCCAGGGCGGGCAGTTCGAAGCCGCTGATGAGCTTTCCACGATGCAACGCCTCGGGGGTCGCTTTGCCGCTGGCGTGACGGATGAGCTGACTCTCGGCCGTGGGGAGATGATCGGCGGGCTCCCCGGTGACGTCGATGACATCCTGAACAGAGAGGGCTTCGACGTCTCCGACATGGGGATGGTCGCGGGCCGGATCTTCGGTGCGATGCCGCTGGCGATCGCGTCCGGTGGCCTAGCGAACATGGGCGCCCGGGCTCTCGCCAGCCGGCTTGGCACGAGGGCGCCAGGGATCGCACGCGCACTCACGACGCTCTCCTCCCAGGCCCCGAGAGAGGCCGCGGTAGGGAACCGGATCCTCTCCAACGCAAGCCGCAACGTCTACGAAGGCCTCGCGTACTCCGCGATCGCTGGACCTGGACGGAAGATCGAAGAGGATCAGAGCCGTGCACGGACGATCGCCGTGGAGTTCGGTGTCGGTGCTGCAGCTGACTTCGTTCTGGGTGCCATGTTCGGATCCGCAGGGGTGGCTTTCGATCGGGTGATCGATTCCTTCCGCTCCTCCGGTGTGGACGTCGATGTGGAGATCGCCGGACTCCTCGAGGCGAGGGTCGGGGAGGCCCGCAGGGCGAACGCTGCAGGAGAGCCGTTCGCTCCTCCGCCGGCAGCTGGACCCGCAGGGCCGCGCCAGCTGGAAGGTGGGCCAGAAGCGGTCAGGGGCGAGCCGATCGGCATGGAGCCCGAGACGGGTCCGGACTTCGAAGTCCTGGCTCCGGAGCTCGCCGCCGGCCCACCGGAGTTCCAGGGCGCCGGCCGCTTCGTCGGAGACGAGGGCCGATCGCCCACCATGCGCTTCGCGGATGCCGACCCCATTCCGCCCAGCGTGCAGGACCAAGCCGCGGACGTCGCCGGCCTGCTGCCGACAGAGACGGGAGGGCCGCGGCTTGCCGGCGGCGAGAGGCTGTCGCCCGAAGAGGAGGCGATGCGTGACATCGTGGGAGGGAGTCCGTTCTTGAGCCGTCCCGCGCCAGCCGAAGAGGCCGTGGAGGACGTAGGCGCCCAGCTGGCCCGTCTGGAGGCCCGCGGACTCGCGGACGACCCGCGTGCAGAGCCCTTCATGGAGCGTCTGGCGATCAGGGCGGAACCGGGTACAGGTGCGCCGGAACTAGAGGCTCCCCTGGCGCGGGACGCTATGCCCGCCCGAGGAGCCGGGGACGAGGGTGTTGGCGCTCTGGAGGCCTCTGAGCGCCCCGGATCCGGCGCAGACCGAAGGCGGTCGCCCCGTACCAACGAAGACCCTGAGATCGCGCAGGGACACCTCGACGCCATCCGGGGGCAGCTCCGCAGGGCCGATCTTCCCGAGGAGCAGATCGTCCGTCTGAAGGAAGCGGAGCAGGGCATCCTCGCAGATCTGAGAAGGATGCGTGGCGAGCCGGCCCCCGATCCGCTACAGATGGCGGATCCGAACGAGCCGAGAATGAGGCTCGTGGGGGACCGCGGCCCGCCGGATCCGCTGGCAGCGCCAGAGGCGCCCGCAGCAGCAGCAGCACCAGCACGCGCCGATATGCCGGCGTCCAAGTCGCCCAAGGTCAGGGCAGTCCTGCAGGCCGTCCACGGGGCCGAGACTCAGGCCGAAGTGTTCACGGCTGCGTCGAATCTGAGAGACGTCCAAATCCGGCCCGATGAGGCGGAGGCGATCCAGGCCTTCATCCAGCAGCGGCTGAGAGAAGTCCAGGGCGCCGGGGGTCGCGCCCCCGAAGCCCCTTTCGCCCGTGAGGCGGTAGAGCCTCCCCCGCCGACACCCGCGAGGGAAGTAGCCCCGGCAGCAGCCGAGCCCGCACCGAAGGCCCCCGCGCTCAGTGACAAGCTGGAGCGTCTGGCCCAGCATCATTCGGCGGTGTCCCGCGATCCCATCCCCGACGAAACGGACGTCATGCTCCTGACTCGGCAGATGCAGGATCTGAAGAAGTCCGATAACGAGGCACGCCTACAGGTTCTCGCCCGGTCGAAGGAGATCTCCGAAGGGTTCGATCGCCTCACGGGTCTGCCGAAGGCACCCGAGCCCGCCCCGAAGGCCCCGGCAGCTGCAGAGCCGGCCCCGAAGGCCGAGGCAACGCCCCCGCCAGAAGGCCATTCTGTGCGTCTGGTGGACAAGTCCGGCGAGCCGGTGGACTTCGACCTCGCCACCCTCGACTCCGCTATCGAAGTGCGAGGGGACGCCCGATCCGACATCATGGACCCGAGGGGCATGGAGGAGTCTGGAGATCCGTTCGACCTCCAGAACGTGAAGCAGCTGATGAGGGAGGACGGGCTCACCTTCAGCGATGCCCTGAACCGGGTGGTGACAGACGCGGACAACGTGGTCGTCGCGGACAACCTCGCGGACCACTTCGGCCTGGAGGCCAAGTGGGGGCCGTGGGTAGGCAACCGACAGGTATTTCCGGAAGCCCCAAAGCCGAAGACCGAGCCCGCCCCGAAGGCTCCTGCAGCCGAGCCGGCGACGATGGCCGAGGCCGTGGACGCACCGAAGGCCGAAGAGGTCGGTGTCGGGCCGGACGCGAAGAAGAAGCCCCAAGTCCTGCTGGGCCACAGCCGGTCGGGCAAGGTCATCCAGCGACTCGAGGACAACGGGTGGGGCCGGATCGAAATCACGGCCGAGCGCGTGGAAGCGAATATCGGCAAGGTCGATCCGATGAGCCGGACGGGGATCGAAGGCGGTGGTGAGCAGAGGCCGGTTCGGTTCGAAGACAGCTGGGAGTTCCGGCATCCGCTGGAGCCCTACAAGGGCGAGCCCTATGCCGTGGACACCGGCATCTACTCCCAGGTCACGAACCACGGCCCGCTGGAGCCGGCCGACGAGGACGCCTTCTTCGGCCTCTGGCTGAAGAGAGCCGAGGAGTTGGCCCTCAGACCAGAAGCCGAGAAGCCGTTCATGGTCGTGCTGCCCGACGTCCCGTTCAACGGCGCCACCAGCATCCAGATGTCGCGCAAGTGGCTCGCCAAGGCGCCCGAGGGGCTTCCCTACTATCTGCCCGTGCAAGAGGGCATGACGCCGGAAGCTGTGTTGGGGATGCTGTCCGTCACTAAGGGCGGTGAGCTCGTGCGGGGCATCTTCCTGGGCGGAGGAGACAAGTTCAAGCTGGCGGAGGCCCAGCTGTGGTCGGACTTCGCGCACGAAAACGGGCTCCTCTTCCACTACGGCAGGGCGGGCACGCTCTCCAAGCTCGACCATGCGACAGAGGTCGGTGCCGACAGCGTGGACTCCGCGTTCCCCCTCTTCACGATCCCGCGGCTGGATGAGTTCATCGCCGCCTGGAGAGGCACGCACCCGCGGGAGGATCAGGTCAAGCTCCTGCTGACCGACGCGGAAACGTCCCAGCCGCTACCACGACCAGAAGATGTGGTCGATCCGAAGCTGGCCGAGGCCGAGGCCATAGGTGCCGAAGTCTCCCAGAATCTGCCGGCGATCAAGAAGCCGCCCGAGGGCCTGAAGACCGACGACCCGAAGGTGGAAGGGCTCGCCCAGCGGATCGTGGAGAACATCCGAAGGGGCGACCCGTTCCGTGGGTCCACCGTGCCGGCCACGAAGAAGAAGGCGGATGTCATCCACGCCCAGCTTCACGACATGATCCTGAAGGCCAAGAAGGCGATCGGCCAGAGCCGTGTGGACGCCGCCGTCATCCGTGCGAAGTCCCTGATGGGCGAGCCCGGGTCTTCGGATCACCTGGGTCGCGGCCATCCGGATCAGATCCCGTGGGGCCAGCTGAAGATCCCGAAGGCCCTGGCGGATCTAGGCCTGAAGCACAACCCGGTCCCCACCCGGCACGCCTTCAATTCGATGGAGCCCGACGATCTTCGTCCGCTCTCCGAGCTAGTGGAGAGGGTAACTGAGGCGCGGGTCACTACGACCGACGAAATGGCAAGCGATCTCGCGAGGGGCGAGGCTCGTCACATGGAGGAGATGGCCTGGGAGAAGATGGATCTGCAGTACGGCCGGGAGCTCACCGACGACATCCGCGCCCGCATGGGCATCGACCCGCTGGACCTTGAGCCTACGCTGGCCGAGCAGGCGACCGTGCGCGACAAGGCCGACGCCTCCGCCCGGGCGTACACGCCGGGGAAGGCCGTGAAGGGTGTCAACGGTGCGGAGACGGTAGTGAACACCCCCGCGGGTCCGATCAGAGCCAGGTACAAGGTGGTGGAGCTGGAGGATCTGATCCCCAGCCACGACGTCACCAGCTGGCGACCCCGGGAGGACTACTTCCCCGAGGGCGCCGTCCAGCAGCGCGACTACTTGGGGAACCCGGCCAACCGGCAGTCGGTGGAGAAGATCGCGACGTCGCCGCGGCCTGCGGAGTTCCATGACCGCAGCAACTTTGCCCAGACAGGCCCGCCCACGATAACGCCGGACGGGAAGACGGTATCCGGCAACGGCAGGGGCATGGCCTATCAGCTGATGGAGATCCGCAACAGGAAGGGCCTGCAGGAAGTCCGGAAGAATCTCCAAGAGAACGTCGATGACTTCGGTCTGAGCCCTTCGGAGGTTCTGGCTATGAAGCAGCCGGTCCTCACGAGGGAGCTCCTTGACATCGACCCGGGCAACATCGACCAGCTTCGCGAATTGAACATCGCGTTCGATGAGAGTGTCGGGAAAGCGAAGTCGCTCGTGGAGGACGCTGGCTCTCGTGCTGCACGCCTCGAGGAAGTGGGTGGTCCCGCGATCGCTCACCTGGAGGAGACGCTGGATCCGGACGCCACGCTGCGGGCCTACCTGTGGACGGCCGCGGGCCGGAAGTTCGTGAAGATGCTCCGAGAGGGCGGCATCATCTCGACCGAGGAAGTGGGCCGCTTCATCGATGTGGACAGCGGCAACCTCACCGAAGCCGGCCGCGACATGGTGGCCGAGACGTTGCTCGTGCGGGCCGTGGGCAATCCGAAGTCAGTCAGCAGAGCCCCGCCAGCGATCAAGGAGAAGCTGGAGCACATCGTCCCGGGCATCATCCGCGCCCAGGCCGGCGGCAAGTGGGATCTGTCGAAGGCTCTCGCGGAGGCTCTGGATCTGCACGGCCAGCTGCAGGCGGATCCGCAGTTCAAGGGCAAGAAGGGTAGGGTGTGGGTCTTCCGGAACCAGCAGGATATGTTCGGCAGGCAGCTCACTGAGCGCGTGCTCGACATGGCGCAGTCCATGGAGGATTCCAGCAAGACGGACCTGACCGAGATGTTCCGGTCGTACTTCCGCGAGATGGACATCGCGCTGAAGCAGGATCAGAGCGAGGATCTGTTCGCCGGCACTTCGTTCTTTGAGCCCAAGTCCCCCGAGAAGGTCTTCGATGAAGTCTTCGGTGCAGCTCGCCGGATGGACGCTTCGAAGCAGAAGCCATGCCAGTAAAATCCTGCAAGATCCTCTTCGGGAAGGTCATGGACGGCCTGGACGACTATCTGGACCGGGCATCGCATAGCTCGCCGGGGCTGTTCTTCCGGCACAAGGTCCAGAAGGGCATCGACTTCATCGCCAGCATGGGAGCGGCCGGCGAAGAGATCGCCCGCCAGATCAAGGAAGTCTCCCGGCCCGCCATGCACCGCCGAGGCATCCAGCAGACGGACGCGACCCGGGCTCTCAGGGGGCTCTCCAAGGCGGATCGCATCCGTGCCGCGAAGATCGCGGATGGTCAGAGTGCCAGGGGCGCATCGCCCGCAGCCGCCAAGGCCGGGAAGAGGCTGAAGGAGATTCTGGACCGCGACCTCGCTGACGGGATGTCCTTGGGCGACATCATGCGGACGGTCGGCGGCATGAAGCGCCCGCTGGGCGGATCCGGCAAAGCCTTCCCGACGACCCTCAACGCGAAGGGCCGCAGGGTGGTCGAAGAGGCGTACCGCAGGGGCGCCGGCTCTCCGAGGGTGAAGGCACTCCTCGAGGAGATGGTCAAGTCCGGCAAGTACGCCGACGAGGATCACGCGCTGGCCGCTCTCCGCCAGTTCCGCGACCAGCAGCTGCGCGGCACGAGCCCCTACTTCGAACGCGAGCGACTGACGCTTCCCGACGACTACCGCGAGTGGGATCCGAACCTCGTGCTGCCCCGTCACTTCGAACGCACGGCCTTCTTCTTGGAAGGAGCTCGCCGCTGGGGTGCCGACTTCCAGGGCCTGCAGCCGCTGATCGCACGCCTGTCCCGGGAGTCTGGAGAGGCCGAGTCGAAGATCGTGGAGAACTTCATCCGCACGAAGTTCGGTCTGGCCGGCACGGTGCCGCGCTTCGACCAGAGGGTCTATGGCGCCCTGTCCAACTATGAGACGCTTTCGAAGCTCACGGGCATCTTCTCCCCGGTCCTCAACTTCGGGCAGAGGTTCGTGAACAGCGCCGATATGCCCCTGAGTGCTCAGTTCCGTGCGCTGAAGGATCTGCCGCCCGGGCTGAACGCATGGCTCCCGGCCTCGCGGAAGCTGAAGGAGTGGATCCGTCGCACCGGGGCCATCTCAGGCATCAACCCGGTCACGGAGCTCGCCGCGCAGGGACCGAGGGGCGCGAGGCTCGCGAAGACGCTCCTGGCACCCTTCATGGTCGTCGCACGGGGGAACGAGTTCCATTCCGCGCTGGTCGCCCGGTACGCCCTCGAGGCCGACATCACAGCCCTCCACAGGATCCAGGGTCGCAACGGGCCGCTCGGCAAGATGTTCGAAATGATCCGTGCGCTGGCGATAGATCCGAAGGGTGCCACGGCCCGACGCATCGAACGGCGCGGGCTCGACCCCGAGAAGGCGCTGGATATGTTCCGGAAGGGCGAGCGCATGAACGAGGCCGAGTGGGCCGCGATCATGCAGAAGGCCGTCGAAGACGAGCAGTTCGCGCTGAACATTATGACGGAGCCGATCTGGTGGGACACTAACCCGTTCCTCCGACTTCTCTTCAAGTTCAAGACGTTCACCGTCCGGCAGACCGGCTTCATCTACGAGCGCATCGCCAAGGAAGCCATGCTCGGCAACGTCGCTCCGCTCATCAAGTTCCTGGGCGCTGCAGCGATCATGGGTGAGGCCTACCATCTGTCGAAGGACATCCTGTCAGGGAAGGATCAGTCGGTAACGTCTCTGCTCGCCCAGCGGGATCCGGAGAAGAGGACACAGGAAGAGATCGCCGCCCGGGTGCTCGCCAACATGGGGGCGCAGGGAGCCTTCGGCGTGGTGGCCGACCTTCACTACGGCCTGACCAACTTCATCATCGGCCCCGCCGGCTCCTCCGTGCAGACGCTTCTCGACGCTGGCGCACATCTCAACCAAGACCCGACCCAGGTGGGCACCGTCATCCGCGAGGCCGTGAGGGACGAGATCGTTCTCAGCCGCCAGACCGAGGCCTTGCTCATCCAGGCCAAGGAAGCCTTCGACGGCACGACCCACCGATTCCGGAATTACCACAGGATCCGGAACGCCGCTTTCGAGTTCCAAGAGAAGAAGAATGAGACGGGCATCGCCCAGCAGCTGACCCGTGCCATCGATCGCGCCCTGACCGGCCCGATCCAGTACCGTGTGACCGACCGGACGCTCCGCTACCAGTACGCGGCCCGCTCCGTGACAGCCCAGGACGTTGAAGCTGCCGGCGAGTACCTGGGGCAGATCTTTTCCAAGGCCGAGAGTCCTCGAGAGGTTATCGATCTCGCCAATTCCGCTAAGATCTCTATGCGACGGAACGCGCCCATGGGGAACCTGTCGGAAGCTGACCGGAAAGAGTTCCTGTCCCTGTTGTCGCCAAGCCGACGCACAGAGGCTAGGCGACTGCGGTCGGCATGGATCCGCGACTACGAGGCAGCAATCAGAGCGGGCAGGAGAGAGGCCTTGCAGGAGATCAGGAACCGATGACCAACGACGGCATGGGGGCACGACGGATGAGCGAAAGCGACGACGCGCTCCTGCGGCAGATACTTGTCGGGCAGGGTGAGCTCAAGGGTGAAATCATGGAGATGAAAACCTTGGTATCAGAACGGAGACGCCACGCGGACAACCTCGACGTCAGGGTGGAGAGCATGGAGAACCGTGTTCGCTCCTTGGAGCTTCAGGACGCCGAAGCAAAAGGCATCCCCGACTCCGTTACCGATCACGAGAGCCGGATCCGATCGCTGGAGAGTATGCGTTGGCAGCTCCTGGCCGTCAGCTTCCTTGGGAGTGGCATCGGGGCCGCGATCGCATGGATCGTCGGGTCTGGGATCGTCGTCGGCAAATGATATACGACTACCTGGATCACCTGTCGGCTGGGGAGTTCGACCATCCGGAGGACATAGATCCGAACGTGCTCATCCGCCTGGAGCTCATGCGTCAGATCTCCGGAGAGGCCATCGTCCCGACGTCCGACTTCCGTCCTGGCGACGACGACAGCACACACGGCGACCCAGACCACGACGGCGACGGCGACGGCATCGACATCCGGTGCCACGCATCTCGGCCGCGCTGGCGGTTGATCGAAGCGGCCCTGCGGGTCGGATTCAAGCGGGTCGGTGTCTACGACCGCCATTTGCATCTGGACATCGGAACCGAGGAAGACGGCTTCGATCAGGAAGTCATGTGGATGGGCGAGTCGAGATAGGGTGCAGAATCACCTAGCTTTCTCCATACCCCCCACATAGATTATAGAGAACCGAGCAGGAACCCCCCTCTCTGCCAGGAGGACGCTATGCCGCTTAAACCCCCAGACCGCGCTGATCTCCGGAAGTGTCGCAAGTGCCAAGCCGACATCTTCTTCGCTGAGTCAGCCAAGCAGCACCGCCCGGTCCCCATGGATGCCATCCCCGTGAAGGGATACCGCCTCACATGGAAGCCGAACCGCCGGGACACAGCCAATGGCGGTCAGTACGTGTGCGATCTCATAGACGTCTTCACGACCCACTTCGTCACCTGTCCGGAGGCCGCGTCGTTCCGGAAGACGAAATGAGAATCATCCTGACCGACATGGATTCCGAGCCCCCCCTGGCACTCCTCGTGCCAACGCAGGAAGAGAAGGAAGCCACCGCGGAGGCCATCCGCGAAACGAAGGAACTACTGAGACAGCACCAGACGCCGGAAATGCCGAGACGCTGGGTGTCTCTTTTTCGAAGGAATTAAGATGCCGCGAGCAGACGATCGACCCCGTAGTGAGTACGTAGGAGCTTCCGACGCCGGCACCGTTGTCGGCCTGAACCAGTGGGAGACGCGCTTCGACCTGTGGGGCCGGAAGACCGGGCGCCTGGGTGAGAAGGAGCAGACGCCGGCCATGGAGGCCGGGACCGTGCTGGAGCCCATCGTTCGCGAGCGGCTTCGGCTGCGGGACGATGTGCACCGCATCTGGGAGCCCGCCCCGGGCGAGTTCTATCTCCACGAGAACGGCCTCGTGGGAGCGCACCCCGATGGGAAGATTGAGATGGAGCACCCGACCCTGGATCTGCCGGGTGAAGGGCTCCTCGAGATCAAGAACGTCGGCCGCGAGATGTTCGACATCATCGTAGACCAGGGCCTACCCGCTTCGAATATCTGCCAGATCCAGCAGGGGATGGGCGTGCAGGATCTTCCGTGGGGCGCCTTCGCCATCCACGGCCGCGAACAGTGGCAGACGCTTCTGTTCCCCATGACCCGCGACCAGACGCTGATCGACTACCTGATCGCGGAGGGCAGCACCTTTATGACCGAGCACGTTCTGGCCGACGTCGCTCCGGAGTTGTTCCCGCCGACCGGCGTGCCAGACATCCCGCCTCTTGGCGGAGATCTCGTTCATGTGCTGAACGACGAAGAGTGGGACACGCTGATGGACGAGTACGGCATCTACCGCGAGACGAGTTCCTTGATGAAGGAAGTCTGGGAAGACCAGAAGGGGCCAGAGGATGAGGATGGCGAGGCCACGGTAGTCCAGGGCCTGAAGTCCCGCATCCGTACCAAGATGCTCGCGCTGGGCACCGAGAAGGCCGTGGGCGCCGGCTGGAAGATGCTGTGGTACCCCGAGAAGACGCAGAAGTCCTTCGAACGGAAGCTCCTGACCGAGATGGGTCCGTTCATCCCAGAGGACACGCTGGAAGTCCTGAACGAGATCCTGAAGGGGCCGGAAGTCGAAGCGATCTACGACGAGCTGTGCCGGCGCTGCCGCCTGGGCGCCGACGATCCGCGCCTCAAACGCGAAGTCTCCCGCCCCTACGGCCCGCAGGGCTTCGCGCAGAAGGAAGGCTGACCATGGGCAACGACGCCACAATGGGCCTCGAGGTTGTGGAGCCCAAAGAGGAGCACACGGGGGAGTTCGCCCTGGTGCGCCAGATGGGGAACCTCCCGGCCGAGCTATGGCCGGACGCCCGCATCCTCGCCATCCGCCAGCTGTACGGGAAAGAGGCCAAGAACCTCGCGCAGCTGGGCGTGTTCCTGTCGATCGCGGACAAGCACGGCCTGGACCCCGCGCTCAGTGAGATCTGGCTGATCCAGACGAACAAGGGACCGAAGGCCTACGCCGGCCGGGACGGCTTCCTGAAGTCGGCCTCCCGCCAGCCCCATATGTACGGCGGGATCCAGAGCGGCGTGGTCTACGAGCAGGATGAGTTCTGGGTTGAGGTCACGGGGGAGGGCGCCCGCGTCCACCACAAGTTCGCCCCCACGAAGCGGCAGGGCCGGCCCCACGGCGCCTACGCCATCGTGTACGACAAGCAGAGCCGGCCGACCTACGTCTACCGCGAGACGAAGAAGTGCGAGCAGATGAAGTCCTTCTACTGGACGGAGAAGTCTGTAGATGACGCCATCCACAACCGGGCTGTGGCCGCGGCCCTGCGCCGCGTCGTCCCTCTCGGTGGCCTGATGATCGAAGGCGAAGTGCCTCTCGGCTTCGATGAGGATGACGTCGCGGAAGCGGTGGGCAAGACGAGCCACCAGAAGCTGAAGGATATGCGGGTGAAGCTGGGCATCGACGCGGCCCCGGATCCCGAGATCGAAGTCGTTGAAGGCGTCCCCGTCGAAGAGGAGCTGGACGAACTGATGGAGCAGAAGGCCGAGCGGTTCAACATCCCGCCCGCCGCCATCGTGGCATGGGCGGAAGCCTCCGGAGCCGTGTCCAGCGACATAGAAGAGTGGGGCACCGACGAGAAGACCGTCCTGCTGCAGAGCATCATCGCGAGCGACGGGATGGAGGTCATCAAGGAGTACGCGAAGAAGCTCGTGGAGCCTCTTCCGGACATGGAGGAGCGCCTGGAGCTCCTGACCGTCATCGCCAACACCGAACGCCGGAAGGTTCTCGACGGCATGATCGAAAGGATGCTGGAACGATGATGGAAGAAGACGACAGCCGCTGCCTGAAGTGCAAGCGGAACGCACACCTGGGGGCCGGTGGTTACTGCTCTGACTGCGAAGAGGCAGAAGGGCCTCCCCCGGCCCCCTTGTGGGAGCCCTCAGAGACATGGGGCGACGGACAGATCCACGAGGAGATGGACGTCAAGGAGCTGCTGGGCGTCGATGCGTCCTTCAAGATCCGGTACATCGATTCGGCCGGGGAGGAACAGCTTAGAGCGATCTCCGTGGCCGACGCCCGGGGCATCCTCGTGACCGCGGTTATGAAGCCACAGGAAGGCGTGGAGGGGAAGACACCGATCCTCTCCACGGCATTCGCCGCGGAGCAAGAAGTCCCAACGCTGATGACGGCAGCGATCGGCCTGGGTGTGGCGACGGGCGTCCTGTCGGATGCCTTCGTGGACTTCTGCATGAATGGTGGCCCGCCGGCCTACCAAGCTCTGACAGATCTGTTCATCGCAGCCCTGGACACTCTCAACGACATGGGACCGCCCCCCGAACCCGGGCAGGAGGAGAACGATGGTGAATGACGCACGCCGACGCGGCAAGAACGCGAAGATCACCGGGGACGTCTGGGAGCGGGAGTGGATCCACGACTTCCACGAGGCGACCGCGATCAAGCTGTCTCGGCAGCTGTTGGAGCGACGGGAAGGCAACCTGGGCGACATAGAGATCCACGAGCGAGTCCCGTTCGTCTTCCAGTGTCGGAAGCGGCAACAGGTGTCCACATGGAAGGCCCTCGAGGATGCGGACGAGATCGCCGCGCCCATCCAGAACTACCCCTGCGGGGTGCTCCAAGTCCGGACGGGATCGAACGGCAAGCCGAACCCACGAGCGATCGCCATGTACCACGACGACTTCGTGGACATGGTGGAGACGTTCAAGGCCGACCCCGACCGATCGGCCCCGTCCGTCGTCTTCGTCCGGAAGTACGGCACGAAGTATCCCCGGGTGTGGGACGGTCTGGCCGAGGCCCAGAACATCGTGGCTCAGTCGATGGCCGGGTCCGTCGCCGTCTGCCAGGGCTTCCGCAATGACCAACGCACGGTTGTCCTGATCGATTACCCGGGCTTCCTCAAGATCGTGGGAGAGCTCTACGAAAGGAGGCTCTGGTGAGCGACCGGAAACCTGTAGGCCTGACCGAGAAGGATGTCCACAAGCTCGTGACCGAACAGCTGGACGACGAAGAGGGTCCGCGGCCCTGCCAGTGTGGACACAACTACGGAGCCCACGACCGACACGGCCGGTGCTGGGATTGCGAATGCAACAGGTTCCGCGATGCCTGACCCGCGGCTGCCGACAGGGGATCCGCTGTCGGGCCGCTTCGTCCGAGTGCCGGTAGAGTTCAACGACCGGGAGCTGTATCCGTGGATGAAGCACGCGGCCTGGAGGGAGTCGTACATCCGGCTGCAGCGCAACCGATCGGTGCAGGACCATGATCGGGAGTTCGGGGGCCGGCACTACCATCTGAAGCAGAACGAGTTGCTGGTGTCGATCCCCTGGCTCTGCCGATCATCCCACAAGTTCTCGGAGAAGTCGGCCCGGGAGTTCCTGTCCGCGTGCAAAAGGCACGGCCTGATCGGATACCCGCGGGGCAAGAGGATGGGCGCCCACGCCCAGATCATCCGGCTGACGCAGCCCTGGCGGAAGCCTCGAGAGATCGATCCAACAGTCAAATCCAAGGGAAAGGGCGAGGTCGAACCGAAAAAAGGGCGGGGTGAAAGCCGCCGTAAACCCCGTCACCGTGGGGCTTTACGGAAGGCCGAGCAGGAAAAACGGCGGGGTGAAAAGCGAAAAAGGGCGAGGTCCGAATCGGAAGTACCGGGGTCTGACTCCCAGGCAGACAGGGGTGACACCGATCGGGCGGGGTCCGAAGGCAATGGTAGTCCTACTGGCGCAAGGGGTTTCGGCTGGCAGCAACCCGAAAAGGGCGAGGTGGCGGGAGGGGGGGACATAGGGGGGGAGGGGGAGCAGAGCCCCCCCGAGAGAGATGAATCTCTCTCTCCCCCCGAGAGAGATGACGATGAGCATTGGCTACCACCGCCTCCGGAAGCCGAGCCAGAGGAACAGCCCGCCCCGCCTCCGCCCAGGCTACCACTGGAAGCGACCGACGCCCTGTTGGACTTCGCCAAGGCCTACTGCGCCCCGAGCGACCGCGGAGTCCTGCCGCTCAAGGGGCGGGAGGTCAAGGATCTGCGAGGGCTCATCGTGGAGCTCTTGGAGCAGAACAGCGGCGACCACCAGAAGGTTCGGGATTGGTTCGTCAACGCCCGCCGGCTGGCCGACAGCCGCGGTTCCGACCGCGTAAATGCGACGTACTTGCGTATGAACTCCGGAGCGATCGGGGACCACAACGAGATCACCCTGGACGACACGAAGGCCCTGGCCGAGATCCGCCGGCAGCAGGAAGAGGACGACGCGAAACGCCGGGAAGAAGAGGAGAACGCGGTACGGCTGCAGGAGCGTGTTCGGCTGTGGGACACCCTGGACGACAAGCAGAAGGAGAGCATGAAGCGACGGGCATCGACAGAGCTGGGCGCACCTGACTTCGGCCCGACCGACGAGCGACTAAAACGGTTCTGGGCGCCGGCCATACTGATGAAAGCCTACGAATTGATGGAGGAGAGCCATGAGTAAAGCCACGGAGGAGTGCTACTGCCCGCCGACACCAAGTAACGTTCCGACACCAGGGTGCCCGGTACACGATCCAGCCCAACCATCCGAGGCCCCACGGGAGCCGGAGACTTGGAGCGCGATGTTGTCCCGCCACGTAAAAGAGGTCGCAGCCTGGCCCGGTACCCTCTACATCGGCAGCGCCCCACGGCCTGAAGCCACGGAGATCATTGACGGGGTGCGCGGCCTGTTCATCGACGCCGACGAAGTGCCCGATGTAGTGATGTGCAACGGTGAACGATTCACGCCGGACACTCAACCATCCGAGGATGACGCATTCGAGATGTGCCGCTCACCTGACTGGCGAGCCTTTGTAGACGACAACGGAGTACCGACCTGTGGGCCAGAGAAGACCGACCACCTCGGGTGCCATCACTGTCTCGGTCCGTTGGACGCAAAACCAAGAACAGGTGAGTACGAGTGCCCGTGGTGCATCGCTCGCTATCCAGAGGTGGCCCAACCATCCGAGGCCCAGATTGATAGGGACGCGCTTTTTACTGGTATCTGGGCTGGTTATGTGGGACCGCACGACGACATGGACGATTGCCCCCTCTGGTACGACGGCTGCAGCTGCCCACCCAAGTCCGAGGCCCCACTGAGGGAGGCGCTGGAGTGGGCGATGGATCTCATCGACATGTACGACGAACGGCTCGCTTCCATCGACGGCAGGGAGAAGGTCTACACCGCTGTCCACATAGCCGGGAAGCATCAGGCCCGCACCGCCCTCACCGCGCACCGCACACCACCGGAGGGAGAATGAGCGTCGAATTTCACATCGACCGGATGTACTGCACGACGGCCGAGATCTCGTTCGGCCCCAGCTTCAAGCACACACAGGAATGGTGGGGCTTCATGCGATGGCTGGAGCACTACCACCCCGACCGAGAGGTCCGGCAGCTGTCCGAGGCCGAGCTGATGCAGAAGCTGATGCTCTACCGCCGGTACGCGAGGCGCCGAAACCTGAAGGGAACGCTGCGGTTCGTCTTCTGGGCGGCGATGACGCTGGGCGCCCTACTGGCGGCATGGATGATGGCTTTTGTGTGGCTGGGATCGTTTTGGTAGTACGTTGGGGTGCGCCCTGGTCCCCCCCGACGAGGAGAAGAATCATGCCAGCGCCCACCATTGAGTTCCTTTTCGCGGACACCACGAGCTTCGCGCCACACACGGCTCGCTACTACCGGATCAGCCAAGCGAGCACGAAGAAGATCCTGCGCGTCAAGAGGAACAACCCGCAGCCCGATCTCGCGGACGTCCACCTACTCACGACCGAAGAGGGTTGGGAGATGCTGATGACGGTCCCGGGCAAGAACCAGCTTGAGGTCGATGACCTTCTCGCCCACGCCGCGACCCTTCTCAACCTGGACTGACCGATGCGTACTGCCCTGAAGCGAGCGGCGATCGCCGCCGGCATCATCCTGATTGTGGCGGCTTCGTGCGTCCGGATCCGTCACGCCCCCGATCCCGAGCCCCCCGGTGAACCCGTAACTACGGGTGCCATGGGTGCCCCTACCTACGGGTAGTCTGTCACCAAAAGTGGGTAGTTTTGCTGACAGAGAAACGCCCCGGGAGCCTGTCCCGGGGCGCCTTCCCTCCGATTCTATTCAATACTGTCACAGGGGGGTGTTAGTGGACTTTCTCCTCCTCGAGAAACGCCTTCACCTTCTCAGGTGAGCCGTGGATGGCGCGGGGGATGTTGTGGAAGGTCCAGAGCGCGATCGCTGCCAACCGCGGCCGGTTCGTGTCGTCGGCCCGCAACGCGGCTTCGAACAGATCACCGCGAAGAACAGCCATCAGGAACCCACCGCGAGGAACACACTCCTCCGCGTAGGCCCGCAGCGCATCCTGCATCGCCTGGGGACAGTCGTCGGCCGGGTTGGTGAACTCGGCCATCTTAGGAATCCTCCCCGTCCTCATCCTCCACGAGAGTCGGAGCGAACGCCCTTTCGAAGACGGCCGCGAAGTGGGTGTCGAAATACTCCCGCTTCGCCATCATGTCCGAGAGGTCCGTCTCCATCTTCCGGATCGCTGCGTCGAACTTGACCATCATGCCCTGCCGGTCCATCAGAAGCTCCAGCTCCTGCATGGGCGCGATCTCGATGCCCGTCGTCTTCGCGTTGATCGCTTTGATGATGAACGGGTCCGTGGCGTTGAACGTCGTGTTGGCGTACATGACTTCGATCGTGGGGAGCTCCGCGAAGTCTGCGAACCCGATGATGACGCCCGGGTAGAGGTCGTACTTGTCGCCGTAGGCCTGCACGAGACACTTCACCGGCTCGCCCACCCGGTACTGTTCGATGGTGCGGGCCGTCCGCTCATCGATCTCCAGCTTGATCCCACCAACTTCTACGATTCTCATATCTCACCCTCAGTAGATGCGCCCGTGGACGCGGAATGTACGTAGCGTCTTCGCTACGAGTGGCGGCACGGGGGCAACCCCGGTTCGCCAGCGACTGATCGACCTATCCCCTATCACGCCCACCGCGGGTGCGATCACCCGGGCCGGCATCTGAACCTCCTTTCCGTAGGCCTGACCCAACAGAGTCAGGATCTCCTCCAACTCCTGCGGCTCCATGGGCTCCGGAAAAGCTACAACCGGCCACCCGTTCCTATCCTTCTTCACGACGCCGGCTCCCACACGAGGTTGGCGCCGTGCTCCTTCGCCACTTCCTCCGCCCGTCCCCTGGAGATGTTCCAGTAGACCGGGTGGTACATGACGTTGGTCCCACGGGGGAGCTCGGTGCCCAGGTTGGGGTCATACCCGCATCCGTTCTTCGTGTATCGTGCGTGCCCCAGCTTAGTCTCGTCCATCGAATAGCTCCCCGACCATGGGATCCATCTCAATCCCGCGGTCCTCTTCGTCCATGGCCGCAGCCCGGGCGCCCAT
>Ga0255055_10001171_pt1 | contig 19632 bp, 14 predicted proteins | sample JV7_2_27_MG_FD_188633 | JGI IMG/M metagenome (GOLD analysis project Ga0255055, IMG submission 188633) | Seawater microbial communities from Jervis Inlet, British Columbia, Canada - JV7_2_27 | ecosystem: Environmental > Aquatic > Marine > Inlet | place: Canada: British Columbia | collected...
GCCTAAGCTCTACCAGCGGGCAATCGAACGCCTCTTCCATGGCCCGCCGGTTATCGATGCGCGAGGGAACGTACGTACGGATGAAGACATCCACGTCCCGCCGAAGCGAACTGGTCGATGTACGAGCGTCTGCCGCCTCTTCAGCAACTTGCTGGACCCAACCCAGCATCTCCGGTCGCGTGAAGGTCTCGCGAGTCCACTGCGTGAACGTGAGGTACCAGGTCGACGCAATATCCTCGCGCTCGACGAGCAACCAGTGCAACAGCCACAGGGTCCCTGGGTCTTCGAGGTAGGGATCCCACCCCCCCTTTCCGAGCAGCCTAGTGCCAAGGATCGTTGGGCCACCCTTGTGAGCTCGGCCATCCACCACGGCAAGTTTGAGAGCCTCGCACCAGAAGCGAATCGACGCGACCATATTCTTTCCAACACCAAGCGTAACGATCGCATCATCGCAGAAGAACACGCCGGGATCCGCATCGAGAGCACGGACCCCTTTTGTGAGCCAGGAATAGCGAAACGGGAAGGTTTGGTGGCCGCTAAACCGATACTTGACTGCCACTAGTTGGTCTAGTCCTTTCGGTCCTGCATGTTCGCTTGCTAGGTCAACCCTCGCTCAACATCGAATAACGGTCCATGCGGCGAGGTAGGCGGTTGCTGCTCGAGCTGCTGGTATACCTCCCACTCACTGCAGCCGATCATCCCGGCAAGTAGGCTCGCCCAGTCAAAGGGGAGGGGATCTTTTCGCAGAATCTGGCTCACGCGGCCCTGCGACAGGCCTGCTTCACCGGCCACGGCGCGGATGCCGCCGGGAACAGCAGCGATCACGATCCGAGGACCGCCAAGTTGATCGAGCGCCTTGAGCGCTATTCGCGTGACCGGAGGCATAAACAGCTTTAGTAGTAGACATAAACTACTTTACTGTCAAGCAACAGTACTCCGCCCTCTCGGGCATCTTTGCCCCGTCAGCGCACGTCCCGCACTTCTGCTTCACTCTGTCCGGTCTTGGCACGGGATGGCGCCTGTTCTAAGCTGCAGAGGTTGATGTGCGTGCGTTGTAAAGCGCACCAGGATGCGGTAGCCAAAGAGATGCGGTAACCAAAGAGTAGCATGCTCGACGGCAAGCGAGTCATTGAGGGCCTGAAATCTCACTATCGATCCGGTGAACATCATCTCGCACGTGACTTCTTCGAGCCCTGCATGGCCTCGTGTGAAACTTACTCTAGGGCAGTCGGTTACTTTTCGAGTTCTTCATTGGTTAGCTGGGCGGACGTCCTTCCCCGGGTCGTAAGCTCAGAGAATCTGAGGATTCGGTTGTTGATCTCTCCGCAGCTGTCAACGCAGGACCGTCAGGCGCTTTCCGAAGTCGACAGTGAAGCCAAACGTCGACGCCTCCTTGAAAAAGCAGGAGATGCGATCCTGCTTGATGCCCTTAGGCTCAGTCGTGAGACCGGTAACATCAGCCTGAGGCTTCGACTCATGCAGTGGCTTGTCGCCACCAGGCGACTCCGACTCAAGTTTGCCTTCCCGTGTCATCTGGAAGAACCCGGTTTTTACCACGAGAAGATTGGAATCTTCACCTTCCCGTGGGGTGCCAGACTAGCCTTCACCGGATCGGCCAACGAGACAGCTTCGGGGCATACGTTCAACTACGAGTCAATAGATGTGTTCCGCGACTGGGTGTCTGAGGATGTTGAGCGTGTGGAAAGAAAAGCCGAGCAGTTTGATACTATGTGGTCTGACGAAGCGAGAGGCCTCGATGTTATCGGCTTATCCGAGACCGCCCTGGGAAGAGTAAGGGATACGGCACCTCAGCGCTGGCCAGAGTCACAACACGAGCCGACCAGTGCGGTGGATGCCCGATGGCGGCACCAAGACGAGGCAATAGACCATTTTCTGGAGGAAGAGCGTGGCGTACTCGAGATGGCAACGGGGACGGGTAAGACTCGTACAGCTCTGCGTATCGCTAACCGTCTGATAGCTGATGAGCAGATCGATACGGTGATCATTGCTGCCGACGGTGTTGACCTGCTGAACCAGTGGCAACTCGAGATTCTGAGATTCGAAGGGGCCGTGGGCAGTTTCTCCATACTGCGTCACTACGAGACCCACCATGAGACAGAACTCTTCTCACTCCATCCGACGGAATCGGTTCTCCTGGCCTCCCGCTTTTCTCTCGCCGCCGCGCTACGAGAACTCAGCCATGAACAGGCCAGCAAGACTCTGCTGGTTCATGACGAAGTCCACAGTCTGGGAAGTCCAGGACGGCGCGCCGCGCTAGGAGGGCTTTCAGACGCGATTCGCTTTCGTCTAGGGCTCAGCGCAACACCCGATCGTGAATACGACGATGAGGGGAACGTCTTCATTCAGGAGCATATTGGCCCAGTTATCTTTCAGTTCTCCTTGGCAGATGCTATCCGGCGTGGAATCCTAGCGCCCTTCGATTACCACCCCTTGGAGTATCAGCCAACGGAAGAGGACGGAGAAAGGATTGCGCAGGTTTACAGGAAAGCCGCTGCGAGGGAAGCTGCCGGAGAGCCGATGTCTCAAGAAGAAATCTGGATCGACTTGGCCAGGGTGCATAAGACCTCAAGCGCAAAAATCCCTGTGTTTGAAGAGTTCCTTGGTCAAAATCCAGCGATTCTAGAGCGCTGCATAATCTTCGTCGAGACGCGCGACTACGGTGAGAGAATCTTGGAAGCGGTCCACCGGTACCGCCATGATTTTCACACATACTTCGCGGCCGAGGACTCGGACGTCTTGAACAGATTCGCCAAGGGCGATCTCGAGTGCTTGCTGACCTGCCATCGGTTATCAGAAGGGATAGATATCCACAACCTACGCAGCATTGTGCTGTTCTCCTCAGCGCGCAGTCGACTTGAGACGATCCAGCGGATAGGTCGCTCGCTGCGCCGGGATCCTGACGACCCTCTAAAGCGAGCAAACGCAGTCGACTTCATTCGGCATGCGACCTCGGGGGACGAGAATGCCGATACGGCACGAGCGGCCTGGCTATCCGAGCTTTCCAACTGCGATGTAGAACCTGGAATCTAAGCACAATGGACCTACCGAGAGAAATACAGACTGCAATCCACAAAGCCGTCGACGACGAACGTCAGTGTCCAGCCGTCGCCAGCAAGCTTCTAGCCTGGTTTGATGCCCTCTCAAATGGAAACGAGTCCTTGACGGACCCTGAGTCGGTGAAGCGGCATCTGGATTTGCTGTTTGAGACGGTAGAGCCCACCAACGAGGACGCGGATTAGGCCCATGGCTATCGACCTACGTATAGCAGGGTGGGAAGCCAGCGGTTTGCGCTGTCCCGATCACTCGATCTCTCTCCTCGCGAATGAGACAAGCTGCTACCCGGTGTCGTTGATCCAGATGCCAAACGGTACGGGAAAGACAACCACCCTGAATCTTCTGAGGGCAGCCCTCGGAGGAGAACCGATCAAGGAGCCGTGGGACGCCGAGAAGGTAAGATCGTTTCGGAAGACGGAAGCTTGGAGGCACCTACCCGAGCATCAAGATTCTGAAGGACGTTTTCAGGTACGCCTACTCTACAATGGTGCTCGCCTCACGTTTACGCTCAACTTCGACTTCGAGGATGGGCGCGTCGATTTCTCAACTACGCTTCAGTCGGGCATGAAGCGTGGTTTCCACCCACCGCGCGAACTGGAACGCTTCCTCAAGCTGGACTTCGTGCACTTTTTCGTATTCGACGGAGAGCTCGCTAATCTTCTCATTGACAGCAGCCACACCGACGCCGAGACCGCGATCGACGATCTGTTCCAACTGAAGAATTTCAATCTCATCAGTACGCGGGTTCGCGAGTACTGGGAGCACGAAGTCCAGGGTCGCACAGCCCTCGGGGAGAAGGGAGTGAGGCAGCGCACAAATACGGTGAAGAAGCTGAGGGAGCGGATCGCAGAGTTGGAACGCATACGCGAGCAGAAGGAAAAAGAGTTTGCCGGTTCCACGAAGCGCCTTAAGGAAATCGAATCGGAATTCGATGAGGGGCTGAAGGCGCAAGCGACGCAACAGGAGAGTCTGCGCCAGGCCAACCAGGACTTGGCATTGGCGAGAAGGGGTATCGATGAACAGACGGCCAAGATAGTCCTCGCCCTCAAGAGCCCGTGCTCAGTTTCGCACATCTTTGCGCTGGAGCTACTCGACTTTAAGCAGGGCCTCGACAGAGCCAAGCTTCCCGAGAGCGCAGCCAAGGAATTCTTTTCAGAGCTGGCCGAAGAGGACCTCTGCGTTTGCGGACGGCCCCTAGACAGCGAAAGCCGGCGTGCGCTAGTTGAGCGTGCCCAGGCGTACCTCGGCTCAGAAGACGTGGCTCTGCTGAACGCTATTAAGGGACAGATCTCGGATCACGTTGGCGACGAGCCAGGCGCTCCGGAGCATGCCATGCAAACGCAGATTGATCGGCTGCATGAGTATTCGAGAGAAGCTGTTCAATTGCGCACATTGAGGGACCGGATCGAAAGCGACGCCGCTGGTGGAGACCCTACCTTGCAACGGGTTGCTGACGAGATTAGGGAGCTGCGAGACAACATTTCGTCGCTGAAGAGAGCACTCCAGAGCTTCGACGACCCAACGGACAGCCTACGGGATGAGAATACCGTAGGCATCACAATTCTAAAGCGCAGACTAACCGACGCAGAGAAGATGTTGGCCGAAGTGACCAACACTCTCGAGCTTAGGAAGAAGCGTGACATCGTACTGAAAGTCCTGGAAGCTGCCTACAGCGAATCTCGAGCGGCTCTGAGCAAGGAAATCACAGCAGAGGCTAACAAGCGCATCGACAACTTGATGCCGGACAATCGCATACGCATCGCCAGGATCGACGGTTCCCTCAAGTTGGAGGGACAAGAAGCGGGTAGCACAGGAGAGAACCTCTCAGTGGCGTACGCCTTCCTATCAACCCTGTTCAGCGGAAGTGAACATAGTCTTCCGTTCATTGTGGACAGTCCTGCGAATCCGATTGACCTGAAGGTTCGTCGCCAAGTCGCACCATTGATACCTCAACTATGCGACCAATTCGTCGCATTCACGATTTCGACAGAACGGGCCGGCTTCTTGGATCCGCTAGAAGAGGTTGCGGGATATATCAACTATCTAACGATGTTTCGAAAAGGAAACGCCGAATATGAGGAGCGAGCAAGCGCTCAAGCTGAGGTCGTTAAGACCGGCGATGGAGTGCTCGTAGAGGGACGGGATTTCTTCCGATCATTTCACCTTGAAACACAAGACTGACGATGCCGTTTAGACTCCGTCGTGACGCTCGAGCCTGGTTTAGGGATATATCTGACGAGTTTTCCTTGGATTTTGACATGTACCACCTCTGTCTCTTGGCCGGGTTGGCATCGCAGCGCAAGAGCGAGGTTCCTCCGGAGGATACGACTGTTCTAGTCGATTACTTTCCGGGCGAATACCGAAACACTGGACGGCTTATCGTGGCCCTCTTCGTCGCCACAGAGCTGCGGTTGATGGGCATAGACCGCTCCGAACGCGACCACCTTCACTCTGAAGTGAGCATGCTAGTCGATCCGGCGGGAACGTCCTTCTTAAGCGATGCTGGGATGCGGGAGATCAATCGTTACGCCCACGGCGGATTCGACACGATTTCAGAATGGTTTGACGCCAGGCCGCATACCTTTGAGGCCTTCCTCGTCAATTACAAAGAGAAGCTAGATCGAGCATTATCGGGTCGCATACCCCAGCCAACCCCAGCCTAACCGCCCAGAGAGACACTCCTGGCCAGCGACCCATCATTCGTGGAGGACTAATCGGCTGATAGATCCCTAGTCCGCTTTAGGAGCTCAATCTCGCGGACACCATCTTTTGTCTCCCTGACCTCGTATTTTGCATAGTGTTCTTCGCTCTCTTTTCGGACCCCGAAGCGCAGGCCCGTAAACCGCCCTCCATTTTGCTTTCTCAACTCCTCCAGTCTCTCACAGAGACTCACGGCGGAGATGTAGAGTATGGATTCATTCGTGGTATCTTCGATTCGTACATGAAGCACCGGTGCGTACCCACGGAATGTAGGAAATACGTCGGCTTCGCTGATCACCTCGACCGAAACCCATTCCGTCGAGACCTTTAGCTGAGGAGGCTTGCTCATAACGACACCTAAAACTCTTACCAGGGATGCTCTGCGTTGCGAGGCGGTGCAACCTGCCTCACCTAATCATCACCGAGCGTTGAGGGATCTCGCTATGGGGAAAACCTCGCGCACTAACGTGGGGAGATTTCCCACAGTAGTGTGCTGTAAAGAGACACCCAGTTCTACGCATCGGGGGGTCAGGCTGGTTTAGCCAGCACCTCCTTGCACGGTAACAGACGCCAAGGAAGACCACGGAGCCAGTAACTATCTAGAGGAAAAGAGAGGGTCGTGAGGTCCAAGTCTGCCGGTCTGGGACGCGCCGAGACAGGGCAAGTCCCTCCCTTTGCCACGTATGCGCGCAATCAACCGACTCAATCCGCCAGTCGCTCGATTTGAGCCCCGGGAATGCCACGGAACCGATCGGGCGAACACGTCAAAATGACAACCTGGCAGTCTGTAGCCGCCTGCGCGATCGTGGCGGAGATTCTCGCTCTTCGATCGGGATCCGAATTGCCTAGCGCGTCGTCGAGGATCAGTGGCACGCCGTCGTCGGGTGAAACCGTCATCGCCACGGCCAGACGTGCGAGCAAGCCTAGTTGTTCCTGGGTACCTGCGCTCAGGCAATCAAACGGCAACGTAACACCCTGCAGTGTTCGGGATTCGATGCGCAGATCGTCTCCTAGGGTCACCTGGAAAGTAGGATCGAAGACGATCTGGCCCAGCGAGTCGATTCGCGTGGCTAGAGGCGCCACGTAGGCGCTGCGTGCCATATCGCGGTGCCGTCGAAGCGTATCGAACAGCCGTCTTGCCGCACCTGCGCGACGGGAAATGTTGGCCTGCTCACGCTGGGCGTGCTCCAACCGCGAGCCTGCTCGGCCCAACTCTTCGAACAGCCCGGCTTCCTCCTGCGCCTTGAGGCTGCCCGTAATCCTGGTCAGCCGAAGCTCCAGCTCTCGGGATTCGTCCTCCGCGGCCTTCAGCCCTGCCTGTGCTCCGGCGAGAAGCGCCTCCGCTTGCGCGGGGTTCTTCTCCTTCAGTTGGGCCCTCAGATCCTCTTGCCGGGATCGTGCTTGCTCCGCCTTCTCGCGCGTGGCTTCAGCGGCCACCCGAAGGCTCTCGTCACTGTCGGCTTTACGGGCCGTCTCCAACTGACCCGTCAAGGACCGCATTTGACCCTCCTCGGCCTCGATCTGTCCCTGAAGCCGCGCGTACGCTTCGCCGATCTTCTCGTATTCTTGCCGCGCCCCTTCGAGCGCCACGGCAGCCGTTTCGAGTACGCTCTTGGCCTCTTCCTCCCTCTCGTTGGCCTGCTGGAATCGTTCCTTTGCCTCTTCCATCGTCTCTGGAAGAGGCGGCTCGGCAACTCGTTCAGCAGGGTACTCATCCACCTCGGAACGTCGCTGCCTGAGCTTCTCGTCGAGTTCCTCCAGCGTCAGTTCTCGCAGGTCCTCCTTAAGCCTTTGGGCAGCGTGTTCTACATCGCGCTCGGCTCGCTTGCGCGCCTCGTGCGCGGCTGCGGCATTACCCATAGATGAAACACCATAGGCCTCACACACCGACTCCCATTGGCGCTCAGTGGTCTCCAGTTGGTTCTCGAGCTCTTCGGTGCTGGTCCCTGGCTGTACTGTCACCTCTAGTTGCCCGGGTACCCTGACCGTGACGGGGCGAGTAACGGAGCGATCGTCTGTTGATCCTTTGGAGAGCTCTACTGTCTTCTCGTCGATCTCGACCGAGATGGTAGTCAGCGCATGCACCCTCAGCTGAGGCCCGCCCTCCTGGAGCTGCGTGCGTGCCTGCCGGAGCTTGAAATCCTGCTCACGGACCTCCTCGAGGGCGGCGTCCGTCAGGAGATTGGTCTCTACAATATGCTTGGCGTCCCGCTCCAGCCCTCGGTATCGGGTTACGCGCTCGAAGCGCTCCTCCAGTTCTGCAGCCTCCAGCTCCCTTCGCCTGAATCCCAGGTCGTTGGCACATAAGCTGCGCAGGCCTTCTGTATCCCTGAGTGTGCTTTGAGCTGCTGCGAGGCTCGCCTTCGCTTCCTCCAGAGCTGCTTGGGCCACTTCCTTCTTCGAGTGGTCTGCTGCACGCTGCTCTTCGAACTCCGCGAGACCCTGATGTCCCTCTGATAGGCCGCGAATCTGCTGCTGGCGGTCACTCCAGGCCTTCTCCTTCAGCTGCGATGCCAGGACGGCGCTTTCCGACTCCTTCCCTGCCTTCTCCACTTCGGTCTCGAGCGCTGCGACCGTATTCCATTCCTCCTTGCAGCGTCGCACGTTGGCCTCGAGCGAAGGTGCCTCATCCGTCAATTCGCGCCGGCGACTGGCGAGCCGTGCAGATTCCTCGACTTCAGCCAGAAGTTCATCGTGCTTTGTCTGCAGATCGGAAACGCTGCGGCTCCATTCTTCGACCTCGCCCTCCGAGTCCGTAAGGAGGCTCTTTTCCCTGCCCTTCGGCGTGAAGTAGCTCAGGTATTCGGTTTCCACTCGCTCGAACAGGGCGCTGTCATCCCCTGCCAGGCCTGTGCCGCCAGAGGCTGCGTCCAGTGCTCTCCCCAGCACCTCGCTGTCCGCCAGGCGGGCCTGGTCGATGGCCACTCCCTGGTCCACGCGCAGCGCCTTCCATAAGTCGGCGTCGAGCGTCTCTTCCAGGATCTGCTCCACCCGTTCGTGGGCGGGTCGGCCCGTCAGACTCTCCGGCGTGGGTTCTGTGATTTCCAGCTCTGTACTGGCACCTCTGCCGAATCGCTTTCGGTAAACCAGGTGATACGGACCGGTTACGAGCTCTACTTCTATCTCGGGGCTCGCGTCGCGCTGCACCGGAAACGTGTCCTTGACCGCCTTCGCACCGGAAGAGTCCGGATACTTGAAGACGAGGTCCAGAGCCTCGGCCAGCGACGACTTGCCGATCTCGTTGGGGCCTTCCACAATCGTGACTCCGGATGCGAACGCCACTTCGCGCTCCGTCGTACCCCGGTAGTTGGAGAGCTTGATCCGGAGAATCCTCATGAGGCCGACCCTCCACTCGCCAGCCGATAGAGCAGGGCCAAAGCGTCGCCTGATTCGCGGTCAGCCTCCCCCGCCCGTTTGGCCCCCTCGGCGAGCTCATCCCAGGCTTTCTTCGCGTAGCCGGACAGCTCCAGAGACTCGGCGTCCAGCGAGTCCGGGAGGATGACCAGATTCGTGTGCCGTTCCCACCGGCGGATGCTGGCGCAACTGTCACGATAATCGTCAAGGATGGTGTTCAGCCGAGCGTGGGCGGCGATGCTCAGCTCCCCCACCAGAGATAACCGCAGGATGACACTTTCCTTGTGTGTGTGAGCATCCAACGATCTGGCCAAGGCCTCGACGTCTTCGGGGCCGTTCAGGGGGTAGCTCTCATCGACGAAGCGCCAGGCATCGTCTGCATACAGCGGGATCTCCGTGACCTGCGGAGGTGAGCCAGGGGCCACGTCCACCAGCAGGACGCGTCCCGGAGCTTGCTCCCCGAAGTCAGTCGCCACCGGTGTCCCACTGTACCAGATGCCACCTGTGCCACCCACCTCTGTGGCCGAATGACGATCGCCCAGTGCCAGATAGTGGATACGACCATCGCCGAGGGCTTTCTCCGCGTCCGCCACTCGAATCAGCGCAGGAGCGTCCGGATCGGGGGCCAGCGTGTCGACCACTCCATGCGCCACGGCGATACGTGTCACGCCCGGAGGAGAGGGCTCGAGCGCTGCGAAGAGCGAGCCCGCCAGATCCGTGAACGGCCGCTTGCTGTCCCATGGGGCACCCACCACTTCGACGCCCTGTGCGCCGGCGGGCTCGATGGGTTGGGAGTCTTCCAGGACGACCACATTGTCCGGCTTCTTGGCGCTGAAGGTAGCCGAGCGGTAGACCGTCGCAGCGTCGAGAGGATCATGGTTGCCGGGGAGGAGGAACACCGGCACCGGCACCGAGTCCATGGCCTCCAGCGCACGAACCACGGTCCGCCTGTCCACCTGGTTGCTTTCGAACACGTCACCAGCTACGACCACGAACTGCGCCTCATGATCCCGGGCCAGCTCGCCGATCCGCCGGATGGCGTCAATTCGATCGTGGGTGAAGCGGGCCTGCGCTTCGGGCGCTAGGAAGTGGCGACTCATGCCGAGCTGCCAGTCGGAAGTGTGGAGAAACCGAGTACCTCCGGTGGACTTTGTACGATTGGTCATGAGTCGTATCCTATGTTGGAATCAGCCACTACCACGACGGCGGAAGTTCGCCGCTCAGGGTAGGTACCGTGTCAGGCATCCCTCGGCACCCGCACCGCCCCCGCCTCCAAGAAGACCAACCGCCCTGCGACGCTCTGGAGACCGAGCCCGAATGCGTTGGCGACCGCTTCCCGATATGCCTGTAGCTGCGGCGCGTAGAACGCCGCGCGGCGCTCGAGCTCCTCGGTGTCCTCCGTCACTACGTCGGTCTTGAAGTCGACTACCTCGGCCGCGCCAGGCGAATCGGAGGGGCCGAGCAGGATGAGGCGATCGATGAGACCGCGCACGACCGCGTCTCCCGCGCGTCCCGCGAACGCCAGTTCGGTCTCCACCCGCGCCTCATCGCCATAAGCAGTTCGCGACAGCGCCTCCCGCACGGTTGGCTTCTCGAGCCACCCGTGGAAGTCGGCGAGGAGACACTCGAGGTCATCGGCAGCAATTCGCGGCCGAAGCTCGCGAGCGATGCGACGAAGATCCTCATCCTCGGGTATGCCGTCCTCGATCCATCCGATCTGCTCGAGCCATAGGTGCGCGATCGTCCCGCGATCCCTGGCGGGGGCCGAGTCGAGCCGCAGGGCCCACCGCAGGTCCACGAGTCCGCCGCCCTCGAGGGCGGACGGTGACGTATGAGGCACGAGCCGGCGCCTGGCGGACGCTGCCCGGAGCCGGATCCCGAATTCGCTCGTCTCAGGCTCGTCGCCGGCGAGGGCGGCCACTGGCCCGGGCCCAAGCTCCGTATCGGTGGCGGCGGCCCATTCAGGATCACCAGATTCGATCACCTCGCCTTCCTGCAGCTGCCGGTCGCCCAGGTCCAGGGACCACCGAAGGAGCCACGAGTAGGTCGCCCTCGGCTCCGCTCCTTTCTCGGGGTCATCGGCGGCTATGAACATATGGAGCGAGTGCCGGGCGCGCGTGAGAGCGACGTAGAGGACGCCGAGGCTGTCCCGAAGAGCCGCAGCGCGTGCCTGCCGCCCGGCTACGTCTGCCTCGCGGAAGAGAGGACGAATTGCCTTGTTCATGTAAGGGAAGACCTTTCGCACGAGCCCGGTTTCCGGATCGCGCTCCGCGAGCACCACGTAGTCTCCCGAGCCCTGGGACGTAAGCTTCGTGTCCAGTTCGGGCAGGACGACGATGTCGAACTCGAGGCCCTTCGCCTGGTGCACGGTCATGACCCGTACCGGCGTGGTGGTGGCGTCCGAGACGCCCTCGGACTCGACGAGGCGAACGAAGTCACCCGGCCGGAGCGTGGCGCGCTCGTCCCACCGATACCCGATCTCGACGAGTTGCAGAAGGCGCCGGATGTCCCGCCGGTCCAACGTGCCCAGCTCTCCGAGCTGCTTCACCCACTTCGCCAGGGTCGGTCCGTAGCCGTCGCGCACGAGCGCCTCCCGAACCGAGGCGGCGATCTCGACGGACGTGCTTGCGGCCACAGGATCGTCGAGTCCCACCACCTTCCCCAGCGGTGATTTGGCCACGAGATAGCGGGAAATCGTATTGCCGGGGTGGTCGGCAAGACGGAGGAGCGACAGCACTGCCTCGACAACAGCCACATCCGTGAGCCGGGATCCGCCCTCTTCCGACGCCCCGACGCCGAGCGTTCGCAGCTCGGCGATGAGGCGCGCGACGGCCCGGTTGGTCCGCACGAGCACACCGATGGAGCGTCCCGGCGCCCCTGCCGCCAGGTCGGCCACGCGTCGGGCGGCATAGGCCATCATCTGGGGACGGTCCGTCTTGCGCATCGATGCATCGCGTGGCCCGACCTCGACGCGGACGTGGCCCGGCCGCTCGCGTGCGCACGTGTGGGTCTTGTACGTGCTCGCCCAGTCGCCGGCGATCGCCCGATCTTCTTCCGCGCCCTCTGCGCCGTCCCATATCCGATTGTCCGTGAGCGTCTCGAAGACCCGGTTTACGAGGTCCAGCACGATCTGCGATGATCGGTAGGAGCGAGACAGGGTCTGCGGCTCGAGGCTGAATCGCCGTGCTACTCGGCGGACCAGCTCCGGCTCGGCGCCGCGCCAGCCGTAGATGGACTGTTTGGGGTCGGCGACCACGATCCCGGCATGGGCTGTCCTATTATCTCCGTCCAGAAGCCGCTCGGCGAGCGGACGGAGCGCTTCCCACTGCTCGAGCGACGTGTCCTGGAACTCGTCGAGAAGGAGGTGCTCGACGCTCCGGTCGAGACGGTGCCAGAGATCGGGCCGGGCGCCGATCCGCTCTCCGGCGTACAGGAAACGGGTCACGTCCTCGAACCTGTAGGCACCCTGTTGTCGCCGGCGTCGGGCCAGCGCCGCGGCGAAGTCATCCGCCAGCCGCCCCCGGGCGGACGCCTGCTGGTTCAGCTCCGCTCCGATCACGTCCCGTGCCCTGTCGAGTCCCGCCCGCAACGCATCTTCAAGCGAGGGCGGGAATGGCTTCCTGTAGTACTTCAATGACCCGTCCAGGACCTTACCGCCGAGGCCGCCGCAGAGGCTCTCCCAGTCGCCGGCCAGGATCTGCTCGACGTGCTTGTCGCGAGCCGTCAGGAAGCGGCCATCCGGCTCGCCGTCCGTCTTGGTTGGAAGCTCTGCTGCCTCGAGAGCAGCCGCGATCGCCTCGCGCGCCGCCTGGGCGTCGAGTTCGCGCCGCACCGTATCGAGTGACGGCACGTCGAACGGCATCCACGGCGAGGCGGCTTCCGGGTCGATCTGGTTTCGCAGACGGACGAGAAGGGTGGATTGCTCGAGGAGCTTCGTGTGAACGAGGCGGCTCGCCTGACCCCGCATGAGCATGCGAACGAGCTCCACGACCTCGCTTCGGTCCGCGGCGGCCAGAATGTCGTCGAGTGCATCCGATCGGACCGTCAGGTCCGTCGGCTCGTCCACAATCGTCCAGACTGGGGGGAGACCGAGCTCCGCCGCGAAGCAGCGGACGGTTCCCAGGAAGAAGGCATCGAGCGTACTGACCCCGGACCGGTGCAACTCGCGAAGCGTCGAGCGAAGCAGCTCGCTCCAGCCCTCAGGCCCGAGAGTCGCATCGCGAAGGCAGGCTTGCTCCGCCAGCGTCGCCGCCTCCTGCTCGCTCAGGGCCGCCTCCGCCATGCGCTCGAGCACGCGATCCAGGATCTCCCCGGCGGCCTTGCGAGTGAACGTCGAGGCGATCATCTGGTCCGGGCGGACGCCGGCCTCGAGCAGGCCTATAATACGGTTCGAAATCCAGTGCGTCTTCCCCGTTCCGGCGGAGGCGAGAACGAGCTCCCTCGGCATGCGGACCGGGCGGATCTCTTCCGCGCCCGTCATTCAGCCTCCCCGTCGTCTTCCGGATCCGCCGTCTCGAGGAGACGTTGACCGAACAATCTAGCCAGCGGGTCCCAGCGGCCGTGGACGGTACCCGTATCACTCATTGTGACGCGTTGGTTTTCTCGTAGGAAGCGAACGATACTTCGAGCCGTCTCCAGCGCGTCTCGCAGCATGAGATCGTCCCACTCCGCGAACGCGGCTTTCACATCCGCCACGTTCTTTGGGAGTAGCAGGTACCCGAGGTCAACGGGCGAAACGGCGCCGGGAGGCCCGTCGGAGCCCCAGTCCACGCCCTCGAGCGCCGGGAGGAGGTGCCGGTAGAGGGGAAGCTGGAGGTCCACCCAAGCGTCCTGTTTCCGGTGCGTGCTCTCGGGCGATTTCCCGTTCTCTCCGGTCTTGTAATCGAGAATCGCCCAGCTCCCACTCGCTGCGTGATGGTCGATACGGTCGATGCGTCCGGACAGGAGAAACTCGGTGCCATCCACGTCCAGCGCGGCGCCCCCCTCCGGAGTGCTCGCCTCGGTGGCCACGATGTGCCAGCCATCTGTCACCCGGGCGGCCTGCCACCGGGCAAACGCATCGAGCCTCCAGCGGAGCTGTTCGACCTGAACCGCCGTGGCGGCGGAGATCCCTCCGCCGAATCGCGCCTCGACGTCAGTGTCGAGGAGCTGGCTTAAACGTCGATGAACGACGGTGGGATCGGTCGAGCTCGCCTCCGGCGTCACGCCGAACTGATGCAGAATCCGATGTGCGACTGTCCCAAGCAGAGCACCGTCCATCTCGCGGTGAAGGTCGTGCACCTCCTTGAGGCCCATCCCCCGCTCGAGGGCCCATCGAAACGGATCCTGCAGGATCGCCGCGAACTGCGTGACCGGGAACGGCTGTGGCGGCCCCAGGATCTCGATCTCGGTCTCGGGAGGAAGCCGAAAGCCGCTTGAGGCAGCCGGCCGGATTCCAAGGGCTGGGAGAATCCCCTTGCCGTCGGTTCCGGACCCGCGGGTGAACAAGCGCACGCGTTGAGCAGCCGTCTGGCCGTCCGTCGCGAAAAGCAGTCGGCTGGGACGGAGTGGATCGCCCGAGGCGTCGCGGCGGCCCGTCACCAGACGAGACACCGGCCTGGAGTGAAGGATCGCGAGCAGACGATACGCATCGCGCGCATAGCGCTTCTCGTTGTCCTCGAGGTTCAGGGCGGTACGGAGTGAGTCGGGGAGGAACGGATCGCCGCCGATCGACTCGGGCAGGTGTGGCTCGTTCAGCCCGGTCAGAACCAACACGGGGGCGTCGTCGAGATGAACCTCCAGCCAGCCCACAAGCTCGACTGCGCGCTCGTCCGCTGCAGAAGGCACCGCTTGGCTCGAGCTCTCCGCGAGGAGAATCCGGAGCGCGGTCGGCACCTCACAGCTCGGATCTACCTCACCGGGAAGGCCAAAGAGCTCCGCGGCGCTGTCCCGGATCCGGAGGCAGGACTCCACGATCCTGCGGTTCGCCTCGGTACGCGCCGCCCCCGCAGCCTCGCCGTAGGCGCCCGCGAGCAGCTGCAGAAGATCAGGCATCCACTCGGAGAGCCGCCGGGACCCCGTAAGCCGTTCGATCCCGGACTCCCGCTCCAGCCTCTTCAGCACGCGGGAGAAAGCTTCCGACCGCGAGCTGCGGGGTCGGTCGGCTAACAGGCGGGTGGGGATGTGCTTCTCGAAGAATCGATCCGCGATGTCCGGCGCTTCTGTCGCGTCGATCCAGGCTCCCACGTCCGGGTGTCTCAACAGCGATGACGCGGCCGGCCAGTTCCTTCCGTCCAGATAGTCCGCGATGGCAGTGAGGAGTCGATACGGGCCGGTGCGGGCCAGGGAAGTGCCGGCCGCGTAGCGGGAGGCGACGCCGTACGCTCCGAGACGCTGCTCGATGTAGGGGACGAGCGAGTCGTCCAGCACGCCGATGGTGATCTCGTCGGCCGCTCGCTCGTCCTCGAGATGACCCAGGATGCGGACCACCTCGTCGGCTTGGTCACTCGGGCGGTCCGCTACCAAGAGCACCTCGTCGTCGATCGGGATCTCGACGTCCCGCCAGACCTCCGGGCGTACGCAGCCCAGTGTGTCGAATTGGTCCGCCCTCTCGGGCGGCGCGTGGACCAGGGCCTGCACGGGATCGTCTACCGCCGATAGCAGCTCCGCGACGATCAGGGGAAGCTCCGCGATTCCGACGAGCCACAACGGACCCGAGCTCCGCATGCTCCCCCGCGCGAGAGCTTGCCGACGGGCGGTCTCGCGATCCTGACGGCCCAGTCGTTCGAGAGTCTCGCTGTAGACCGCTCCGATTCCCGCGAGCGCGAGCCACCGCGCACCGTCATCGAAGGTACCGTCTCCCGATGCCATGCGGCGCCCAACATCCTCAAAGGACAGGCCTGACGACCCGATCTCCCGAGACAGCCGCTTGACGATGCCAGCGAGCGCGTGATAGCCGGGCAGGTCGCCGTCCTCCGGCGGGTGGGGAAACACCCGTCGGAGTGTCTTCTCGGACGATGCTTCGAGCGCCGTGCGCCAGGCTTGGCGGCAGAGCGCCTCCCCGGCGAGCGGTGGGTCCGCCACGTAGAGTAGCTCCGGAAGCAGACCGGCCGTCACGATGCGCGGGGGGACGAGGAAGCGCCCGCGGCGCTCGGCCTCGTCGAGCAGCAGCTCCAGGAGCCGGCGTCCAGCCCGCGCCCCCGGGACGACGACGGTCACGTCCCCGGCGGAGATCCGGTCCTCAGCGTCGTACGCCTCGACGATCCGGAGGGCCGCTTCCGGAAGCAGAGACTCCGTCCAGGGAAGGAATGTGCGCTCGATCATGGCTCTTTCGGTCAGCAGCTGCAGCGTAAGCGCAGGGGATATGGGCGGAGCTGGTGACAGGCGCGGCTGTCCTGTGTTGGAACGCTCGAATCCGAACCGAACTTCTTCATCGACTCCGACTCTTCCTTCGCTTGGGCGGCAGTTCGGGCGCAGAATAGCGGGGAGGTCTGACAGCTCCGTCTCGAGATCCCTCATGTTTCGGTATCCCCGCCGGACGCGCAACGGCTCCAGCAGGTCGCAAGTCGCCCGCGATGTGCGAAAACCTTGGGGACGGGTGCGACGGAGGTGGATGACTATCGATGGGCGACAAGCGGAGACCCGGGATGCGTGGAACCGCCGAAGCGCGGCGGTCGAGGCGATCCTCGAGGTTCAGCGTCCACAACCGGACCACCTCTACTGGCCGCAGCTCGATATCGACCTGACCCTCGACTCGATCGAGCACGCCGAGCGCTACCCACTCACGTCCCGGGCTGACCAGGTGACGTAGGGCGAGGGTCGCGCCACCTTCGTAGACGGGAGTTTCAGCTCCCAATTCGCCTCTCGCGCTCTTTCGTCGCCTCAGTAGCAAAGGCGACGGCAGCGTCCTCCTCCCAGGGCAGCCCCGGCCGGCCGAAGTGCCCGTAGTCCATCGTCCGGCGATACAGCGGCGCGAGCAGGCCGAGCTGGTCGATGATCGCGGCCGGATGAAAGTCGAACTGCTCCAGCATCGCCCGCGCCTGCTCCGGGTCGCCCGTGGCGGGCGTGATCCAGTCGCCGAGGGCCCGGGGCGCGAGATCCTCCCGCACGTAGGCGTGCACGACGGCCTGACCCAGACCCTTCGCGTGCTGCGTCGAGACGACGACATGCTCCACCTCGATCGGCGCGTCGTTCTCGTAGCGGACGGTGACCTGGGCCTTGCCATCAGGCCTCAGCCGGACCTCGCGTCCGGTCTTCCGGTCCTCGGCCAGGCCTTGCGTGAGCCGGTGCGCGAGCAGGATGGGTAGGGGCATGAGCTCGGGCGTCTCGTCGGTGGCGTAGCCGATCATCAGCCCCTGGTCGCCGGCGCCCTGATCTCCGTCATCGGGGTTTGCGCCACGCCTGATCTCGTCGGACTGCTCGGTGATTAGTTCCTCGACAATCAGCGTCTCGGCGCTGAACGTCTCGCCCTGGTCCACGTAGCCGATCTCGCGCACCGCCCTGGCGGACCACGGCCTCGTGGCCGACCAGCTCTCGGTCCCTCTCGTGGGGCACGGTGATCTCGCCCGCCAGGATGACCCGATCAGACTTACAGAGGGTCTCGCACGCCACGCGCACGAACCTTCGATCTTCCTTCTTGGTTGCTTTGAGATATTCATCCAGGATCGAGTCGGAAATGTAGTCCGCCACCTTGTCCGGGTGGCCCTCAGTAACCGACTCCGAGGTGAGCGACCGCGTTCTTACAGGCATTCCGTCTCCTCCGGCCTGGCAGCTCAGCCAGAGCTCATGATGCAAGAAGGGCCCGGCCGCAGGATTCGCGGTCAGGCCCCCCTGCCGCTCTTTAGAAGGTCGTCTCTCTTCGGGCCGGCGCCCCCGATACAAACCGAAGAAACCGCCCTACGCGCGCGCGTAGCGTTCCGCAGCCATGTGTTTGGCCAGTGGGCACCTACGAGTTTCAAGAGCCCGCGGCGACCCGCCGCTCTTCAGCTCTCGGCGACGAGCGTAGCGCCAGCGCCGCAGGCCGAGCCCCAAGAACCGAGCCAGCACAGCGGAAACGAGGCGAAGAGGGACCGAAGGGCGAATAAGTGGTATTCTGTAAACTTCGACCCGGCCCGGTCTCAATCCAATGAGACCCCCGGTGTGGCGCCGGCGCCCACCCCTGTGTCGGAGCAGCGTGCAGAACTGGGCGGCAGGTTGCAGGTGCAGCCGGACGACCACCGCCCGCCTTCGCCAGCCAAGACCGCCCATCGACCCCCCCTTTGGGGCCCCACCCCCCGGCCGTCCTGCTCGGCCGCAACCCGAGAGCGCGGCCGAACGGGCCGCCATGTTTTTTCCCGGTAGCCACTTAGGTGGATTCGACCAGAGGAGAGCCACTTTGGGGGGGTACCTCCGGCATCCGCGCCTTCCGAAAAACGTCTCCTCGAGCCGCTGAGGCTGCTTCCTGAGCATCCTGCGGGATCACTCCGACCCAATTCCAACGTCGAGCGGGAGCCCGGTGGCGCGCTTCGCGCGAGGCCTAAACTGTGGGCTTAGCGGTGGCTCGCGGAGGCTGGGCCGGACACGAGGAGCGCCCTAAGTGCCATTATTGTGGTATATACCTGATCTCCCGCCTGCGGGAAGGTGGGGAAACGCCCGACAAGAGCGAGACGGCAGGCAGTGCTCTAAGTGACAGTAATCTGGCACATACAGCGGGCTCCTGGGTGTCGGCGAGGCGGCGCTCCAAGCTCCTGGCTCGAACCCGGGGTGCTTCTTGGAAGCCGCTCCGAGAAGGCCGCGAACAGCGGTCTATAGCCTTGCCCCCCCCTTTTCGGGTCCCATGCCCCCGTGGTGAACCCATCCCCTCTTGGATCTTAAGTGCAGCGGATTTCCTTGCCCGCAGCACATGGTCTTCGCCGAGATACTCCAAGCCATCCGGGCCAGCTGCGCCGCCTGCGCCCCCTTAGGAGGGGCGCTGGGCGGGCGAGCTTGTTGGCCGATGTACGCCGTAGCTCTCCGGACCCCGGCCGACCTAGCGCCGACGCCGCTTCCCGCTGCGGACCTTCGGCGGAGCTACCCCACCAACACCTCCGCCGGAGGGCTTCACTGGCGGGCGTCCGGGCGGACCTTGCCTGTTCCCCAATGGACCTAGGTGGCACCTCAGCTGTTCGCCGAATCGGGTCGAGCCTGCTAAGTGACTGCCGTTCAAGCAGATCGGGCGCTGAGACAGATTAGGTGACGTATATAGAGGAGGGCGCCGCGAGTGGCGTCCCGAAGCTCAGCTAGACGTCGTCACTGAAAGGAGACTTCCCATGAGCAAGACGAGAGTACGGACCAGTCGCCTGGAGTTCTACCTAAACATCACTGACGCTGACGGAATCATGGAGCGATTCCCCTCGGGTCGATGGTGTGTTAGCGGCGGCCCAAAATTGTACAGATGTGGCGGATGAAAATGTTACACCACGGCGTCCGAGATTCGGACGCTTGGGGTAGGCTGTCGATGATCGAGTAGCTGCTCAGGCGTCCCATCGTCCACCTTGGCGCCTCCAC
>Ga0255055_10001173_pt1 | contig 19603 bp, 18 predicted proteins | sample JV7_2_27_MG_FD_188633 | JGI IMG/M metagenome (GOLD analysis project Ga0255055, IMG submission 188633) | Seawater microbial communities from Jervis Inlet, British Columbia, Canada - JV7_2_27 | ecosystem: Environmental > Aquatic > Marine > Inlet | place: Canada: British Columbia | collected...
TGAGCGTGAAGCCCGGCTACGCGCGCAACTTCCTGCTGCCCCAGGGCAAGGCGGCGCTCGCCAGCGAGGCGAGGGTGAAGGAACTCGAGCACCACAAGCGCCTGATCGCCGAGAAGGTGGCCCGGGACCTCAAGGATCTGAGTGCGGCGCGGGATCGCCTCGAGCAGCTCGAGCTGCAGGTCGAAGCTCAGGCCGGCGAGGAGGGAAGGCTCTTCGGCTCCGTCACGGCCGCTCAGGTCGCGGAGCTGATCGGAGAGAAGGGCATCGAGATCGATCGGAGAAAGATCGATCTCGCCGAGCCGATCAAGGAAGTTGGCGAGCACAGCGTGCCGATCAGGCTGCACCGCGAAGTCATCGCCAATGTCAAGTTGAAGGTGACCGCCGCGGAGTGATACAAGGGGGGTCGCTTCATTCCACGCAACCGGGGGGTGATGGGTGGCAGCGACGACTCCGCGAACCAGCGAATCTTCCACGGCAAAGTCCGGGCGGAAACCGGGCGGCGCGGTCGAGGGCGCCGCGGGGGGGCGCATTCCGCCCCACGACCTCGCAGCGGAGAAGGCGGTTCTCTCCGCCATGCTCATCGACGAACGCGCCTTCTACGAGGTCTGCACGGAGCTCAAGCCGGAGGACTTCTACCATCCCGCCCACCAGGTCATCTACAAGGCGATGGTGGCGATCCACGACGACCAGAAGCCCGTCGATCTGATCACGCTCTCCGACCACCTGAACGCCCAGAAGCGCCTCGATGCGATCGGCGGCACCGTCTACCTGGCAGAGATCGCCGACTTCGAGGCCACAGCCGCCAACACCGCGCATCACGCGCGGATCGTTCACGACAAGGCGGTGAAGCGGCATCTGATCCGGGTCGCCACCGAGATCGTCGAAGTGGGCTACGAGGAGACCGAGGCGGCGGAGCGGCTGCTCGACATCGCCGAGTCCAAGATCTTCGACATCAGCAAGGAGAAGAGCCGCTCCAGCTTCGCCAGGCTCCACGACGAGCTGCCCGGCACCTTCGACTACGTCGAGGCGATCATGAATCGCGGCGGCGAGCTCACCGGGCTTCCCACCGGCTTCCGCGACGTGGACGAGATCACCGGCGGTCTCCAGCCAGGAGAGCTGATCATCATCGCCGCGCGGCCCTCCATGGGGAAGACCGCCCTCGCCCTGAACATCGCGCGCAACGCCGCCGTGGATCACGGCAAGAAGGTCGCGATCTTTTCCCTGGAGATGACCACCCGCTCGCTCATCCTGCGGCTGTTGGCCTCGGAGGCGGAGATCGATTTCTCCACGCTGCGCAAGGGATTCCTCGCCAGCTCCGCCTACCGCCGCCTCACCGAGGCCGGAGACAGGCTCTCCCGCACGGAGATCTGGGTCGATGACAGCGGGATGGCCACGATCCTCGAGATCAAGGCCAAGTGCCGGCGCCTGAAGGCCGAGCGGGGTCTCGACCTGGTGGTGGTCGACTATTTGCAGCTCGCCAGCGCGGACGGCCACAGGGACCGCAAGGACCTCGAGATCGGCGAGATCAGCCGCGGGCTCAAGGCCCTGGCCAAGGAACTCCAGCTTCCGGTCATGGCGCTCTCGCAGCTGAATCGCGGGCCGGAGCAGAGAAATCCCGACCAGCGTCGGCCGATCCTGGGTGACCTGCGCGAATCCGGCGCCATCGAGCAGGACGCCGACGTCATCGCATTCATCTACCGTGAGGTCGTCTACAAAAAGGAGACCGAGGACCCGAACCTCGCAGAGCTGGACATCGCCAAGCAGCGGAACGGTCCCACCGGGACGGTGAAGCTTCACTTCGAGGGGCGGTATGCGCGCTTCGAGAATCGAAGCGATCTACCCGGCGGAGCGACGGCGCCGAGCGCCGGCTTTGTCGCTCCCCGCGGGCCGGGATTCGGCGGGGATGACTCCGAGGGTGGCGACGCCTTCGACGACGAGCCCCCTTTCTAGGTTAGGAGCCCAGGTGCCGGCTCTTCGCAAAGCCCGAGCTCTCTCTTCCGGCGCCACCATCGGCATCGCGGCTCCCGCCTTCGCGGTGGATCCGAGGTCTGTCGAGGCCGGTGAGGCCCAGCTCCGCGAGGCCGGCTTCACCACCGTCCGTCGGAGCGATCTGACCGATCGCAGCGGGTATCTCGCCGGTGGCGATCGCCGGCGGGTCCGCGAGTTCATGGATCTGGTCGACGACGATCGCGTCGATGCCATTCTCTGTGCCCGCGGCGGCTACGGCTGCCACCGCATCGTCGCCGATCTGGATCCGCTTCGCGTCCGCGCCGCTGCCAAACCACTGGTCGGGTTCAGCGACATCACGACCCTGCTCCTCTGGCAGCGAAAGTGCGCCGGCCTGGTCGGGTTCCACGCTCCGATGCTCGAGCGAGGGGAGGGAATGCTCCCAGAAGAGCTGGATTCGCTGTTCCGCGCCCTCCGCGGCGACCGCGCACCGGTGATGAAAGGGGAGTCCCACGGGGGCGGACGCGGAGAGGGCCCTGTGATCGGCGGCTCTCTCACCTTGCTGGCGGCGAGCCTTGGGACGCCCTGGGAAGTGGATACCCGCGGCGCGATCCTGCTTTTCGAGGATGTCTGCGAGAAGCCCTACGCCCTCGACCGCTTGCTCCAACAGCTCCGGGCTGCGGGGAAGCTCGACGGTCTCGCGGGGGTGGGAGTGGGTCATCTCCTCGACTGTGTCGATCCGAAGCGGGAGACGCCCAGCGCCGAGGACGTCGTTCTCGAAGCGTTGGCCCCCCTCGGGATCCCGATCGCCCTCGGCTTGCCATTCGGGCACGGGCATCCCAATCTGACCTGGCCGTTCGGAGTGCGCGGCGCCCTCGACGGCGAGCGCGGAGAACTCGAAATCCTGGAATCCGGCGTGGAGAGGGGATGAGACACAGTGTGATTCGACGCAAGCTCCGGCGCGTCGACCGCGCACTCGACAAGGCGATCGACGCCGCCGAGATTCCCGGCGCAGTGGTCCTCGCCGAGATGCATCGCGACGGCGAGTGGCTCGAGCACGCGTCGGTGCGGGGACTGGCCGTCGTCCGCCCGGAGCGCATCCCCATGGCCCGGGAGGCGATCTTCGACCTCGCCTCCCTGACCAAGGTGCTGGCCACCACCACGGCAGTGCTGATGCTGAGCCAGGACGGCGCCGTCGCCCTCGACGATCCGGTCGCCAAGTTTCTCCCCCACTTCGGCGAGATGAAGAAGGAAGGGGTCACCCTGCGTCATCTCCTGACCCACTCCTCGGGGCTCAAACCCTGGCGTGCCTTTCACGAGACGTTGCTGGAGCGCGAGCGCAAGAAGGGTGAGCGCATCGTCGGGACCCAGGCGGCCAAGGCGTGGGTGATCGAGAGCATCTGCCGTTCCGCCCTGGTTCACGACTGCGGTACGGCTGCGGTCTACGGCGATCTCGACTTCATCATCCTGGGCGCCGTGGTCGAGGCGGTCTCCCACCAGTCCCTGGACGTCTTCTGCCGGGAGCGGATCTTTCAGCCGCTGGGGCTCACCCACACGGACTTCGTCCCGAGCACGGAGGCGGGAGGCGTCCCGCCGGAGTCGGTGCGACGGCGCTTCGCGGCCACCGAGAACTGCCCCTGGCGCGGTCGCATCGTCTGGGGCGAGATCCACGATCCGAACGCGTTCGCGATGGGTGGGGTCGCCGGTCACGCCGGGCTCTTTGCCCCCGCCGATGACGTGCTGCGCTTCGCGCGGATCGTCCTCGACGCGTGGCACGGGCGGAGCGATGCCCTTCCCCAGGATCTCCTGCGGGTGTTCCTGACCCGGCAGGATCTGCCCGAGAAATCGAACTGGGCGCTGGGATGGGACACCCCGACGCCGCGGACCTCCTCTTCCGGTCGGTTCTTCTCGACGACCTCCGTCGGCCACCTGGGATTCACGGGAACGTCCCTCTGGGTCGACCTCGAGCAGGAAGCCATCGTCGTGATGCTCACCAATCGCATCCACCTGGTTGCAAAGAAGAGCAATTTCACCCTGCGCCCCTTGATTCACGACCTGATCATGGAGTCGTTCTCCGCGTAGCCGACGATGGTCGGAACATCGCCATGCGACACGTACACTTCATCGCCATCGCCGGAACCGGCATGGGCTCCCTCGCCGGACTCCTGAAGAGCCGGGGTCTGGAGGTCACCGGCTCGGACTGCGGCCTGTATCCGCCCATGAGCACGGCCCTCGAGGCCTGGGGCATTCCGGTGGCGAAGGGTTTCCGGCCGGGGAACGTCCTCGAGCGACGGCCGGATCTCGTCGTGATCGGCAACGTCGTGCGCGCCGACAATCCGGAGGCGCGGGCGGCCATCGACGCCGGACTGCCCTTCCTCTCCTTTCCCGACGCGCTCTACGAGCATGCGATCAGGGGGAAGCATTCGGTCGTGGTGGCGGGAACGCACGGGAAGACCACCACCGCCAGCATGATCGCCACCCTCCTCTTTGAAACCGGCCGCGATCCCTCCATGCTGGCGGGAGGCATCTCCGCAAACTTCGATGGGAGCTTCCGTGACGGCGCCGGTCCCGACTTCGTGGTGGAGGGAGACGAATACGACACGGCATTCTTCGACAAGACCCCCAAGTTCTTCCATTACCACGCGGGGACCCTGGTGATCACGTCGGTGGAGTTCGATCACGCGGACATCTACCGGGACCTCGGCCAGGTGAAGAGCGAGTTCCGCAAGCTCGTCCAGTCGATGCCCGCCGCCGGCGTCATCATCGCCGCCGTGGAGGAGCCCAACGTCGCCGAGGTAGTGGCCGGGGCTCCCTGCCGCGTGATCGGATACGCCGTCGACGGGGATGGCGACGCGGAGATTCGCGCCCGCGCGCTCGAGGCGAGCCAGCGGGGGACGCGCTTCGAGCTGGTCCGCGACGGGGCGGTGATGGCGCGCCCCGAGGCGCCCTTCCACGGCCGTCACAATGTGGCGAACGCCCTGGCGGCGATCGCAGTCGCCGAGTCCCGGGGCGTGGCCACCGGCGAGATCGTCGCGGCTCTTCCCCGCTACGCGGGGGTGAAGCGCCGCCAGGAGGTGCGAGGCGAAGCCGACGGTGTCACCGTGATCGACGACTTCGCCCACCACCCGACGGCGGTGCGCGAGACCCTTGCGGCCATGCGCGCCCGCTTCCCCGGACGCCGGCTGATCGCCGTCTTCGAGCCCCGCTCCAATACCAGCCGGCGCAGCGTCTTCCAGCAGGACTACGCGGGGGCCTTCGGCGACGCGAATGAGGTCGTCGTCGCCGAGGTGGAGGACGCGCCGATCTACAGCGCCACGGGAGAGGTCACCGAGCGCTTCTCCGCCCAGCGGCTGGCCTCCGATCTCCGCGGTCGGGGCCGAGAGGCCCTCGCCATCGACGGCGTCGACGCCATCGTCGACCATCTGGTCGGGGTGCACGAGCCGGGCGACGTGATCGTCACCCTGAGCAACGGTGCCTTTGACGCGATCTGGGGGAAGCTACTCGATCATCTCGGTGCGGTAGCGTTGAAAGCGGATCCCGTCTGACCAGTGGTCCTCGCGCAGGCCCGCCTTTCGCTTCAGCTCGACGAGAAACTTCTTCGGCTCCGCGAGGGATTCCCAGACGGCGGGCAGGAATGTCGCCCGGTGGGGACCGTCCTGAAGGATGAGGCCGTCGATCCCCGGCTGCAGCTTCGACAGGAGTTCGGCCTCCGAGCCGCACGGCAGCGGCTCCGGGGGGGCGAGGATCGACAGATGGACCTCGAGATCCGCCGCCTCTTCCTCGGAGAGCGGTGGGAAGCGCGAATCGCGGAAGGCCGATGCGAAGGCGTTCCCGGCCACGTCCTCGACGAGGGATCGCGTGGCCTGGATGGAGCCCACGCACCCGCGCAAAGCGCCGGATCGCCGGAGCGTCACGAAGCAGGCACCGGGCTCGCGAAGCCGCGGCGAGTAGCGGGCCGGATCCACGGGGAGGGGTGCTCCGCGCTCGAGGCCGTGCCGGATCGAGGCGCGGGCGACTCCCAGGAGCGCCTTGCGGTCTTCGGGGTCCTGCAGGGGCGGCGGCTGGGTGTGGCTCATGTCACACTCTCCAGTGGTGGAGTTTGTGGTCCCGACCCGATTCTGGCACCGTCTCCCGGACGGCAAGGTGCAATGCGACGTCTGTCCGCGCGCCTGCAAGCTCAGCGAGGGCCAGCGCGGTCTCTGCTTCGTACGGGCGCGTCGGGGTGACGCGATCGTTCTCACCAGCTACGGGCGATCGAGCGGCTACTGCGTCGATCCCATCGAGAAGAAGCCTCTCAACCATTTTCTCCCCGGGACCCCCGTGCTCTCCTTCGGCACGGCGGGCTGCAACTTGACCTGCAAGTTCTGCCAGAACTGGGACATCAGCAAGTCCCGGGAGATGGATACCCTGGCCGACGAGGCCCCCCCGGAACTGATCGCCGAGGCCGCCAGGAAGCTCGGCTGCGCCAGCGTCGCCTTCACCTACAACGATCCGGTCATCTTCCTCGAGTACGCCGTAGATACCGCCCGGGCCTGCCGCGAGGTCGGGATCCGGTCCGTGGCGGTGACCGCGGGCTACATCAGCGAGGGGGCCCGCGAGGTGTTCTTCTCCGAGATCGATGCCGCGAACGTGGACCTGAAGGGATTCTCGGAGGACTTCTACAAGGGCCTTTGCAGTGCCGAACTCGCCCCGGTGCTCGAGACCCTCGTCTATCTGAAGCGCGAGACCGAGGTGTGGCTGGAAATCACCACGCTCCTCATCCCCGGGGAGAACGACTCCGACGCCGAACTCGCCGGCCTCTCCGCCTGGATCGTCTCGAACCTCGGGGCCGAGGTTCCGCTCCACTTCACCGCCTTCCACCCCGACTTCCGCCTGCGGGATCGGCCACCGACGCCGCCGGAAACGCTGCGACGCGCTCGCGAGATTGCCAAGCGCCATGGCATCCACCACGTGTACACCGGCAACGTTCACGACGAGGAGGGCCAGAGCACCTACTGCCACGCCTGCGGCGAGCGGCTGATTGGCCGCGACTGGTACACGATCACCGCCTGGAATCTCCGAGACGGAGGCCACTGCGAATTCTGTGGAGCGCGCTGCCCCGGGGTCTTCCGGGAGGAGCCCGGCAACTGGGGCGCCCGACGGCGTCCGGTCCAGCTGCGAGCCTTCGCCCGCCAGGGGACGGGATGAGGAGGTGGTCGGATCGGGTCTGGGTCGTAGAGGCCCCCTTGCGCTTCTACGGCGTTCCCTTCGGCACTCGGATGACCGTGGTGCGGCTGGCGGACGGAGGACTTTTCGTCCACTCGCCGCTGGATCCGGTGCCGCAGCTGCGCGCCGAGATCGATGCCCTCGGGCCGGTTCGCTACGTCGTCTCGCCGAACAAGCTCCATCACCTTTTCCTGGGCGTCTTCCACGAGGCCTATCCCTCTGCCAAGATGTTCGCCCCGCCCGGACTGCGCGAGAAGCGGCGGGATCTCCGCTTCGACGGCGTGCTCGGAGACGCACCGGATCCGGCCTGGGCCGCCGACCTGGATCAGGCCCTGGTGCGCGGGAGCCGGCTGATGGAGGAGGTGGTGTTCTTCCACGCCGCCAGCCGCACCCTGGTCGTCGCGGACCTCTGCGAACACTTCGGTCCCTGGAGCCCGCGCCTGACCCGCCTGGTGGCGCGGCTGGCCAACATGTACGGCAAGCCCCGTATGCCCCCCGATTGGCAGCTCACCTTTCGCAACCGCGAGGCGACCCGAGCGTCCTTCCAGCGCATCCTCTCCTGGGATTTCGATCGCGTCATCCTCGCCCACGGAGAGCTGCTCGAGCGCGACGCCCGCGAGATCTTCCGCCGCGCCTACGCCTGGGCGCTGGGGTAGCTGGAGAGGAGCCGCTGGGGAGCTACCTGCAGCGTCTCCCTATTCGCCACCTTTCGAGCCGTCTACGGTGAACGAAAAAAGGGACGGCAGCGAGAACCGCGGAGCTGAGGCAGACTCCCCCGACAGGGCGGCGCCATGAACCAGAGCCAGATCGAGAGCTTCATCTGGGGTGTCGCGGATTTCATCCGTGACACTTTCAAGCGCGGCAAGTACCAGGACGTGATCCTTCCGCTCACGGTCCTGCGACGGCTCGACTGTGTCCTGGCGGACAAGAAGCAGAAGGTGCTGGCGCACCGGGCCGAGCTGCGCGACACCGAGAGCGTCGACATCCAGGCGATCGAGAAGGACATCGTGTCCATGCTGCGCGAGGTGGCGAGCTGATGCCGAGAAGGGGAGCCAAGGGGCGAGCCAGAACCCGACGATCCAGGAACGAGCGGCGTCGCGACCGAAGCGGCTGCGAGTGGATCGGAGGGCGCCTCTCGCCTCCCTTCTTCATCACGGATCGAGACGAGCCCTACCGCCCCGGGCTCGTGATCTGGATGGATGCCCGCGACGGACTCGTCGTGGGTCAGGAGGTGGTCGCTCCCGAGGACACGGACGGCGTCGTCGCCCGCGTGCTGCTCGCCGCCATGGAGCGACCGCTCGCGGGTCCGCCGCGTCGTCCCGACCGGATCCGGGTGGCCGAGGCCTCCCTCGCGGCCGAGGTCCGCGCGGCGCTCGGTGACACCACGCCCATCGAAGTCGCTCCGACGCCGGAGTTCGACGCGCTTCTCCAGGCCATGCTCGAATCGTTCTCGGGAGGTGACGAAGCCGAGAGCTACCTCGAGCAGGGTCGCGTCCCGCCCCAGGCCGTGGCCGAGCTGTTTCGGGCGGCCGAGATCCTCTACAGCATCGCGCCGTGGCAGGTGGCGACGGACGATCAGGTGCTGCGAATGGAGATCCCGGCGCTGGGAGTCGAGGGCGCCTGCGTCTCCATCATCGGGAACCTGGGCGAGAGCCTGGGGCTGCTGATCTTTCCCTCGCTGGCCGGCTACGAGGCCTTCGGTCGAGTGGCGGAGGAGCACGCGAGACATGCGCTGGGGAGCGGCCCCATCGATCTCGGCACCGACTGCCTCGCGCTCAACTTCGAACGCGGAGCCGACCTGCCACCGGGGATGCGCCGCGAGGTGGTGGCCCACAGCTGGCCCGTGGCCGATGCGAATGCTTATCCGCGGGTGGAGCGCCGCGAGCGCGACGGCGCTTCCCGACCGCTCGTGGAGCGGGACGTGAAGATCGCCTCGGCCTGCGCCACCTCGCTATCGGCCTTCTTCGCCAAGCACCGGAGCTTGTTCGAGGCGGACGAGTTCGAGCCGGTCTCTGAGTCCTGGTTCGACGAGCGCGACCTCGAGGTGCGCTTCACGCTGCCCTACCAAGCGTCTGCGCTCTTCGACGTGGAGGACGCCCCGCGCCGCCCACCGGGCGCGAGGCCCAAGGTCGGCCGCAACGACCCGTGCCCGTGCGGCAGCGGCAGGAAGTACAAGAAGTGTCACCTGCCCGTGGACCAGGCCGAACGCGCCTCCCAGAAGAAGAGCGCCAAGGATCACGATCTCGACGGGGAGCTGGCTCGCGAGCTCGGCGAGTACGCGATGCTGCGCTTCGGCAGCGAGTGGCGGCGCTTCACCAAGGACTTTGTCGATGCTTCAGAGGCCCTGCAGCTCGCGGTGCCGTGGTCGGTGTACCAGTACCGGGTGCAGGGGCAGACCGTGCTCGAGTGGTACCTCGAGGAGCACGGCCAGCGGATGTCGCGGGCGGAGCGCGGGTGGCTGGCGGCCCAGCAGGCCACGTGGCTGTCGGTATGGGAGGTGACCCATGTCGAGCCCGGCCAGAGCATCACCCTTCGGGATCTGCTGTCTCATGAGGAGCGCTGCGTGCGCGAGGCGAGCGGCTCCCGGACCCTCGTGGTGCGCGACGCACTGCTGGCGCGGGTCGTCGACCACGAGGGGGTCTCGCTCGTCTGCGGCGCGCACCCGCGGCCGCTGCCGCCCGTCGACGCGGCCGAGGTCGTGCGCCGCGCCCGGGGCCGGCTGCGGCGCAAGCGGGCCGTGCCCGTGGAGCGGCTTCGAGAGGAGGCCTTCGGCCGCTATCTGATCAAGCGCTGGGAGGAGGCGGTCTTCGAGCTCGACTGCCGTGCCGAGATTCCCCCGGAGCTGCACAACACGGACGGCGACCTGCTGCTCCTCACCACCGATCACTTCGAGATCGAACCGGCTTCCCGTGCCGAGGTCGAGAGTCGCCTCGCGGGCATGGAGGGCGTGGAGGTCGATGAGTCCGAGGAGGATGCGGCGGTCTATGTCTTCCTGACGCCGGGGAACCCACTGCACGCGAGCTGGGAGAACACGGTGATCGGGCGGGCCCGGTTGGCGGGCGCTGCGCTCCGCCTCGAGACGAATTCGAGGGAGCGGGCGGACGCGCTGCGCGGCCGGGTCGAGGCGGCCTGCGGCGACCTGCTTCGCCACCGCGCGCGCGAGCACGCCGATCCGCTCTCCCCGGCCGTCGCAGCCGCAGCGCCCGGCTCGACGCCCGAGACCCCGCCGCCCGAAGTGGAGCAGCTGCTGCTCGACTTCAAGCGGCGCCACTACGCCGAGTGGCTCGACCAGGCCATCCCCGCCCTCGACGGCCTGTCGCCGCGAGAGGCGGTGCGGACGGCCCAGGGCCGGGATGCAGTGGACGTGCTGCTCAAGGACATGGAGAACCACGAGCAGCGCTCCTCGGGACCGGACGCCTTTGATTTCGGGGAGCTTCGGCGAGAGCTGCGGCTCGAGTAGACGCCAGACGAGGTCCTGCGCGTCCCCGCTTCTGCTCAGACGGGGAGGCCAACGGCGCGCATGAGTTCGAGGGCGTTGCTCTTCTCGACCACGCCGGGGCGTATCCGGTAGTCGAAGGCGATCTTGCCGTCCTCGAGGTGATCCTCGAAGTGGACGTTGGCGGCACGAGGAGCGAGTGCGTCCGCAATCCGGGCGAGTGCGAGGTCGTGGGTCGTGATCAGTCCCACGGCGCCTCGCTCCACCAGACCCCGGACCACGGCCTCGGCGCCGATGCCGCGGTCGTGGGAGTTGGTGCCGTGGAAGATCTCATCCAGAAGGAAGAGCGTGGAGCCGGGGGCCTCCGACATCGCCATCACCTGGCGCATCCGGAGGATCTCGGCGTAGAAGTGGGAGGTTCCCTCCCGAAGGGAGTCCTGGATGCGAATCGATGCGCCGATCGCCATCGGCGAGAGTCGGAGGTGGGTCGCACACACCGGAGCTCCCGCCTGAGCCAGCACCGCGTTCGTACCCAGGGTTCGCAGCAGCGTGCTCTTGCCCGACATGTTGGAGCCGCTCACCACCAGCAGGCGAAGCTCCTGGCCGAGCCGGATGTCGTTGCGGACGCAGGTCTCGGAGGGAATCAGCGGGTGGCCGATGGCGCGCGCCTCGAAGCAGGATCCCTCGTCGGCGATTTCCGGGAAGGGGTGTCCCGGGTGTTCGTAGGCGTAGCCGGCCAGGGCGCAGAGAGCCTCGAACTCGCCTACGGCGTCGATCCAGCGGCCGAGGCTCGGTCCGCAGACCGAGCGCCAGTGCTCGATCGCCAGCGCGAACTGGGTCGTCCACAGGAGCAGCAGGGCGATGGGGAGGAAGAGCTGATTGCGCCGCGCGTCCAGGAGCTCGATGCGCCGGTGGAGGCTCGCGATGCGCCGCGAGGGGGGAACGCCCCGGGTATCGAGCGCGGCGCGCAGCTCGACGAGCAGCGGGGCCCTGAACTGCTCCTGCTCCAGACGGCCTAGGAGCTCTGCGAAGAGCTTCAGGTCGCGTCCCGGAGCGTCCACGGCGCCGACGACACGCCGCACCCGGATGCGGAGCGTCAGTGCGTAGAGGGCCTCGACGAAAACCGCGGCCGCTGCGGGTAGCGCACCGATCGAACCCGCGATCCCACCCAGAATCGCCGCTGCGGTGAGCGATGCCAGGACCGCCGCCGCGATCCGGTGCCCGGGTGAGAGCAGGATCGGCGGGGCGGTGCCCCAGCTGCGGAGGGCCTCCGGGTGCAGGCCGACGCGAACGTCGCCGCCGAGGAGCGCGAGGTCTTCCCGGAGATCGATGCGCCGGCGGAGCTCCTCCACGGCGGACTGCCGGGCCCGGATGGTGACGGGATCCGCCGGTCGCTGCAGCCAGGAGGCCAGGGCCTGCTCCCCAGCGCGGGTCCTCGCAGTGCAGAGCAGCTCGAACAGCGAGCCGCGCCCGAAGAGGTCCAGGTCTTCGGCGTAGGGATGTCGAGGGTCGCGGAACCCCTCGCCGGGCTCACCGCTTCCCGGCCAGCGGTGCTCGAGGCGGGCGAGGGCGCGCTCGTAGTAGGCGACGGCCTCGCTGGCCCGCTCGCGGGAGCGGATCACGCGATCGTGGACCGGCAGGAGGGTGACGAAGATTGCGATCGGAAGAGCGAGCCATGCGATGCCCAGGCTCTCCGCGCCAAACACGAACCAGGCCGCCACCGCGATGGCGGCGAAGACCACCAGGCGCAGGTTCGAGATCCTGCGGTCGAGCCGGTGCCAACGCGATGCGGCTTCCCGCCGGTGCCCGAGCCGCCGCGAGTACTCGGCGTGAGGGTCGTCGCTCGCGAGGCTTCCGACATCCGCGCTCATGGGAAGACCAGCAGCCTGGCACCCTGCCCCACGCTCTCGGCACGGCGCAGGGCAGCAGCCACGAATTCGCGGCCGCGAGCCACGGCGCACGAGAGGTCGTCGCCGCGGGCGAGTGCCGCGGTGATCGCCGAGGAGAGCGCACAGCCGGTTCCGTGTGCGCGGCCGGCATCGACGCGGTCGCCGCGGAGCCACTCGAGCGTGACGCCGCTCGGCCCGGGGCGGGCGAGCAGATCGTCCGGTGGACCCTTCCGGTGTCCGCCCTTCACGAGAGCGGCTCCCGCGCCCAATTCCTCGACGAAGAAGCGGGCGGCTGTCTCCACTCCGGCGCCCCGCGAGGTATCGATGCCCGTGAGCGCCTCGGCCTCCGGGAGATTGGGCGTCACCAGCGTGGCGCGGGCGATCAGGCTCTCGAGCGCCCCCCAGGCTCTTCGCTCGAGAAGCGGCTGTCCGTCGCTCGCCACGAGGACCGGATCGATCACGATGGGTGGAAGGGACTTGCCTCTGGCCTCCACCGTTTCGAGTCCGAGAGCCACCGACCGAAGCACGTCGTCGCTCCCCAGCATGCCGATCTTGATGGCGTCGGGAACGAAGTCCTCCAGGAGCCGCCGAATCTGATTCAGCACCACCGATGGAAACACCGGCAGCACTTCATGCACCTTCGCGGTGTCCTGAATGGTCAGGGCAGTGACCACACCCGCGCCGTGCACCCCCAGGGCACGGAACACCTGCAGGTCGAGCTGCAGGCCCGCACCCCCCGTGGGATCCGATCCGGCGATGGCGAGTGCGATGTGCATCGGCTGGGATGGTAAAATCTGCGCCGACATTGCGCACCCATGCCTCCTGGTGGTTAACTCGAGAGGATCATGCTCGCGTCACTCAGATTCGCGGAGTTCCAAGGGGCTTCGCCTCCGGCCTTTCCGAACTTCGCTCGGCTTCGCCTCGCTGCGCGCGCGGCTCGCCTCTGGCTCGCCGCGCTTGCGCTGGCCGCACCGGTGGTGGCTCAGGAGACGCCGAGCACCTGGTACGCCGAGCGGATCATCAGCGGCGACACCCCGCCCATCGTGGAGCACCTCTGGTCGAAGGGGCCGAAGCTCAGGGCGGAGATGGTGATCAGGGGGCACCCGATTCTCACGCTGGTCAACGCCGAGCGGTACATCACCATCGACCGGCTCTCGAATACCGGTGTCTCGATCCAGCGCAGCCCCGATGCGATTCGTGAGGACGGGACGCGCGGCCGTCCCTTCGGGAACGAGGGGAGCATCCTCCAGGCGGCGGGCGGCGAGAAAGTCTCGACCCAGGAGATCGCCGGAAACCCATGTGACCTGTACCGGCTCACCAACAACGAGGGGCGGCAGGAGGTCTGTGTCTCCCGGGATCAGGCCCGCCTGCCCCTGCAGTTCAAGGTCTGGCGGCGCAGGAGCAGCAAGGAGGCACTGACGCGCTACCTGGACTGGACCAGCGGTCTCGCGATACCCGACGACTTCTTCGAGCCCGGTTCCGCCGTGACACTCGAGCATCTGACCTATGACGACTACGTTCGTCGGGCGGCAGAGGAGCAGATCGGGCCCGCCCCACCGATCTTCCGAGAGCTGCTACACGGCACCCGGTAACGAGCCGCCGAGGTCGACCAACGCGGACCCACCTTTTCGAACTTCGCTCGGCTGCGCCTCGCTGCGCGCGCCTTCGGCGCTTGCCTAACCCGATGAGTCCGACCAGGTGATGTTTGCGTCGGGGATGGGGGGCGTGCGGCTCGCGATGATGGCGAGCTTGCGCACGACCGATCCGGCCACTTCGCGAAAGGCCCCCGCGGCGGCGCTATCCGGCGCGTGCGTCACGATGGGTTTGCCCGCGTCTCCGCCTTCGACCACCCGCGGATCGATGGGGATCTCCCCGAGGAAGTCGACGCCGAGCTCGTCGGCGGTGCGGCTTCCCCCGCCCTGACCGAAGATGTAGTACTTCCGGTCCGGCAGGTCCGGTGGGACGAAGTAGGACATGTTCTCGACGATGCCGAGAACCGGAACGTTCACCTTCTCGAACATCCGGAGACCCTTGCGCGCGTCGATCAGCGAGAGGTTGTTCGCCGTCGTCACCACCACCGCGCCGGAGAGCGGTGCCTGCTGGGTGAGCGTGAGCGCCGCGTCTCCGGTTCCGGGGGGCAGGTCGATCACCAGGTAGTCGAGCTCGCCCCAGTCGACGTTGCTCAGGAACTGCCCGATCATGCCGTGGACCATCGGTCCTCGCCAGATCACCGGTGAGTCCTCGGTGAGGAGGAAGCCGATCGACATCAGCTTCAGGCCGTGGGACTCGAGGGGGACGATCCACTCCTTCCCATCCCTTTGCTCGCCGTGCGGGTGATCCCGCACATCCAGGAGAAGGGGAAGGGAAGGTCCGTAGACATCCGCATCCATCAGACCGACCGTCGCACCGGCTGCGCGAAGGGCCACCGCCAGGTTCACGGCCACGGTGCTCTTGCCGACGCCGCCTTTTCCCGAGGCGACCGCGACGGTGTTCTTCACTCCGGGCAGGACCGCCTCCTGGGGCCGGCTTGCCGCGACGGGGCGTCCCCGCGTCGCGGCGGTCATTTCCACCTCGGCGTCTTCGATGCCCTCGAGGGCGAGCACCCGGTTCCTCGCCTCGCGCTCGAACTCCGCCTTCACCGGGCAGGCGGGGGTGGTGAGCTCGATGGCAAAGGAGACGCTGGATCCGTCGATCACGACGTTCTTCACGAAACCGAGATCGACGATGCTCTTGCCCAGGTCGGGGTCGGTGATCGGCCGCAGGGCCTCCAGGACCTGGGCAACGGTGTTCTGGCTCATTGGTTTCTCCACAGGGGTTCGGGGCGCGTCTCCAGCCGTGTCGCGATGGCCATCTCGGCACCTTGCAGGTCCTGCAGGGTGATGCCCCTGAGGACACTGCGGACGGTCTCGTCCACCAATCGCCAGACGGTGCGAATCGAGCAATCCGAGCTCCGCACGCACAGGCGGCGCTTTCCCGGATGGCCATCGCAGAAGCGATCCGGGAAGAGCGAGCCGCCCAGCACCTCGATCGCGTCCCAGACGCTGATCTCGTCTGCACTCCGCGTCAGCTGGTAGCCGCCAGTGGCACCGCGGGTGCTGCTCACCAGTCCCCCGCGGCGTAGCTCGCGCAGCAGCTTTGCCGCGTAGTCCGGAGAGAGCCCCTCGGCCTTCGCGATCTCCTGGATCGTGAGGGGCTCGGAACCCGAGTGCCGGGACAGCTCGAGGAGGCACCGCAGGCCGTACTCTTCCTGGGCCATGAGCTGCATCCGGCCGAGGTTAGGAATCTGGACCTTGTTGTCAAGATTTCTCGGGAGCGACGTGCGCGTCGCTTGAACGCTCGGTCAGCTTCCCTTGCCCGAGATCGAGATCTCCGCCACAGTGCGCCCGCCCCGGGGGCTCGAGATCCCCGCATCAGGAGCTCTGCCATGGATTGGAGCGACTCTCTCCCTTGGCTGGCCTTCGGCCTGCTCGGCCAGGCCGCCTTCTTCTCCCGCTTTCTCGTCCAGTGGGTCGCCTCGGAGCGAGCCGGGCGCAGCTACGTTCCCCTCGCGTTCTGGTACCTGAGCCTGCTGGGGTCGTTGATCCTGCTGATCTACGCCATCCATCGGGCGGAGCCGGTCTTCCTCCTGGGCTATCTACCCAACTCCGCGGTCTACATCCGCAACCTCATGCTGGTCCGGCGCTCGGGAGCGGACGGGAGCCCCTCCGGCGGCAGTCACCCCTCGGGAACTCGAGGGGGATGACGCGGCCCGGGAAGGCGGCACACTTCACCTCGACTTCACCGGCTTCGGTGAGAATCCACGCCTGGCGCATCTGGAGGGCCGGACCTGCTGCGAATCCTCTACATCGAGGACGATCCGACCGCCCGGGAGTACATCCGCAAGGGGCTGTCGGAGCACGGCTATGCCGTCGAGGTGGCCGAGGATGCGAAGAGCGGCATGGAGCGGGCGCTTCGCGATCCCTTCGACCTGCTGATCCTCGACGTCATGCTCCCCGACTCGGACGGCTTCGAGATCCTCCGCTCGCTCCGCGAGAAAGGCGTGCCGACGCCGGTGCTCTACCTCTCTGCCCGCGGTGACGTGGCGGATCGGATTCGGGGCCTCAATCTGGGTGCCGACGACTACCTGGTGAAGCCCTTCGCCTTCGCCGAACTCCTGGCGCGCATCCAGGCGGTGGCCCGACGCAGCCTTTCGGAGCCCGACGACGGGCGTCTTTCCATCGCGGATCTCGTCCTCGACCTCCGGCGCCACGCGGCGCAGCGTTCCGGTCGGCCCGTGGAGCTCACGTCAAAGGAGTTCTCCCTCCTCGAGTACCTGCTCCGAAACGCGGGATACGCGGTCTCCCGGGCCATGATCACCGAGAAGGTCTGGGGCTATGGGTTCGACACCTACTCGAACCTGATCGACGTGCACATCAACCACCTTCGCAAGAAGCTCGACCAGGATTTCGAGCCGAAGCTGATCCACACCGTGAAAGGGGTGGGCTACATGCTGGAGGACCGGGACACCGCCGGCGCGGGCGAGTGAGGCGACCGATCTCGATCGGCACCCGCTGGACGCTGCGCTACACCGCGGCGCTCCTGGTCGCGGTGTCGATCTTCGCGGTCTACACCTACTCCCGGGTGGTGCGTCGCACCGAGCGCGAGGCGAAGCTCCACCTGGAGCTGCAGGTGAAGGAGATCGTCGCCGCGATCCGGGATTCCTCGCCGACCGCGCCCGCCGTGATCGATACCGTCGAGCGAAACATCTCCATCGCCGAGCCCGATCTGAAGCTCGGCATCCGGATCTTCGACGCAAAGGGCGCTCTTCTGTTCGAAGGCGGATCTCTGGCCCGCCACGATCTCGAGCTCTCCAGCAAAGTGCGCGACGGTCGCCGCGGGCGCGTCCGGTACCAGGCGGACTTCGGGGACAACTACCCCTATCTGGTGATGGAGATGCCCGTGCGGGAAAACTTCGTCCAGGGCGCCCTCTACACCCGCCGCTTCGTTCGCAATGCACGGGCCGTCCGGGACATCTACCTGTACTCGCTTCCGGTTCTTCTGCTCCTGACGGTGGGCCTCGGCTCCTGGCTGGCGCGCGGAAGCCTGCGGCCCATCAAGGAGATCAACCTCGCCGCCCGCCGCATCACGGGGACCCACCTGGAGGAGACGATTCCGACCACGGGGACCCGTGATGAGCTCGACGAGCTCGCCCATACACTGAACGACATGATCGCGAGCATCCGCTCGAGCGTGGGTCGGATGCAGCGCTTCTCGGCCAACGCCGCCCACGAGCTTCGCAGCCCCCTGAGCGCCCTGCGCAGCCGGCTCGAGGTGACACTGGAAAAGGAGCGCGAGCCCGAGGAGTACCGGCGAATCCTGGGCGAGGCGGCCGCGGAGGTGGAGTCGCTTTCGGACTCGGTGCACGCCCTGATGCGGCTGGCGCGGTCCGAGGCGGGGCTTCGACCCGAGCAGCGGACTGCCGTGGAGATCTCGTCTCTTCTCGGAGAGGTGGTGAATTTCTTCCGGCCGCTGGCGGCCGACGCCGGGGTGCAGCTGGCGCTCGAGCCCGCCGATCCCGTCACCTTGCCGGGCGAACCGAGCTGGCTCCACCAGCTCTTCGCCAACCTGCTCCACAACGCCGTCAAGTACACGCCCGCCGGCGGGCGAATCGAGCTAACGATCGCGCCGGAAGAGGACCGGGTGGTCGTGATCGTGCGCGACACGGGCGTCGGGATCGATCCCGAGCAGGCGTCGAGGGTCTTCGAGCCCTTCTACCGGATGGCGGCGCAGCCCGAGGCACCGGGCGTCGGTCTCGGCCTCTCCCTCGCCCGGGAGATCGCCCGCGCCCACGGCGGCGAGATCACCCTGGAGAGCGCGCCCGGGAGCGGGTCCACCTTCACGGTCTGGCTCCCCACCGCTTCCGCCGACGCGTGACGCTACTCTTCTCCTCCGGACAGGGAAGGTAGGGCGAGAAGATGGAGCGCGGCTTCACCGACAGGCTTCCGTTTCCGAAGCTCTGGCTGACGCTCGGCGTCTTCGCTCTGGTGCTGCTCGCCCACCTGGTCGGCCGGGCCCTGTTCGGGGGGGAAGGGGCGCTCTTCGGGCCGAATCCGCATCCGGAGAGCCTGGCGGAGCTGCAGGTCCACGCCGTGGTCGCGCTGCTGATCGGTTACATGCTGGCGAGTCAGCTTCGCGCACCCGCGGAGCTGCGGCGCGATCTCGGCGCGCTTCGCCCCCTGCTCGCCGACGGAGCGGAAGTCTCTGCGGAGGAGATCTTCTCCGGCGTGGCTCGGCTGCCGGAGACGATCGTCACCATCGCCGGCGGGCTCTTCGGCGTCGCCATCATTCCCGCCTTCCGGGGTGGTGCGGGCTTCATGCCCGATCCGGTGGGGGGGGAGTTCGACCTGGCGTGGAGCGTGGGCGCGAACTTTGTTCTCTTCGCCGTCATGGCTCGCCTCGCCTACACCGGGATCGCTCTTCAGGCGCGGCTCGACGAGCGGATCACCCGGAAGATCCAGATCGATCTCCTCGATCTTCGGCCCCTGGCACCCTATGCGCGCAAGGGTCTGCGGTCCGCGATGTACTGGCTGCTGGGCAGCTCGATCGCGTCGCTCCTGTTCCTCCGGTTCGGCTTCCTCTGGGTACACGTCTTCATTCTGATCGGCACCATCAGCGTCGGCGTCTTCGCCATGCTCCAGTCCCTGAAGGGCGTGCACGGGCGCCTAGAGGAGGTGAAGCGGAATGAGCTCGCGGTGCTGCGCACGGTAATCCGAAGCGCGCGCGGGCAAGTCCTCCACGATGGCCCCGGTGCCGCCGACGCCGCGGTCCGCTTGCCGGGATTGCTCGCCCTCGAGGCGCGCACCGAGGGCGTGAACACCTGGCCCTTCGACATCTCCACCTTCCTCCGTTTCTCGGCACTCGGCCTGCTCGCCGTCGGCTCCTGGCTGGGCGGAGCCATCATCGAGCGGCTGCTCGGCTTCGCCGTCGACTGATCTCCGACCGGATGGTTCCAGTCGGCGTCGCCGCGTCAGAGCAGGATGCCCGCCACGCAGCCGGTCATCATGGTGGCCAGGGTTCCGGCCAGGATCGAGCGAAGTCCCAGGCGCGCCAGGTCTCCGCGGCGGCTGGGTGCCATGCCGCCGACACC
>Ga0255055_10001174_pt1 | contig 19600 bp, 15 predicted proteins | sample JV7_2_27_MG_FD_188633 | JGI IMG/M metagenome (GOLD analysis project Ga0255055, IMG submission 188633) | Seawater microbial communities from Jervis Inlet, British Columbia, Canada - JV7_2_27 | ecosystem: Environmental > Aquatic > Marine > Inlet | place: Canada: British Columbia | collected...
ACTTTGACAGTTTCAAAATTTGCCATGATCCCCCCCCTACTTCGTCCACACGTCGCAGCCGAGGGAGTCCGGCTCGGTGAAGAGAACTGGACCTTCGAGGTCCGGGTCGGTGTTCCAGCCGCCATTGGGTTCAGCCAGGCCTTCCTCGGTCGTGCGGATCGGGAATTTGAACCGCTTCACCTGGCCGCTGCGGAACTTGACGGTCCACATGATGGAATCGGTAGAGCGCAGCGGCACCACCGATGCACCCATGGGCACGAAGTCCGCGTAACCACGGACGTCGACGGCCTGGGTCGGGCAGATTTTTACGCAGTTGTAGCACTCCCAACACATTTCTGGTTCGCGGTTGTACGCCTTCTCACTCTCCTTGTCGAGAACCATGAGGTCGTTCGGACAGATGTGCTGGCACGCGGTCTTATCGAGCGCCTTGCATCCATCACACTTTTCTACATTGACGAAACTCGGCATACAGGGTTCCTCCTTTCAATTTCCAAGGGTTTATAAGCTCTTAGGTACACTTTTCCTCATCGCGGCCATCCCAAGCAAGAGCTGTGCCTGTTTTCACAATCTATTTTGAGATAACGTCTATTTTGAAAGGAAAGTCTTGGTTTGCAGTCACTTGAAGAGTACTTTGCGAGGATCGGGAGCGATAGATGTTTGAACGCTCCGTCAACTGTTGTTTTCTGTTGGGTGAGGGCAGATAGAGGTCGATTTTCGACCAGCCGGATCGCGGGCCGCAAAAAACCGACGTAAGTCGTGGCGCTGGAGACATTACGGGAGGCAAAATTGAGCTTGATTCAGGTTCTGTGAAAATTTTCACTTGTAATAACAAGAACGACTTGCGGTACCTCGAGACCGCGCCGTGTTACCGGCGCGTTACGCGAACGCAACGTTTTGATCCTAAAAGCTTGCGGCTGTGCATTTTCCGGGGTTTGTCGTGCTGTTACTCGAGTGGAACAGCTTTGCCCTTTTGGCGGCTATCGCAACCCTGTTGGGTGGTGGAGGAAACGTCCATGATCTGGGCCTGATGAAGCAACGGACGTCAGTGCCGAGACTGGATGGAAGACGGATCTGGCGGAAAAGGCGATGGTTCAGTATTTTCCGAGTTAATTTTGTTGAGCAGAGCCGATGATATTCGTTCGATGAGACACGACCGATTGCGAGAAAACCCGGCATTGATCGTGCAAAGCTGGGTGAGAACATCAACGCGGTTCGCCGCGGCTCAGGAGGCACTGCATGCGATTGATTCTTCTCGGACCACCGGGGGCCGGCAAAGGGACCCAGGCCAGGTACATCTGCGAGCGGTACGGAATTCCACAAATCTCGACCGGCGATATGCTGCGGGCCGCGGTGGCGGCCGGCACCGAGCTCGGAAAACAGGCCAAGGCGGTGATGGACAGTGGCGGCCTGGTTTCTGACGGCATCATCATTGGTCTGGTCAAGGAGCGGATCACGGAGGCCGATTGCGAGCCGGGATTCCTCTTCGACGGGTTCCCACGGACCCTGGCTCAGGCCGAGGCGATGCTCGAGGCCGGTGTCGCGATAGATGCGGTGGTTGAGATTTCGGTGCCCGATGACGATATCGTCAACCGCCTCTCGGGTCGGCGATCACACCCGGGATCGGGAAGGGTTTACCACGTGACCTTCAACCCGCCCAAGGTGGAAGGGATAGACGACGAAACCGGCGAGCCCCTGATCCACCGAGACGACGATCAGGAAGACACCATCCGCAACCGGCTGGCCACCTATCACGCCCAGACGGAGGTCCTGACCGAGTTCTACGGCAACCTCGAGGCGAAAGGTGCAGCCGGGGCGCCGAAGCTTGTCAAGGTCGATGGCACACAGTCGATCGAGGGCGTGCGCGACGAAGCGCTCGAGAAGCTCGCCAAGCTCGCCTAAAGCTAACAGCTACTCGTCGAGCTCGAGCACAAACGGGATATCCGTCCTGCTTTCTTCGAGCTCGATGATCAGCCTCCAGCGCCCCGGCTGTATGCCGCCAATGACCTTGAATACCAACGGTCCCGAGCACAATTGGAATGTGTTGACGGGGACCTCGTCATAGGCAAAGCCTCCGAACGGGCCGACGAGAAACCAGCGATCGCAGGGCATCTGGCTTTGATCGTACCGGCCGAGTATGGGCAGGGATCTGAGGGAGAGCTCGAGAGCAACCCGGATCTCGCCATAGTTCTCTCGGAACTCCTCTTGACTGACCAGGACAAGGCGGCGTCCGTCGGGAGTGAAGACCGAGATATCAGAGTGGTTGACGATCGCCCTCCCACCTTGAGCCGAGGCCGTGAGTTCGACTGCGACGATCAGCCACTCGTCGCCAATGCTCCTCGTGGCATGGTGGAATCCCAGCGCCACTGCCAGCTCGGGTCCCTCGTGAACCACGGCGTATCTGCTGACTTCGTGAGTGCCCGGATCGGTGGCGGCGGGCCCCGACGAGGTTGCGCATCCCGCGGTCAGAAGTAGGGTCATGATTAAGGCTCGTCTCTTCATCGTGGTTGTCTCCCGTCGCTTTCGGAGCATCTCACGCCATCCACCAGTTGTCAGCCCGACCGGACGACAGCGCGAGGTCTGCAAGCCGCGGAGCGGCGATAGATATTTAGCCTGGGGCGTCAGCCCCAGGACAAGGGATCGAAAAAAAAAGTCAGCCGCGGAGCGGCGACAGATGAGATGTACCGCGGTTTTGTCTGTCGCCCCTGCAGGGCTTTTCGTTCCGAGCCGTCCCGATTCCTGGGGATACTGACGGCCTTCGGCCGTCGTGACACACCGTCGCCAGCGAGTGGCCGACGGCCGGCGATCCCCGGCCTCGGCCATGATTCGCTGCCGCCGGCGGGTTGACGCCCCAGGCTATTCATCTTTCGCGCCTTCGGCGCTTTTCGGCAACTGCCGGGCGAGCTCCTGGAGCACGTAGAGGTTTTCCCCGCCGGATGCTTTGGCAACAGCTGAGATCCTGCCTGTTTCCTCCTCTGTCAAAAGACCGCCCATCGAGAGCCTCTTGAGGATGTGGTCGAGGTAGTGCTCGACGAGATACCTGCCGAATCGCAGGCGCACGGTGTGGAGGTGATCGCTGTGGTGATCACGGGAGAAGATCAGCTCCAGGTTGTGGTGAGCCTGCATCCCGCCAAAGAAAAGATCGTTGAGATCCGTGTATGCGGCCCTCATCCGATGGATGGTTTCGAGGTCTGGTTTCGACTCGAGGGCTGATCCCTTTTCGGCTACCAGATCCAGCACCAACCGCTCCTCGTTTTCGAGCCGCAGTTGGAGGCGACTGGAGCTCTCTTCGACGACTTGTCGATCAATCGCCAGGTAGGGACTGCCGGCTATCGAGGCGGACTTTCTGCGGAGGAGAAGGCCTTCTTCGGCGAGTTGCTCGGCGCCGCGCGAGATCTCCCGATCGACACCTTCGATCACCAGGTCGATGAAGCCGTCTGCCTCTCGAGGTCCGGCAAAAGGGCGCTCTTTCGTCTTTCGCCAGTTGAGTAGGATATCGGTGGTCGGTCGTCCGGTCATGCCTTCCACATTGACTACCGGCCTCAGCGGATAGAGCAGAACCCTGTCCCTGAACTGAACATAGGCCTTCTTCCGGCCTTCAACAGCTGTTGTTCCGGCCAGCGTTGGATCGACGATGAACCAGTGAAGACCGCCACCTCGCAGCGGCAAGGCCACCTCGACCCAGGCGTGGGTCGCGAAAGTGTCGAAATCGTACAGCAATCCTGTCGGCCGGCGAGCGGGTATCTCCAACGAGCGAAGCAAGGCCGCCGCGAGAGCCGTGTAGTCGTCACAGTCTCCACTTCGATCCTGGAGTGCCTCGAGTGGGGAGCGGGTTGCGGGGCTCTCCTGATAGCGCAGATGCGTGCTCACCCAACTGTTGACCGCCACCACCCGTTCATAATCGGTGGTTGCCCTCGAAGGCAGGTCTTCGGCGATCTCATGGAGCCGTTCGCGTTCACTAACGGCTGCGATATCGCGGGCCAACTCAAGGGTCGCGAGACCTTCCAATTCCGGGTCGAGCGGGAAACCATCGAGACCTGCAAAACGGCCTGGTGGCAATTCCTCGTACGAACCGATATGCAGCGCGCCTTCGATGATCACGGTGGTGGGTTCCTCGAGATGCTTGAGGGACTCAACTTCGGCTGGAACAAGAGGAATCCGGACAGTGATGAGGGAGTTTTCGGAGGATCTTTCAATAGAAACCATTGTTGGGTCCGGACCGATCCACCCTTCGACATGTTCGAGGCGAGGGCTGAAGATCGGCGGCGCTGGGAAAGAGACCCTGACCGCGGAGTCTTGTGGCGTTTTGTTTTGTGCCTTGACGACAACCCGGATAAGGAATGGGATCACCTGGTCATCGTCGATGGCTCGAATCTTGAGGACCGGCGCGTCGAGGGGATCGTAAATCATATCACTGTAGGAGAAGACCCTCCCACCGAGCACCGTCAATGGGGGCGACGGGAGGGCCTCGTGGATCCAGATTGCTGCACCCTCTGTCAGCACCGGGTCGATCGTCCGCGCATGCTCGACGTCGGAGGTCAGCGGCAAGCGCTGTCTGGTGGACTGTGGGCCCAGAATCTCACCCGCCAGATGACGCGCTGCAGATTCGGCGTCGATTGACCGGGCTGCGACCATGTCCTGGGCAATTACGGTTGTGTTCGCAGCTATCAGCACGGCTGAGATTGCGAGTGCAGGGAAGTGTCGACCGCGGCCTTTGGGCATGTCGAGACTTTACCACCGGTGGAGAGGTTGTGGCCTGTGTCTGTGGTCGAAAAACGCGTTGCGCGACCACGCCGGCGCTGACATACTCAACGCCGAACGACAACGATTGGCTCACGAAAACCGGGAGGTCGCCCGCCATGAAAATGAACCGCAGTGCAGTCACCCTTCTCATCGTCGGAGCCGTCGCTCTCTGGGTGGTCTCGTCAACCGCCTCTGCTGGCGGGCCGATCATTATCCGTGGCGTCGTGTTGGATCCCGAGGGCAACCCGTTGTTCGACGTCGAAGTGTCGGCAGTTGCCGAGGGAAGCGGAATCGTGGTCACGGTGCATTCGAAGAAGAAGGGACGATTCTCGGTCAGGGTGCACGACCACGACCTCACATACAACCTGAAGTTCGAGAAGAAGGGTTATGGAGTTGCTACGGCCAGGCTTCGTCCAAATCCCGACAACCTTCCGCCGCTGACGGTGACCCTGGCGTCGGTTGACCAAGCTCCTTCGACGGAGTCGGCGCCCGAATCACCACCTACGGAGCCGCCGGCGGAGATCAGCGAGGCGCGAATAGCGGCGATCCCGGTCTTCAACGAAGGCGTTGCCGCCCTCGAGGCGGAAGACATGCCGACCGCCCTCGAGAAATTCCGGCAATCCTCCGAAATCGATCCCGACTTCGCTGAGGCATCAACCGCCGTTGCGGCGGTTGCGATGCAGCTCGAAGACTTCGCAGCCGCGGCCGACGCGTCGGAGAACCTCGTGCGGCTCCAACCCGATAATCTGGACGCTATTGGAACCGCGTACTTCGCCGAGCTGATGATCAACGACATCGATCGTCTGATCCCATCGGCCCGACGATTGGCCGACGCCAACTCGGAAGTGGTTTCCAACGAGATGCTGCAGCACGCGCAGATTCTGTTCGACGACAACGAGCTGGCTGGCTCCAAAGCGCTTCTCGAAATCATCGTCGAAAAGGAGCCGGATCTGGCTGCGGCCTACCTCCAACTCGGGCTGACCTGCAACATGCTGCAGGACATGACGTGTGCGATAGAGGCTCTCGCGAAATTCCTCGAGCTCGCGCCGGACGATTCCGAGGCAGCCACCGCGCAGTCGCTGCTTGATTACTTGAAGTAGACCGCACGCCGTTGCGGCGGAAGGATCTGAGAGATGTGCCGTCTCCGACAAGTTGCCGTGCTCGACGGCCACGACACCATTCAGGTCGAGATGATTCGCGACAATTCGGAGCTGAGGAGGCCTCCATGACGAGGACGTGCAGGCATTTTCTGGCGACCATCTTCGCGCTTGGCGCATTGATTCCGTTGACCGCTCATGGCTCGGATCAGAGGAAATGGCAGCTCGACGATGCCGTTGTCCGTTTCTCCGACGACGAGCTGCACCTCGAGAATGCCCGTATCGGCCGCCATTTCCAATGGAATGGAGGCCATCTGATCAGTTATCGGATCGAGGACCGGCGGCGCCAACGCGCATGGGACCTGGCCGCCGCCTCGCCGGATTTCGAGATCCCTGGTTTCGATGGCGCGGCAATCGGGGCAACGTTGTCGGTGCGGACGACTGCGGCGACAACGATCCGACCGGCCCATCTTCGCGTTCGCATCGATTATCGAATCGGCGGCACCGGGTTGCGTCGCGAATGTCGCGTCTTTCCAGGAACACCGGCGATCGGCTGCACCATGCACCTGCGCGGCTCGCCGGATGCGCCCCTGCCGGCAGGCCCCACTCGAGACGCAGATCGCACATCGAGCACGTCGCCGAGCCTGCCGGACGATGTAGCCGAGCCGGTGATCGATCGGCTGCAGCTGCCCGGCGCCCATTGGTCGGTGCAGGCGATTCGCTTCTACGCAGCGACCGACCACCGCAACACGCTCGTGCAACGTGATGACAGCCGTCTTTACCGTCGGGACGAGCACCTCACCGGAAACGTCCTTCGCCTGACCGATTTGTCCGACGGCGCCCAGCTGTTCGTCGTCAAGCACGGTCCGGCCGGAGCCGATCAGCTGGCCTGGCGCGGTCACGACTACACGCTGCGACTCGGCGAAGTGCAGGTCAACGGGCTCGGTTTTGCCGCCAAGGAACTGAAGGCCGAAGCTTGGATGTCTGCGTATGAGATCGCCGTCGGCGTCTCCGGCCCGGGAGACCTCGCGTTCCTCGACTCCCTGCGCGCCTACCGAGAAACCGAACGCCGATACCTGCCCGATCGAGACTCGATGATCGTGCTCAACACCTGGGGCGATCGCAGCAGAGACGCGCGGATGCGCGAGGACTTCGTTCTGGCCGAAATCAAGGCTGCGGCCAAGCTCGGCATTACCCATCTGCAGCTCGATGACGGGTGGCAGGCCGGCCTGTCGAAGAACTCGGCGAACGCGGCCGGCCGGCGCTGGGCGGACTGGAGCCGGGACGATTGGGAGCCTCACCCGGAGCGGTTTCCGAACGGCCTCGGTCGGAGCGTGAAAGCCGCGCATGAGGCCGGCATCGAACTCGGGCTGTGGTTCAACCCGAGCCGCACCAACGACTATGAGCATTGGAAGCGCGATGCCGACATTCTGATCGGTCTGTATCGCGAACACGGCATTCGCCTTTTCAAGATCGATGGCGTCGAGGTGCCGAGCAAAGACGCCGAAGAAAACCTCCGACGACTGCTCCGACGTGTGATCGACGCGAGCGAAGGCGAGGTGGTTTTCAATCTCGATGTGACCGCCGATCGCCGGCCCGGGTACTTTCACTTTACCGAGTTCGGCAATCTGTTCCTGGAAAACCGATACACCGACTGGGCCAACTATTACCCGGCGACGACCTTACGCAATCTGTGGCAGCTGGCGCATTACGTACCGCCACAGTTCCTTCAGATCGAGTTTCTGAACACCTGGCGCAACACTGACAAATACGCCACGGACGACCCCTTTGCGCCGGCTGTCGCTGGTTTCGACTACGCCTTTGGTGTCGCGGCCGCGGCGCAGCCGCTGGCCTGGTTCGAGGCCAGCGGGCTGCCGGCGGCGGCGTTCGAGACAGCGCCGACTGTTCACACCTATCGAAGGGCAAAGCACGAGTGGCACAGCGGACGCGTTTTCCCGATTGGTGACGAACCAAACGGCCGCGCGTGGACCGGTTTCCAGTCGATCATCGGCGACGGTGACAGCGGCATGCTGCTGATTATTCGCGAGGCGAATCCTTCGGCGGAGACGAAACTCCGGACCTGGCTGCCGACCGGGCGAACGGTCAGGCTCGAGACGGTGATCGGGAACGGTGAGTCGCGATCATTGCAGGTTGGCGGCGATGGTGCGATCGACGTGTCGCTGCCGGCGCCGCATTCATTCGCGCTCTATCGATATCGACTGCAATCGCAATAGCGAGGAGGCTAGATCTCGGTGGCCGCCTGGACCTTTTGGCGTATCACCAGGTACTCCTGGTAATCATCGTCCTCGGGATCCTTCTCATCCATGAACCAGTACAGACCCCGCACGTACGACACGAGAGCCGCCTCGAGGTCGCCTTTCTGTTCGAGGAGCCGTCCGAGCTCGAAATGGATTTCCGCATCCGACGGGACGATCGCGAGAGCCCTCTCCAACGCCTCGATTGCGGCGTCGAAATCACCGCGATCCTCGTAGATCTCGGCCATCGCCTCCTGGGGGCTGGTGGAATCGGGCGCAATTTCATGCCATCTCGAGGCCCATTCGAGCGCTGATTCGTCATCCCCAAGTTCGTGGTGGGCCTCGACCAGCACATCGTAGGTGCCGGTGAATTGGGGAAGGATCTCGATACCTCGGAGGGCCCACTCGATGGCCTCGCGGGGTCTCCTCAGCTCGAGGTAGCCGTCGGCTATTTCGCCCACAGCTTCGATGCAGGTCGGGTCCGCCTCGTAGGCTGCCAGGAATCGAATCAGCGCCGCCACATAGAGATCCTCGTCCAAGAAATCGTCCCCGGTTTCGAAGAGTTCAGTGGAGATGACCGGATCCTCAATGGCGTCGAGGTCGAGACCACTGGCCAGGTACTCCCCATACGAGATCTCATCGCCCTTGTCGAGATGCAGCTCGTCGATCACCTCGCCGTCGACGGTGTGTGACTGCAGGTGGAGTCGCGTACCATCGATATCGACGGTGACGAATCCGAAAACCCGTTGCGAGTGCACCGTCCACTCCCGAGCGCCCACCCAGCGAAGCGGGGTCCCTCCGTTGCCTGAGATGAGGTAGGTGACCTTGTGGTCGGATTGCGACGATCCGATCGGTCGCATTCGTTCGTAATCGTGGTCGTGGCCGTTGAAGACGAAATCGACTCCATAGCGTTGGAATATCGGGTGGAGCAGATTCTTGAGATCAAGGCGGTGACCAGAGTGGTAGAAGCCTCCCGAGCTGAATAGGGGGTGGTGGAAGTTCACGAAGGTCCAGGTTGCCGTGTTGGCGGCAAGATCGTCCTGTAACCACCTGATCTGCTCGCTGTCAATCTCCATCTGTTCTTCATTTGGGCTATCCAGCACGACGAAATGGGCGTTGCCGAAGTCGAAGCTGTACCAGGCCTCGTTTCCCGGTAGAGAAAAGTAGTCGAAAGAGAGTGGAGCGCGATCCTCGTGGTTTCCGAGAACCGGGAAGACGGGGACCGAGTGCATAAGACGGCGTGCCGGCCCGAAGAACAACAGCCCCCACTGTTTCGCGATGTTGCCCCTGCTCACCAGGTCACCGTTGTGGAGGACGAAAGCCGGTTGCTTCGCAAGTACGGCGTCGGCGACGCGCTCGTGATTCATCGGGCCGTCCTTGTTGTCACCGTAGGTCACAAACCTGAAAGGCGAGCCATCGGCCACAGCCGTGGTGAAGGTGTGGACGTCGCCTGACCTGCCGTCAAAGGTGACCTGGTAGCTGTAGTCGGTGGCGGGGGACAGGCCTGTCAGACGTACTTCGTGAATGCGTGCACTCGCGCCGTGTTCGGCGGAAAAGGCGAGCTCCTCACCAAAGCCATACTTCACCGATCCTCGGGTCGGTTTCGAGGTCTCCCACATGACGGTCATTCCGTCTTTTGTCACATTCTGGACATAGGGTCCCTTGGTGATGCGAACTGGTTCCGGATCGGGTACTCCCCTGCCAGGTGAGCACGAAGAGATGAGTACGAGCACAACTGCGCAGATAGAGTTGCATATCAAAATCTTGCTACGAGTGGCCCACATTCGACGACCCCCCTTGTTCGGTGCACGCAATCATAAAGGAGCCATTTGGTTTTGTCGTCGACCAGCGTCGCAGATTGGCCATCGATGCAGTCCTCCTCGTTCGACCTCATCGGAGTTAGCGAGCCGCCCGACACGCACGGCCTGTAATCAACAAGAATGACAGTGATGCCGAGCAAGATTGTCTATCATCGGCGATTCAAGTGGATCGACGATTTGAAGAAGAAAGTGCTCGTTGCACTGACGGCTGTTGGCCCGGGATTGTTTCTGACTGGCTACAATATTGACACCGGGAGCATCACGACCATGGCCAAGGCCGGAGCGAAGCGTGATGTTCCGGCTCAATCGGGAGGGTCGGTCCCCTGCCAAGATCTCGATGGCGGTGGCGGGCGGTGAGCAGGACACAAACATGCACATCTTCCGCATGATGGTCGAGCGCCGGGTGGTGGACATCATTCAGCCCGACTTCTGGTACAACGGCGGCTTCATTCGCGCCCTGCGGGTGGCGGCGATGGCGGAGGCGGCGGGGATGGACATCACGCCCCACAGCCCGCAGTGGGGGCCCGGCTGCGCGGTCAAGTTCCACCTCGCAGCGATTGCGCCCAACGCCGGCCGGTTCCAGGAGCACCGCGCCGGCAGGAAGCTCGACTGGTGCACTCCGAGCTTGGCGATCGAGGACGGTGTGGTGCCGATGTTGACTGGGCCGGGTTGGGGGGTCGATATCGACCCGGACTTCATGAAGGCGGCCGAGGTTGTGCTGAAGAGCTGAGGTTCGAGGCTGCCTAGAGAATTGAAATCCGATACACAACCTCTTCCACAAACTTCCCGCTGCTGTGTCGCTCTTCCACGACCGGAAGCTTCAGCACGATGGGATGGCACTTGATTGAAGGGAAGGGGAACCAGAAAGCGTCTGCGTTCTGACCGAGTTCGATCGTGACGTTCCCGCTCAGCACCTCGAAATGAAAATCGCGGCCGCCGCCGGCGATCACAACCGTGTGATCGTCCTGTAGCTCGAATTTCATTCCCGGGTTCTGAACGATCGGCTCGACGATGCGAATCGCCGGGTTGCGGTCGTGGTAGCGCACGGTCACGGTTTTCTCCACTGCGTCATCACCGATGCGGTGCTGCCAAATGTAACCCACACCGCCTGGGAGCTGGTTTTCGTCGGTGAGTTCACCGGCAGCTTCGATCACGAAACTACCCTGGTCCTCCCGTGCGGAGATTCGTCCATCGCGTTCGAAGAGATTGGTGAAATACCCGAGATCATCTTTGTACTCGATCCGAGGCGTGAGGGCGAGAATCTCCTCGTCGAGCACCGGCATGTGCATCTCCTCGCCTCGGAAGTACTTGGTTTGGCTGGAGGTCTGCAGAAGGCCGTGGTCCTTTACCCAGAGGTTGCACATGGAGCCCCCGGTTGGGAAGTAAAGATACTTGCCGGCCCCACCCCACTTGGCGGTGTTCTTGTAGCCGTAGGCGGAGACGGTCGCCATAAAGTTGCTAGTGCGTGCCAGCGCTATGTCCACGGTGGGGTAGAACTTCATCCACCTTGGCGCATCCGAGGGAAGTGGAGGCATCGGACCGGGCTCTTGATCGCCAAACTCCACCGCCAGGGCCAGGTTCTTTGCTCGCGCAAAGGTGGGGTAGTTGCAGGGCGCGCCTATTTGCGGAAGATCCCAGAAGTGCGGGCCGTAGCCGACCAGACCGTCCCGGATCATGGTGCGCAGGTACTCGAGGTTGCGGATTGCAGCGGTGCGGTAACGGGCGTCTTCCGGGGCGTAGAGGCTGAAGAGGATCTGGCTGCCGTCGGCTGTCTTGCTGCCGTAGGTTGTCCACTTGTAACAGCGCGCCCCCCAGGAACAGTCGATCATTCCCTGCGGGTAGACAAAATAGAGGTTTTTCGCCAATGATTTGCGAACAAAACCATCTACCAGGTCATCGTCAGCCAGGCGGGCATAGAGCCCGAGGCCCCACAGGGACATGTCCATCTCGTATCCCAGGTCAACGCCGTACTTGACCCCGTAGATCCGGGCCGCCTCACCGGTGATAAAACCGTCCTCGTCCATCTTGGCGCACACCCGTCGCGCGAGTTCGCGAGCCTTTTGGGGATAGCGTTCGTCCGGGATGACCTGATTGGCGGTCATCATCACCGCTGCGGTGGTCGGGCAGTAGTTGATGCTGGCGAAGTCCGGGCTCATTTTTTCGTAGAGAAAGTCCGCTGCCTGTCTCATGGAGGATTTCCAGGCGGCCTGCTCGGCATCGCTGAGATGCTCTTCGAGAATCGGATAGGCGGCCGTCATCATCAGCAATTGATCGGTGGTGGTACCGGTCCAATCCCCCGGGGTTTCGATCCACTCCCCGCCCGGCTGCTGTTGCCGAATCAACCAGTTGCCGGTGTCGATCGCTGCGCGAATGTACTTCTCGTTCCCAGTGTGCTTGTAACTCACCGCGAACGGATACATCGCCTCCGAAGCGCGGGTGTGAAGCACACCCGACTCAGGGCAGCCGATGGCGCCGAAATCCGGGCTTTCCGGATCGCCCACCTGCAGCTCGACGAGGGCGTCGGCGAGCACGATCAGGGTTTCGAGGCATTCGTCTTTGAGCGACACGGTCGGAGGTTCTCCTGTGCACGAAGCAAGGAGCACGAGCGAAAGGAGCATCAGGACAACGAGACGGGCCGACTTCCAAACTTGCATGGTTCTCTCCTAGTCGGATCTCGGGCTTCGATTGCGCCCAAGACCACGAGCACTGGTTACGATCCAGAGTCTTCGACCACAACCGCATTCTTCGGCACACCACCGGCATGAGAAACGATTCGTTTCGCCCGTGACAGGTCGTTGTTCCGCAGCCGAATGTCCCTGCTTTCAGCGCCTTCGACGCGTAGGAATGTGTTCGTTCCCACGAAGGCGCGTGTGCCGCTGATCGTCACGTCGCGGCTGTTGATGATCTTCATCACCGGTTCGAGATCTGTGCCGACCTCCGAGTGGGGAATGATGTTGACGTCGGTAAATGTGACCCCGGTCGCGTTTTCGAGGATGAGTCCGTTGTCGGCGGTGACAAAGACGTTCTCGAGGGTGATGTTCTCCGCCGGCTGCTCGGCGTAGGCGCTGATCTCGATCGACCGGACGCCACCCCAGCTGACCAGGTTCTCGACGTGGATGTTGCGGAAATTCGTCAGGGCCGAGGTTGCCGGCATCACCGTATGCGAGGCGTAGAGGGCGTCAAGCCAGAAGGCGGGCTTTTCTCTGAGCCCGGTGACCACGATGTCCCTGAACCAGATGTCTTCGATCACACCGCCGCGACCGACTTTTGACTTGATGCGGAGAGCGGTGACGGTGTCCTTGAAGTAGATGTCGTGGAAGAGAATGTTACGGGCGCCACCTGACAACTCGGAACCGATGACCGCGCCACCGTGGCCGCCGATTGATGTGATGTGGCGGACGACGATGTTTTCGCTCGGCCGGGCGACCCGCCAGCCGTCGGCGTCTCGGCCGGACTTGATGGCCACCGCATCGTCTCCGACCGAGAAACTGCTGTGTTCGACGAGCACGTTCGTGCACGAGTCGAGGTCGACCGCGTCGTTGTTGACGCCGTGCGAATCCACGGTCACGTTGCGAATGATGAGCCTGTCGCAGTAGACCGGGTGGATGACCCAGAATGGGCTGCGGGTGAAGGTCGGTCCCTCGATGAGGACGTTGGTGCTGTTGAAGGGTTGGACCATGGCCGGCCGCAGCGCGCCCTCCTCGGTGCCGTAGATCCGTTCCTCGACCGGGATGCCGTCGGCCTCCGAGTTCCACAGCTTTTCGCGGCCCATCTTCTGCCAGATTCGCATGTTGAACCAGGCCTCGCCCTGGCCGTCGAAGGTGCCCGAGCCGGTTATGGCGATGTTGTCGGCGTTGTTCGCATAGATGAGGGGCGAGTAGTTATAGACCTCGATGCCCTCCCACCGTGTCAGGACCACCGGCAGGTAGTCGTCAAAGCGGGTGCTGAAGCGTACCGTCGCACCTTCGGCAGCGTGCAGGTTGACTTTCGACAGCAGGTGAATCGGTCCGGTGAGCCAGAGGCCCGCGGGAATCAGCACGGTTCCTCCACCCGCAGCCGCGCAGGCGGCAATGGCCTCGTTGATTGCTTCGGTGTTCATAGTGGCGCCGTCCGCCACCGCTCCGAAGTCGCGGATGTCGAAGACGCGGTCGGGGAACGATGGCCGCTCGAGTTCTGGCATTTCGAACGGTGCCTCCAGAGGCGCGATAGGCTCAGTAGGGACGTAGCTGAATGTGGGCAAGCCCTTGCAGCCGCAGCCGGCTGATACCGCCAACGCCACGATCAAGATTCCAAGCTGTCGACCACGACCCAGAATTGAATTCATCGGTTTGTTTCCTTTTCAGGTGCTGGAATTGTCCGTGATCCGACTACAGAGTCCGACAAGGGAACGACCGGCTTCGTAGTCACTCTTGAATTCCTTCGATTGTCCTACTCCCGAGGACTCCGAGAAGTTCGAGTGGACGCTGGATGACGTGAGCTGCTCCGTGGGCCAGGAGCTCGTTGGCGTCCCGGAATCCCCATGTGACACCGACCGTCCGTGTCCCCGCGTTGGTGCCGGTCGCCATATCGATCGGGGTGTCGCCGATGAACACTGTCTGTTGGGGTGAAACTCCCAGCTCCGAGATAATCTCGAGGGTCGAGGTCGGGTCTGGTTTCCGCGGCACGCCGGTGCGTTCACCTCGAACCACGGAGAAGGGGTGATTGGTGAACAACTGGCCGACGAGGGTGCGGGTTGGAGAATCCGGTTTGTTGGAGAGCACTGCGGTATGAATTCCCCGTGAATGGAGTGTGGCCAGGAGTTCGGGAATCTGCGCGAAAGGCTGGGTCTTGGCCAGCCACCTCTTCGAGTACTCCTGACGCATCAGACCGACGTAATCAGCAACGTTCGACTCGTTCACAATCTCAGGTGGGAGAGCTCGACGCACCAGCATCTCGATCCCATCGCCGACGAAGTGGCGGTAGCTATCTTGCTGGTGGACGGGGTAGCCCCGACCCTCCAGCACCGCATTCATCGCGTCGGCGAGATCGCCGAGGCTGTCGATGAGAGTACCGTCGAGATCGAAGATCGTCAGCTGGGTTAGCATCTGATCAACTTCCTCCTACATCGCCTGCTCGCTGGGCAAAACCATCATTCTCGGGATCGACACGTGCGGCGGTTGCTCGAGCATGAAGCGGACGCATCGGGCAATATCTTCGGGTTCCAGCGGCTTTTTCATGTCGAGCATGTCGCGTGGATGGACCTCGAAGTGGTCCTGGAGCTCGGTGTTGACCAACCCGGGTTCGATGCAACCGACCCGAACGCCGGAGCCTGCAACCTCCATGCGCAAAGCTTCGGTCAGTGCCTCCACGCCATACTTGCTTCCCGCATAAACACCCGCGGTTGGCCGGACCTTGGTGCCGAGAATGGACGATGTGGTGATGAGGTATCCGCTCCCCTGAATCTTGAAATGCTTGAGGGCGGTGTATGCCATGCGAACTGCGGCCTCAAAATTAACTCGTGCATTGGCGCACAGCCTCTCGATGTCGGCAGTATCGATGGGTGATGTGTCCATGATGCCGGCGTTGTTGAAGACCACATCGAGCTTTCCGAAGCGGTCGACGGCGGCGGCCACCAGGTTTTCTGGCAACGACAGGTCCGTCAGATCACCTGCGACCGCCTCTGCATCGCCAAGCTCACCGGCAAGCTCTTCCAATCGATCTGCTCGCCGCGCGTTCAGCACCAGCTTCATACCGGCTCGGTCGAGCTCGAGCGCCACGCCGCGCCCTATGCCGCTGGACGCGCCGGTGATGATTGCGACCTGATCGTCGAGGTTCATATCTGGCTCCTTTCGAGAGCTGTCACGATACCAAAACGAGAGCTGTACCCAGTCGAATGTACGCTTGGCGGGGATTCGATGTAGGATGCACTGCGAAAAGGAGGAGGCTGAATGCCCAGTCAAATGCTTCGCGTCGGTTTGCGAGTCTTCATAATCACAATCTCAATCTTGGGGTTTATTGTGAACACCGTCTCCGCAGAGGATCCACCGGTAGTGGCGGGGGAACAGGAAGGAACCGAGACTGAAGACGAGGTGGAGGTCAACGAGGCGCGGCAGGAGGCGATCCCGGTTTTCAACGAGGGAGTCGCCGCCCTCGAGGCGAAGGATATGCCGACCGCCCTCGAACACTTTTTGAAGGCTTCCGAGATCGATCCGGACTTTCCAGAGGCGCAGATTGCGACCGCGGCGGTAGCGATGGAACTGAAGAATTTCCAGGTCGCGGCCAACGCTGCCGAGGAGATCCTCCGACTCCAGCCGGAAAACGTGGACGCCGTGGGCACTGCGTATTTCGCCGAACTCATGATTGGCGACATCGACAGGTTGATTCCGTCGGCGCGTCGACTCGCCGACATCAGCCCAGAGCTAGTTTCCAATCAGATGTTGCAGCACGCCCAGGTCCTTTTCGATGACAATGAGCTGGTTGGGTCGCGGGCGCTGCTGGAGGTCATCCTTGAACGAGAGCCAGAGCCTGCCCCGGCATATTTCCAGCTCGGTCTGACGTGCAACATGCTTGGCGACGTGGAGTGCGCGAAGAAGGCGTTGAGGGAGTTCCTCGAAATTGCCCCCGATGATCCGGATGCCGCGACCGTCCAGTCGCTGCTCGATTACCTGTAGCTGCTATTCTCGATCGACTCATGATTCACCGAAAAGAAGAGTTTCGAGGGTGAGGATGAACCGGCGGGAATCTGCTCGGCCCGACCGGATTTCCGAGCTGATCAGCAGGCTGGGTGAAAGCTCTTCCTTGGACCGGTCCGAGGCGTTCCTCGTCGAAGCGCCGCTTCGGATCTGTCCGCTCGGCGCACACGTCGACCACCAGGGCGGTGTCGTGACCGGAATGACTGTCGACCGCCAGGTCCTGATGGCCGCCGTCCCCGTAACGGATGGGGTCGTCAGGGTGGCAAGTCTCGATTTTCCGGGCAAGGTCGTCGTGGAGCTCGAGGACCAGGTGCCGACAAGGGCGGGCGATTGGGGCGATTATGTCCGCGCTGCTGTTGCGGTCCTTTCGGAGGAACACCGTCTCCGTAGCGCCTTCCGAGGTGTCATCGGTGGAGATCTGCCGGGCGCGGGATTGAGCTCATCGGCCGCCGTGCTCATTGCCTATCTGCTCGCTCTGACGCGGGTGAACGAGATCGACATCGGTCGAGAGGAGATATCCGCCCTGGCCCAGAGGGCGGAAAACAAATACGTAGGTGTGGCGAGCGGCCGCCTCGACCAGAGCATCATCCTCTTCGCGAAACACGGACATCTGACGCGCGTCGACTGCTCGGATCTGAGCATCGTGCAGGTGCCACTCCCAACTGGCTCGAGAGATTTTCGCGTGCTCGTGGTCTTTTCTGGCGTTGGCCGGGCCCTGGTCGGTTCCGGGTTCAACACCCGAGTTGGCGAGTGCCATGAGGCCGCCAGGCTCATGCTGGAGCTCGGAGGCGAGGCGCCCCGCGAGCACCCGGTGCTGTCTGATGTTCAGCCCGAGATTTTCGAGCAGTTTGCCACCGATCTACCGCAGGCCCAGCGGCGGCGGGCCGCGCACTACTTCGGCGAGCAGCGGCGGGTACTGAACGGGGTGGAGGCGTGGCGCCAGGGCGACCTCGACCGATTCGGCGCAATGGTGACAGCGTCGGGGGCCAGCTCGATCCACAACTACGAAAGCGGAACCGCCGAGCTGGTTACGTTGTATGAAGCTTTGCGCGATGCGCCAGGGGTGTACGGAACACGTTTCTCGGGTGGTGGATTTGGAGGAAGCTGTATTGCGCTCATTGAACCCGAAGCCGGTTCGTCGGTCATCGAGGCGGTGAAGCGGCGGTATGAGGTTGCGCACCCCGACGCCGCCACCAAGGCGTCCTTCCACATCTGCTGCCCCGGAGGGCCGGCGCAGGTGTTGGAATTGGAGGGTTGATGCAGGCCGTGATCCTTGCCGCGGGGCTGGGAACCAGATTGCATCCTGTCACGGCGACCCGCAGCAAGGCGATGGTTCCGGTGCTCGGGCGGCCGCTCGTCGAAAGGGCGTTGATGCCTTTTGTCGAAAACGGGGTCTGTGACTTCGTCTTCGTCATCTCTCCTGATGACACCGAGATCACCCGGCATTTCACCGAATTCACATCACTCGATATCAGCGCTCGATTCGTTATCCAGAAGGACCGGCTCGGTACGGCCCATGCGCTCGGAATCGCGGCCCCATTCCTCAGTGGCCGTTTTGCCGTGTCTGCGTGTGACAGCCTGGTGGATGAGTCGCACGTTCGGGCGCTCCTGGGAGAAGGAGATGGCCCAGATGGCGTTCTCAGCCTACTTGACGTCGATCCCGAGCTGGTTTCTCGGAGTGCGGCGGTAAGTCTCGACGGTCACACCGTGCGCCATATCGTGGAAAAGCCCACTCAGGAGAATGCTCCCTCATTTACGGTGAGCCTTCCGCATTACATCTTCTCTCCGCGGTTGCTGGACCTCCTGCCTCGGATCGAGGCGTCGCCGCGTGGGGAGTACGAGATCCCGGATGCGATTCAGGGGTTGATCGATGCCGGGCGCCAGGTCGTGGGAGTGCATGCGGAGGAGCGGCTCCAGGTTTCGAGTCCGGAGGACCTTCTGAAGCTGACGCGGCAGATGTTCTTGGACGACTCGAATCTAGAGCCGAGCGATCCCGCTCAAGTCGATCAAGGGCACACGTTCGTCGAGCCACTTCTGGTTGAGCGAGGTGTCGTGCTCGGTGACGGCTGTGAGATCGGACCTGAAGTCTTCCTCGAGTCCGGTTGCCACATCGGCCGCGGAGCGGTGGTGCGGAGATCGATCGTTCTCCGGGGTGGCCGTGTCGATGACGGCGAGACGATCGAGGACCAGGTGGTGGTCTGAAAATCACGAGTGGTCAATCAGCGAAGATTTCTCTCCAATTAACCTCCATCTGTGCATACCAATCGCGGAGGACGAAGAACGCCAGCTTCTTGGTGCCGGTTTCGCTCACCAGTCCCTTGCGGTTCCAGAAATCCTGGTACAGAGGGTGGAAACGTCGCGGCGAACGGAAGTCTTTGAGAATCCAAGGCGATGCGCCGCGCAGGAAGGGAATTTTCTCGGCCATCGTCAAGGTCTGCCGGTAGAAGTACTCCTGGTACTCCTCCGTCCACCGCTCGTGCTTGGGCCCGTGGTTACCGGCTTTCGCGCCGGCGCCGAACTCTGAAAATATCATTGGTTTTTCGTACGGGGTTTCCCACCTGATGTCGGTGATGCGGTCGATGTGGCGGGTGCCGTACCAGCCCTCGTACTCGTTGACCGCGAGGATGTCAAGGTGTTCACCGAGCGGGTCGTCGACGATGATCACATCACCCTCCTTGCGGGTGCGGTCGAGGGCGGCCGACACCAGCCGCGTTGGGTCCAGCTCGCGCACCCGGTCGATCATCTCGCCCAGGAAGGCATTGCGCGCATCGTTGATCGGGGTCTCGTTGGCGACCGACCAGACGATGATCGATGCGCGGTTGCGGTCGCGGAGGACATTTTCCGAGACCATTCGCACCGCCAGCTCCCGCGTCGACGGATGGGTGACGGCAATCTCCTGGTAGACCGGAACCTCGGACCACACCAGGAGGCCGAGTTTGTCGGCAGTCCTTGTCATGCGTTCGGAGTGGGGGTAGTGGGCAAGACGGACAAAGTTACAGCCGAGTTCCTCTTTCGCG
>Ga0255055_10001175_pt1 | contig 19597 bp, 19 predicted proteins | sample JV7_2_27_MG_FD_188633 | JGI IMG/M metagenome (GOLD analysis project Ga0255055, IMG submission 188633) | Seawater microbial communities from Jervis Inlet, British Columbia, Canada - JV7_2_27 | ecosystem: Environmental > Aquatic > Marine > Inlet | place: Canada: British Columbia | collected...
ATTTCTTTTGAGGTTTCGTTTGCTCAGAGACTCTCGTTGCAGGATCCCGCTTAGCGTGAGCGACGAAGCAATCTTTTGCTTAATTTCACCTAGAATTGCTGATATTTCATAGATTATCTTGATTCCAGGTGCAAGAACCTTCTATATTAGATCATACTTGTCCAAAATAATAGTGGTGGAGTCATGTTGATTTTAGATTTTGGAATTTGAATTGCGGATTGAACATACTGGAGGCCAACTGTGTAACCGGTCAGCCGGTTCTTAAATCCAAAATCCGAATTCTAAAATCCAAATTGTGAATAGCTCCAGCACTCCAACGCTCCATTACTCCGGCTTCTATCAGACAAGGTAACGTTTTTTATGATCACCCGACATCAAATCTACTTTCAAGATTCAAAAAACATGAAAGCCCTTCCATCCGCAACGGTGGATCTGGTCGTCACATCACCACCCTACCCCATGATAAAAATGTGGGATTCCATGTTCGCAGGGCAGAACCCTGAGATCGGCAAGGCCCTGAAAAAAGGTGACGGATCCAAGTCCTTTGAGATGATGCACCGGGAATTGGATGCCGTATGGCAGGAGGTTTGGCGGGTCTTAAAGCCAGGCGGCATCGCCTGTATTAATATCGGCGATGCGGTCCGCACGATCAACAGCCAATTTCGACTGTACCCCAATCATTCCAGAATTCTAACTCAGTTTCTCAAGATAGGCTTTCAAGCGCTGCCGGCGATTCTATGGCGTAAGCAGACCAATGCACCCAATAAGTTTATGGGGTCCGGCATGCTGCCGTCCGGCGCCTATGTCACGCTGGAGCATGAGTACATTCTGATCTTACGTAAGGGTCCCAGGCGCGAGTTCAAGAAGAGTACTGAGAAACAAATTCGCCGTGAAAGCGCTTTTTTTTGGGAAGAACGCAATACCTGGTTTTCCGATGTATGGTTGGATATTAAAGGCACCTCTCAAAATCTGGCGGCCAGTGCAGCCCGGCGACGGAGTGCCGCCTTTCCCTTTGATATGGCCTACCGTTTGATCAATATGTTTTCAGTCAAAGGCGATTCGGTGTTGGATCCGTTTTTCGGTATCGGAACTAGCATGTGGGCGGCGATGACCGCGGCACGGAACTGTATCGGATATGAAATTGAAGCAGGACTCCGAGATGAGATCGATGTTATAAAATATACAATATTACCCTTTGCCAACGAAAAAATCAAAAATCGGATTAGAAACCATTTGGATTACCTCGATGCGAAGATCAACTCCAAAGGTGGGTTCAACTATAAAAATGCATATTATAACTTTCCGGTCAAGACACGCCAGGAGACAGAGATCCTTTTGAATCCCTTAATGACGACAGAAACAATTGTTAAAAATTCTTTTGAAGTTACCTATTCTGATAAACCCCATCGTTTACGGGTCATTGACAAACCTAAACTCGATAATCCTCAAGCCAAATCATCCACTCCACAGGAAAAAACACCGTCTAAAAAGATGCGACGATCCCTTCAACGAAATTTGTGGTAGCTAATGTTGCAGCCACCTTTTTAAGCGTCTTCGGGCTCGAATGATGCCAATGCGCCCTTTCAAATTAAACGCCACCAGCGCCAGGGGCAGTATTTTTTCGATTGTCGGCGTCAGGTAGCACAGCTTGATCAGTTCCAGATACAGTTGCTGCATATTGGCGCTATGGATTCGGATTTGCGCCCCGGCCTGCTCAAATTTCCAGCGGCGGGCCAGCTTGGCAGCCGCTGCTTTTCCTTCCCGCATGGTCACCGTTGCATCAAACGGCCCGGCCGGTACATAGGGCACAGTTTGATGATTGTCCAGGGACCTGACCGCCGCGCGTGCCACGTCGGACCTCCAGGTGCCGGCGCCAAAGTTTTCAGGGCCCCGGGATTTATCAATCGGAAAGCAATTGATGTTTTCAATGACTGCGGCGGCCTGTTGACAGGCCACCGGGCAGCCCGAAAAAAAGATGGGCCGGATCTTCCACGGTGCCAGAGCGGCCGCAAATAGCTCGATTTCGGCCAGCAGTCGCTGGTTGACCTCCAGGCGCGCAATGCGGGAAGTTAAAGTATGCGCCAGAAACCCATCCGATCCCGAAGCCGCATGCATTCCCAGAAACATGACCGCTTGAGCATTATAAGGATTACCAATACCGGGAACGGGTCCGCGGCGGTATCCGGATATAAGGGTCGCTCTGGAATCGATCAGCTCGGGAAATAAATTATAACCCGTGCGGTGAAAATCCTTGATCGTAATGGTTTTTACGCCGGCCTTAAAAAGTGCGCTGACAACCGCGCTGACGTCGTGGCTCATTTCAAGACAGGCCCGGCACCATTGGTCGGTTAAAAATGAAGACGCCTTATAGCTCCAGCAGCCGGAGCTGCCTTCCAGATCTGCGACTATCAGAACATGGGAATATGGATTCTGCATCTTATCGCCAATTGATTTCAGCGGACAATGTGAACCGTTAAGCGTTTACGGTTAGGTTGATAGCGATTGAATGCGCTTCAACACCGGGGGATGAGAATAATTCAAAAACACATAAAACGGATGGGGAGTCAGATTCGATAGATTGTGTACCGAGAGCTTTTTTAAGGCAGCCACCATCGAGAGTGGATCCTTTGTGGTTTCAGCGGCAAATTGATCGGCGGCAGTTTCGTTTTTGCGTGATAATACCTGCATGAATATTCCGACAAAGAAATCAATCGGCGCGTATAGCATGCTGAAAAAGATCATGCCGGCATAAACCGATTGCTGCGGCATATAAAAGGCGTTAAACAAACCCTGATAGGTAATGAAATGCGACAGTAGAAACAGCATCAGACCCGTTTGCAGAATTCCCAGAATCAGAGATTGGCGTATGTGCTTTTTTTTGTAATGCCCCATTTCATGGGCCAATACCGCCACCAGTTCGCTGGCCGAGTGCCGCTTTATCAAGGTGTCGAACAAGACAATTCGTTTGTGTTTGCCAAAGCCGGTAAAAAAGGCGTTTGATTTTGTGGATCGCCGCGATCCATCCATTTGATAGACATTTTCCAGAGGAAAATTGATCGATTTCGCATAGGATAAAATCGCTGATTTAAGTTCCCCATCTTCCAGGGGTGTGAATTTATTAAACAGCGGCATAATCCACGTGGGAGCAATAAACTGAACCACCAGCATATAAAGTGTCACACCCATCCAGCAATACCACCAGGCATTGGAGCCGGCATATTGAAAAAATGCCAGAATGGCTGCCAGCAACGGCGTTCCCAGTAAAAGCGCCAGTACGAGACCTTTAATCAAATCCATTAAATAGATCTTCCAGGTTGTCGTGTTGAAGCCGAAGCGCTCTTCAATAACAAAGGTCGCATAAAGACTAAAAGGAAGCGATAAAACAGCTTTGAACAGCATCAGGATGCCCATATAAGCCAATCCGGTAAGAATCGGTCCCAGTTCAAAAGAGCGCATCCAGCGGTCCAACAGAGGAAATCCCTTGGCGAACCAGAACACAAGAATCACGCTGAGGTTAAATACGGATGTAACCCAGCCATATTGGGTATTGACTTTCAGGTATTGCTGGGATTTCCGATAGCGATCCGCATCGTAGACTCCCTGAAACGTCTGCGGCAGTCCGCTTTTGAGGTGTTTGAGGTTGAGCCCGTCCGCCACCAGGTTTAAGATAAAATCAATACCGATGGTACACAGAATGATGATTGCAATGAAGTTCATCGGGAGTCCTTAAAGCCGCAATCATCGGGCCTTTGATGCCCGGGCGGGTTCATGTTTTCAAATTCGCTGCTTGATCCCGGATTGCCGCATAAAATTCGCCAGAATGTTGTATGCTTGGGCACCCACCAGGGATTGACCCTTCATTAAAAAAGTGGGTACGGCGCTCACCTGTGATTCATATGCGCGGGACCAATCGATGTCAACAGCCTCCTTATAGGTTCTGGCCGCAACCACTTCGCGTGCCTCACTGGGATCGAGGCCAGCCGAATTGGCGACATCACTTAAGGTGTTTTTGTCTGCTATGTTGCGACCGTCTGCAAAATACGCTTTGAAAACAGCATCATGAAAGGCATCGCCGGCTTCCTTTTCTTCGGCCCACTTTCCCAGCTCCTGGGCCGGGCGACTATTGTAAGTCATCTTCCGATCTCCAAAAGGCAAGCCCAGGTCCCGGGCGGTTTGCTTTAAGTGCGCCAGCATTTGAGGGATGTTGATATTGCGTCCGGCAAACAGTTCTTCCAATGTGCGGCCCTCCGGCGGCGTCTCCGGATGGAGCGGAAAGGCAACCCATTGGATTTTAATCTCAAATTCCCTCCGCAATTTTTCAATACGCCCGGTAATGAAGTAACACCAGGGTCAGATATAATCTGAGAATATCTCTAACACGGGAGCCATTGACATGCTGTACCGTATCCTTTCGCTGCTAAAGCCGCACATTCATTTTGTAACATTTACGAAATCGAATGCGCTGTGGATCCATCTCATCGCATATGGTTTTCTGAGTGCCTTTAGGGTCAATCCGGCAACCTACGATACGGAATCACGTTTGTCAATGCAGGTATCCATAGGTTGCGCCAGCGACCGGACCGGGTATTCAGACGAAGCGAATAAAAATGGGTGGTCCTAAAAGAACCACCCGGCAGAACGAGGAGATTGAAGGAGGTTCACAAACAACCACCTCATCCTAAAAATAAGATTCGGTTAATATCTGTCAAGATTTACCTGCAAGCCCCGACTTCATTTTTCTCATAAAAAAAGGTGGCCCATGGGGAATGGGCCACCTCGGATAGAGGAAAGTGTTAAGGGTTAAGTTGAAAAGTTAACCGATTAACAACTTCGCAGCTTATGCTGCATTCCTCATAGTATAATACCACATTGTATCATGTCAAGCGCCAATTAAATCTCATCCGGTACCGCCTGACATCTTTTTAACCGGTTGCTGAAACGCAGCCCCATATCCGCTGCGGTTGGTCCAGATCACCTTGGCATTGCGTTTGATAACTTTGCCTCTTTTTCTGTTGAGAATCGCTAACTTAAAGCGCTGTCCGACCGCTAGGCTGCCATTTTGATTGCTCCCAAGAAAGATGCCACCAAGGCTAATATTTCTGAGCACACCTGGAAATACTTGATTTTGAGCCGCGTATTTTACATCCAATGAACACAGCTTTCGGGGATGTTTGCGAGACTCTATTCCCCTTTCGATAGGTCTGTCCAGCGGATCGGTTTTCAGGAAGCGAACCCCATACCCATAGTAAAACGAGGATTTCTTCAAAGGCTTACGCCACCTAATTACGGTGTGGTAGCGCTCATAAATATCGGGGTCAGGCGCGTAGGGGGAGTTGGGTATTCCGACATAAATATCGGTTCCGGGGGCAAGAAAGTGATCGGTTTCGAAATATAACCCGAAGTCGCTGTAATTGAACATTCGGGCACCCTGCAGAACACCAAACTTGGCATCCTCCAGGACAATCGGTGCCTGGTAATCGAATCGGGTATTGTCTCTTTTTTCAGGATTTGAGCTCATCTGACCACCCCTGCATCATTATTTACCATCCGGAGATGGCAAAAAGCAAGTATTTATGACGATTAATTGACGGATTCCTTATATTTATCAAGGAGGTCCAGGATCGCCTCTTCCAGAAGATCGTTTTGGCGTTTTTCCAGCTGTGCCGCTAAAATCCTGATCTCCTTGATCAGATCCGCATCCAGAGTGGTATTGTACATCTTTCTTTTAGCCATATTGAATCTGCTCGCTCATTTTATACGGTTATCGGCTTTATTCGGCCTGGTTGTCGAAAGGTCTGCTTTTTCTCCTCATCATCACCGGCCGCACCGATAGGCATCGGCAGACGAACCAACCCGATAATTATATACCCAGACAATATGAGTGGCCCCCAAGTTGGCAGCCCGTTGCAAAACCTCATCCTGGTGTTCCGTGGGGCGATAATTATCCAAGATCCTACCCGGATCCGTCGTTTCAGAAATTGTTGCAACGAACTCACAGTTCTGCACCATGAGTTCTTCGGCAACTTTCACCGCCGGCAGGGTTTGGATACATGCCGTCATAAATATTGCACTGATAAGCCAAAGCAGTTTTTTCATAAAATTAGATGTTTCCTGTTGATTATAGATCGTAAAATTCGAAATCGTTTTTAATTAATGGATTTGTTAATTATTGTAATATAAATAGCAGTTTATGTCAAAATTTTGCGAGAAAAAAAAAGGTGGTGGACGCTTCAATTTAGTGCAATTTAAAATAGTTAGGTCGAAATAGGAGAATGGTTACCGATGGGTTCTTGATGCAGTTTCAGATGTGAAACAGGGGCTGGCTTAACATTAATTTGGGCGGGTTTGAAAACCGGTGTCACTCCAGGCGGATAGGGTTGGCCGGCTTGAAATGCATTCGGCCCGCCGGCAGCAAAATTGTGTAAGTGTTGAAATGAAATACATCGTCAGTGAAAAAGATTAAGTAAAACGTAAGATTTATATTTCAAGATGTTAAAATCTTTTAAGAAATTCACCAATCGCTTTGTGGACTTTCTGAGCGCCATCGCCCAGTAATATACCGTGGCGCTCAATATTAAACAGCAAATATTCCTTTTCAATTGATCCGATAAGCTCAAATATTTTCCGCGATCCTTTTGGATCCACCACGGGATCTCCACGGGATTGAACAACAAGAGACGGCACTTTCAATTCAGGCAATCTGGGCTCCAGGTCATCCATGAGCCGATCGACTTCTACCACGCCGGAGATTGGGTTGCGTATATAGTTGATGTGGGGATTTTCGGGTTTATTTTCCACAAATTCTTTTTTGGCACCCACCCGCCGCGCGCGTTCCATTAAGCGATTCCACATATCCACTGCCGGCGCAAACCGGGTCGAAAAATCTTTCAGCCGCATAGGAGCGGCTACCGCAAAAACACCGGCCACTGCTTCCACTCGAACGGCAAGATCCAGTGCTAAGCCGGCTCCGGTTGAAAAGCCGCCGGCCACCACGCGTTTGCAGATATTGCTGATGACCGCATATCCCTGATCAACGGAATCCCTCCAATCCAGATAAGAGCGCATGGCCAGATCCTCCGGTGACGTTCCGTGCCCCTTTAATCGCGGCGCGTATACCCAAAACCCCAGCCGGCCTAAATATTCAGCCAGTTCTCTAACTTCCAATGGCGCTGCCATGTAGCCGTGGGAAAGAACGACGCCAATATCTTTGGATCTGCCCTTGATCAGAAACGGCCGGCCCACCGCGGCAGGTTTTGTTTCGCCTTCCAGAAAAAATGATTCATAATCTTTTTCAAATTCCTCGTCGGCTTGTTGTCTCAGGTAATTGGAAACGTTTCTTTTGACCCAAAACCGGGGTTGCGAAGCAATCCGACTAACCGTACGTTGCAAAGCGTCTAGCGGTTCCACTGCATTGGCCATCACATCTATCGGATTATCAATCCGCGCCCGATGAAAATCATAAGGCGAGGAAAATTTCGACCGATCTTTAAGCAACGATTCGCCTCTTTTGGTAATTATTCCGGTATCAAGGGCAACCGCCATGAAATCTTTGACTTTATGGTAACGATCGTCGGTTAGTATATGTACCTGGCTCTCCTGCAAACTGCGGTGCAGGCATATTTCGGATTTCCGGGGAATATGAGTGGCCGCCAGGAAGACCCTTCTTCTTAAATCCTGTTCATCAATTTTCTTTGATCGCATCGAATGAAGCATCGATGCAAAAAGATGATCATGATTAACGGTGGTCATGCTGTAAATGGCGGTCATGTAACGTTCCATGAGTCTCAAAGCTTCGATGCGCATACGGGTTCGTGAAGGTATTGGATCATCAAAGTCGATTCGGCGTGTTGCTGAAATATCCATGTCAATTGGAGAGCACTGTAAACACTCTAATACCTCAATCGGTTCTCCAAAACGAATATCGATATCCACGCCGGAAAGAAGCATGGAACCTTCAGTCATAAGTTCTTCGATAAGGCGGTCCGACAAATCATCGACCAGACGAAGCGCCAAACTGCTTAATATGTTTTCGCGCGCTCTGATCGGGTAGTACGTCAGATTGACAGGAACGATAAGTGTATTTTGAGACAATACGGATTCAACGTTCTCGATTTGAAACAAATCCAGCAAATGCTTAACTTCATCGGAGTATTCGGCGGACAGCTTTCGCAAGCGTTGTCGGTAAAACTCGGTTCGCAGTGCCAGGGTCGCGGCTCCGGAGTGCGGTGGATGCTTGCCACCGGCTGCTGAAATCATAAAACGTCCTTTTTCAATTATTTTCTTATTTTTAACCATGCGGCCTTCAGGAAATATGATCCAATTGGCCTCACCCGTAAGCAAGCTTTTAACAATCAATCGATCACGGTCCGGGTTTTTGGTGGAAACGGCCCCCACTTTTTCCAGATAACTCCCAAATGCACCCTTAAACAGTTCAAAAGAGGCTAACGACCAGACCGGAATTTTGATTAGCCGGAAAATTATGTAAGGCATTAGAAAGGTTTCAAGACGGGTAAAATGATTGAGGACAAAGATATTGGGTCCGGCGGGGATATTTGTTTCGCCGTGAAGCGAAATTCGGGCCTTTGATAGATTGGTGATTGTTTTGATGGCCAGGCCCGTTGTCCGATATGCAAAGCGGTTCAGCATAAATCAGCCTTTTAACTGCATGCATTATATTTGAAAACTAAAAACAGGCTCTTTTTAAAATAATATGAGAAAAAAGATTTAAAATCAATAATTTAAGTTCGAAAACGCCCTTAGCGTGTTGTCTGACAGTGATAAACGGCATTTGGGATTATGCATAAAAAATTGCGGCCCCGCGCATGTGTGAATCAGAGAGTTGACAGGGGCGCTAAATGGCAGTAATTTCTTAAGCTTTATCAAGATTTATCATAGACTTCAGGATGTCGACGAATATGCCGAAATTTAAGATTACCACTCTGGGATGTAAAGTAAATCAGTGCGAGTCCGACGCAATTGCGCAACAATTAAAATTTTGGGACTGCTTACCGGCTTTTGAAAATGAGTCCTCAGAAATCTGCATCATAAATACTTGCACCGTGACCCAGAAAGCATCCATGCAGTCCCGTCAGGCTGTACGCCAGGCCATCCGCCTAAATCCATCCGCCCGCATTGTGGTCACAGGCTGTTATGCCCAGACAGAACCGGAAGTTATCGATAAAATTGAAGGGGTGCACGATATCATCGGCAATGCGGACAAGCACTTGATCTGCGAAATGATCCGCCGCAATACAAATACAGCCCGCGGTCGATCCCTATCTATCTGCCGCGATATTCAACCCGAACAGGATTTTGATTCTGCGCCCGATCGTGTTGTTGACGGCCGCACCCGCCCTTTCTTTAAAATCCAGGATGGGTGTAATGCATTTTGCACTTACTGTATTGTTCCTTATGCCAGAGGACCGAGTCGCAGCATGCCGGCTGAAAAAATACTGGCAGGGATTCAAGGTCTCTCTAATAACGGATATCACGAAATTGTATTGACCGGCATCCATTTAGGTCATTACGGTAAGGATCTGATTCCAAAAACTTGCCTGAGTGAATTGCTAAATCGCATTGATGATTTAAATTTGATTCCGCGAGTGCGGCTCAGCTCCATCGAGCCCCTTGAATTAAGCGATGCCATCATCAACCGCGTCGCTGGATCGAAAAACTTCTGCCGCCATTTTCATATCCCCTTGCAAAGCGGAGACGATCGCATTTTGCGGAAAATGAGCCGGCCCTATACCGTCAAAGATTTTAGGCAACGGGTCACAAAGATCCGCGAGCAGCTGTCGGAAGCGGCCATTGGTGTCGACACCCTAATCGGATTTCCCGGCGAAACCGATGCGGCCTTTGAAAACACGTATGCACTTATAAAGCAGTTGCCTGTATCGTATTTGCATGTTTTCCCGTTTTCAGCCCGTCCAGGAACCCCCGCAGCCGAATATCCCGATAAAATTTCAGCGGGAGTCGTTAAACAGCGATGTGAACGCATGCGTATGCTGGGGGATTTAAAAAAAGTTGATTTCTACACCCAATTTATCGGCCACAAGCTTGATGTTCTGATTGAAACAACCCGACATAAACCCACCGGTTTATTGAAAGGCCTTACTTCAAATTATATACCGATTCTGATTGACGCCAATAGCGATTATAAAAATAAACTGGTGGCCGTCAGAACCCAAAAATTAATGGGCGATGCTTTAGTGGGAACAATTCTTTCCTAATTTGAGCGTTGCAAATTTCAAAAAATGGAGAATATTTATGAACGAAAAAATTGACTACAAAGAGGATCTTGAACGACCCACCGCTGTATTTGAAACCAGCCTGGGAAATTTTGAAGCTGAGCTTTACGCTAAAGAGTGCCCGGAAACAGTCTGGAATTTCATCAACCTGGCAGAAGGCCGCCAGGAGACCACCCGGGGAGGAAATTTTTATGACGGTCTGACCTTTCACCGCGTCATTGAAGGTTTTGTCATTCAGGGCGGCTGTCCTCAGAGAACCGGAACCGGCGGTCCGGGATATCAGTTCAAGGATGAATTTGATCCAACTCTGCGGCATGACAGTGCAGGCATTTTTTCCATGGCCAACGCCGGGCCCAACTCGAACGGCAGCCAATTTTTTGTTACCCTCGGTCCGACTCCGCATCTGGATGATCGGCACTCTGTTTTTGGTAAGGTCATCAAGGGCATGGATGTGGTCAGCAACATCGGCTCTGTAAAAACCGATGCCGGTGATCGACCTTGCGAGCCTGTCATGATAAACAAAGTTACGGTCCAAAGATAGCGGACCCGTTTTCAAATGCGGTCAATAGTCTTAAATAATACTCGATCCGTATGAACATCATAAAAACAGACTATTTTGGCGACGTGGAAGGCATTCGCTTAGGATACGGTCCGCTTGGCCCGCCCCTGATGTCGGTTTTGATGTACGTCGTGGATGGCCTGGTGATCGACACCGGACAGCACCACATGGCAAAAACGCTTCCTGAACTGCTTAGGCAAAAAGACCTCAAGCGCATTGTCTTAACCCATCATCACGAAGACCACAGCGGTAACGCAGCGTTGATCGGCAACCTGCATGCCATCCCGGTTATGGGCCATCGATTGACAGCCGCAAAAATGGAATCCGGCTTCCCCATTCTACCCTATCAGCGGTTGGTTTGGGGAAAAGCACCCCCGTTAAAAGTGACACCCTTGGATGGGGTTATCGAAACCGATCGATTCAGATTTACACCGGTTCATACGCCCGGACACAGCAAGGACCATACCGTGTTTTTGGAAAAGCAGCAGGGCTGGCTATTTTCAGGCGATCTGTACCTAAACGATCGCATTAAATTCTTCCGTTCTGACGAACGCTTTGCCGACCAGATTGCTTCATTAAAAAAGATTCTTCAGTTTGACTTTGAAGCCCTGTTTTGTGCGCATAACCCCTGTTTAACAGACGCAAAGTTAAAGATCAGAAGTAAATTGCAATTTCTACAAGACCTTTACGGTAGCATCTGCAAACTTGCTGCGAAGGGATTTTCAGAAAAAGCAGTGATTAAGGTGCTCGATCCAAAAACCGATCGACGGGTGAAGTGCATAACCATGGGCAATGCCAGTTTTGCCAATATGGTTCGATCGGCAATGGCATCAATTTGCTGATAACGATCCTTAGGGCAGGACATAAAAAAGCACAGCATTGCAACTGTGCTTTTTATGTTTATTATCAGTGGTGCCGAAGGGGAGACTCGAACTCCCACCCGGAAACCCGGACTAGACCCTGAACCTAGCGCGTCTACCAGTTCCGCCACTTCGGCACGCACGAGAAACATCGGATATTCAAATGGCTTTCAAGGGTTGCTTTAAATATCTTTTTTTATTATGCATGTCAAGATTATAGTGATTGGGTTCTCCAAACCCGCAACGATTGGGGCACTTCGCGCCCCTGTCTTTTACCGCCTTTGGCGGTAAAATCCAAGCCACCCGCTGTGCGGGTGGTCGTTGACTCGAAGTTACGGTTTATCATGAAAATTATCAATCATCTTGAAAAGATAACCCAAACATTTAAAGCAGCGGTCGTCACCATTGGTAATTTCGATGGGGTTCATATCGGCCATCAGGCGTTGTTCCATGAAGTCATTGAAAAAGCCGATGCTATCGATGGCACCTCCATTGCGATGACCTTTGAGCCCCACCCCATCCGGGTGTTGAAGAAAAACAACCACCCTCCCCTGATTACCCTGTACGAGCAAAAGGCCGAACTTGTCGAGCGAGCCGGTATCGACGTGCTCATCTGTGTTCCGTTTACACTGGAATTTGCATCCTTGTCGGCCGAAGCGTTCATTAAAGACCTGTTGGTCGCAAAAATCGGCATGCAGGCCATTATTGTCGGCCAGGATTATACGTTTGGCAAAAATCGTGAAGGCGATCTGACTGTCTTAAAATCATACGCCTCTCGGATGGGTTATGAGGTCATAGTGACCGATTGGATCAAAACAGCGCAAAATTTTTCCGATCGCATCAGCAGCACTAAAATCAGAGAGCTTGTTATGGCGGGTGAAATGGAACCGGCCCGCAAGATGCTGGGTCGCCATTATCAGATCAGAGGTGTGGTGGTTAAGGGCCGCGACCGCGGGGGAAAACTCCTTGGCACTCCCACAGCCAATATCAAACTGCAAGATGAGCTTTGCCCCAAAACCGGTATTTATGCTGTTACGGTCGAGTACAACAATCGACCTTACAAAGGTGTTGCCAATATCGGCTACAGCCCCACTTTCGAGGACAATGAATTTGCCGTCGAGGTGCACCTACTCGATTTTGCGGAAAACATTTATAGAGAAAAAATTCGCGTCAATTTTATACAGCGCATCCGGAATGAAAAGAAATTTGCAAACATTTCCGAACTAAAAGAACAGATCAGGCAGGATATCAAAACAGGACATGAAATTCTAGCAGGATATGACGCCTGAGTTACTGCGCATAAACGATTCTTAAGGTTCCATCTATCCCCAGCGCTTATATGAAAAATCATATAATTATTTCTGTGGTGGCCGGCATTATGTTGTCGGTGGCAGCCCTCTATTTTGCGTTCCACAATGTCCCGCTTTATGGTCTATTGAAGTATCTCAAGTCCATAAATTACCTTTGGACGATTCCGGCGGTATTTCTGGTTCTGGTCAGCTTTTTTATCAGAGCACTGCGATGGCAATTCATTTTGGAGACAAGCCATAAAATCAATGTCTGGCGGGCATTTCGTCCATTGATGATCGGTTTTATGATCAATTGCATCCTTCCGGGACGAGTCGGAGAAATCGCGCGACCCATGATTTTGCAAAAAAAAGAAAAAATACCGTTTGCAACCGGCATCGCCACGGTGGTAGCCGAGAGAGTATTTGATGTTGGCGCTTTAGTCGTCTTTGCAGTGATTACCTTTGTCTCCATTGAGATAAACCCTCAGGCCGAAATCGTATTCGGGGATTTTCATCTAAATCGATCTGCGCTGGAGGTTCTTTTTAACAGAATGATCATTATTGGCGTACTCCTGCTCGTCGCGATAATAATGGTCAGCATCCCCGTCATACGCCGGGCAATCCAGCGGGTCATTCTGGCCATCCCCTCCCTGTTCTTGTTTGCCGGCAACTCGCTCAAAGCAAAAATTACTGCGAAGTTATGCGAGCCGTTGAATCGATTTGTTGACAATATCGCCTTAGGATTTATGCTGATAAAATATCCCAAAAAAATATTCATTTGCACGCTATATTCGCTGGCGGTCTGGATGACTGCCGCCTTATCCTATTATGTGTTTAGCCTCGGCAGTCCCGGTATCAATCTGTCTTTTGCAGAGATGTATGCGGTCATGGTTATTATCTGTCTGTTCATTGCCCTGCCCTCGGTTCCCGGTTTCTGGGGAGTGTGGGAAGCCGGTGGTGTTTTTGCGCTTTCTTTGTTTGGGGTTTCAGCGAATGCTGCCGCCGGTTTTACGCTGGCCAATCATGGCATTCAGTTATTTCCGGTGATCGTTGTCGGTTTTATTTCTGCCATTATCACCAGCGTAAACATCTGGCAGGTTTCATATGAGAAAAAAACTGTCGAACTGCAAAAGAGTTGAAAAATATTTTGCTTATATGCGATAATCTATTCAGACCCAAAATAAGCGTTTAAACTTCGATCTTAAACCCTAATTTATCATGTCAAACCTTAAAATCCTTACTTACCCGGATAATATATTACGCCGACCCACCAATGTGTTGGAGAATATCGACGCCGAGGTTCAAAAAATGATCGATCAAATGGCGTCCACCATGTACGATGCCCCCGGTGTCGGATTGGCGGCAATCCAGGTGGGTTGGGATAAAAGCGTGTTCATCTATGATATTTCCCCCGCGGAGCAAGGCCGTTCATTGCAAGTGCTCATCAATCCCCGTATTGTTGATCACGACGGCGAAATGCTTTCTGAAAACGAAGGCTGTCTGAGCGTTCCAGGGTTCAGCGCAGATGTAAAGCGTTTTTCATCAATCATCGTCGAAGGTGTTGACCGTGAGGGTGGCCCTGTGAAACTGGAAGCCGAGGGCATGCTCGCGATCATCCTGCAGCATGAAATTGATCATTTGAACGGCAAACTATTTATTGATCATGTCAGCGCTCTAAAAAGGCAGCTTTATACACGCCGCATGAAAAAGAAACTGCGTCTGAAGTGAAAAAAAAATCTACGATTATCTTTATGGGCACACCCCATTTTGCCGTCCCTTCTCTTGATTTGCTTGCCCAAGCAGGCTACGAGATTGCGCTGGTCGTAACCCGGCCGGATCGGCCCAAAGGACGCGGCCGTAAACTGGTTCCGCCTCCCGTGAAGGTAAAAGCGCTAGAATTAAATATAGAAGTCACACAGCCCTCAACGCTCAAAAGCGAAAAATTTGCGGGTCAGATAAAAAACCTTCAACCTGATTTTTTTGTGGTTGTCGCCTTCGGGCAAATTCTTTCGGAAAAAGTCCTGCAATTGCCAAAATTTGGCGCCATCAACATCCATGCCTCCTTGCTTCCAAAATACCGAGGTCCGGCCCCCATCCAATGGGCAATCATCAATGGCGAGTCCTATACCGGCGTCACTACCATGTTTATGGACAAAGGCATGGACACCGGTAATATACTGCTTACAAAAAAGGAGCCGATCTTACCTGAAGATACCGCTGCTACGCTGCAAGATCGAATGGCAAACGCCGGAGCCGAACTCCTTATCAAAACCTTAAAAGATTTTGCAGCCAATAAAATAACATCCCTGCCGCAGGATCACAGCAAGGCCACTTATGCGCCATTGTTGAAAAAACAGGATGGGCATATCAACTGGCAAAGACCCGCTGAAAAACTGGAATCGTTTATCCGCGGTATGACCCCCTGGCCGGGAGCTTTTACCTTTCATAATGAAAAGCGACTCAAAATACTTAAAGCCGCACCGATTTTAGAAGGCGTATCAGAAGCTGCCGGTACGATTCTAAAGACTTTCCCGGATGAATTGCGAGTGGCCACTGGAAAGGGTGCATTATCCATTATAGAAATTCAAGGCCCCTCCGGAAAAAGGCTGGGTATTGCAGAGTTTCTGCGCGGATATCGATTGCCGGAGGGTACCATCCTAACTTGAAGCTGTCTCAATCCGCCTCCGGCGGATTAATACCCGATGGTACAAGTTTTAATCCTATAAAAAGTGCTTACACCCGCAAATGAGCTAATCCGCCACAAAAATTGGCGGATAAAAATGATCTAAATTGCCTAAAATTGATGAACTGCTAATTTTGAGATAGCTTATTAAAACCATGGCATATGACGCACGCAAAACCGCTTTAGAGGTATTAAACACGCTAAACCGGGACAAAAATACACTGGATGGCATTTTAGCAGCGGTGCCCGGTGAAGAGGAGTTCGGATCCAGACGGGATCGTGCTCTGTTTAGCGCCATGGTTTATGGTGTTTTAAGATGGCGCGGCCGACTGGATCACATTATTGATTATTTTTCAAATACACCTATCTATAAAATTGAGCCCGCAGTTTTAAATATCCTACGTCTGGGACTGTTTCAGATCATCTATCTGGATCGCATACCGGATTCTGCGGCTGTAAACACCTCAGTTGAGTTGACCAAGCAGATTGCGAGTACCCGGGTGGCAGGTTTTGTAAACGCATTACTGCGCAAGGCGGCCGGCAATTACAGCAAGGTACCGCTTTCAAATTTTGCGAATAATCCGGTCGCCTTTTTAACGAACAATCGTTCATTCCCGAAATGGATAGTGCAACGATGGCTGAAACGTTTTAATCCGGAAACGGTAACAGCCCTGTGCGACATGATTAACACCATTCCACCGATTACGCTGCGCGTAAATACGCTTAAAACTACACGAGAAGAGCTGATTTTATCCCTTGAGGGGGAGGTAGAGTGCGTTGAGCAGACCTGCTATTCGCCGGACGGCATCAAGATAATCCGCCCGCAACAATCGATTCCCGAACTTGTGGGATTTAAAAAAGGCTGGTTTCAGGTTCAGGACGAAGCCGCTCAGCTGGTCTCGCTGCTGTTAAATCCCAAGCCCGGAGAAACGGTGCTGGATGCCTGTGCCGGACTCGGCGGAAAAACTGCCCATATCGCCCAATTAATGCAAAATAAAGGCAGTTTCACGGCTATAGATAAAAATGAAAAAAAGCTCCGGCAGCTTGATTTTGAAATGCAGCGGCTCAACATATCCATTGCGGTTGTGTTTTGCCACGATCTGAATTCAGCTTTGGACACCAAACAACTTGGCCTTTTTGACCGAGTTCTTCTGGATGCCCCCTGCTCCGGTCTGGGAGTGCTGAGACGCAATCCGGATATTAAGTGGAATTCAGTTGAAGGGGATTTGAAGCGTCACGCTAAAATTCAAAAGCGATTTCTGGGAAACCTTTCGCGTATCCTTAAACCCAATGGCATTTTGGTCTACTCCGTATGCAGTATTGAGCCGGAAGAAAATGAGGAGGTCATTAATGCCTTTTTGAAAAAACACCCGGAATTTGTTATAGATAATAGTTCGGGAAGACTATCTGAAAGGCTGCATTCGCAGATTGAACGCCCAGTCGGATTTAAAACCCTTCCGATGCTAGACAATATGGACGGATTTTTTTTGGTACGTTTGAGAAAAATCAAGTGATTGCAAAAATGACAAAAATTGCCGCTCTTGGGTTGGCATTTATTTTTGTGACCGGTATCAGTGCCTATCTCACGCTTATCCTTATAATCAAAAGCGAAGACTCGGTTATTGTACCGAGTCTTGAAGGCAAGGATGTAGTGTACGCCCTTGAGTTATTAACCGAATTGGAGCTGAATACCAAGGTAAAGGGGTCGGAATACACCGCCGACATTCCCAAAAATTATGTTGTGTTTCAAGAACCAAAAGCCGGCGCCGAAATTAAGAAAGGCCGGGATGTTAAAATTATTCTATCAAAAGGCCCGCAGACAGTCTCCATGCCCAATTTGCTCGACCTCTCGGTTCAGCAGGCCAATATTATCCTGGAAGAATACGGCATCTGCCAGGGTGAATTGTCACGCACCTATAACAAAAAAGTCGAAAGGGATCATATTATTGCCCAGCTGCCATCACCGGCAACGATGATTTCCCGGGGTGGGTGCGTCGATCTTTTAATTAGTCTGAGCGTGCAACCCCAAGCGTTTAAAATGCCTGACTTGATCGGCTTAACTATAGAGGATGCATTACCATCAATTGAAAAGGTCAAACTGGTCATTGGCGAGATTAAGTCTTCGCAGCAGCCAAATAAACCCCGCAACATCATCGTAAAACAGACACCCCCATCCGGGCATCGCGTAATCTCCGCCAGCCCTGTAAGTCTGACGATTAATCGAGAACCCGGAAAGGTAAGATCCGACCAACCGTATGAACGGTCAGCGACCAGTCTTTTCAGTTATCGACTGGATAATGGTTTTTTAAAGCGACGTATTCGCGTGAGTCTTAACAGTGCCGGCTTTACAAATGACCTTTTTGATGACTACGTTAAAGCCGGAGAAGAAATCTGGCTTATAATTCCAAGGGATTCCGAGGCGACCTTATTTTTATATGAAAATGATAAATTGATTAAGACGCAGACCTATGATGCGTGGTAGGATCAGGATCAGAGGTCAGATGACTGACTGCGACGAGTTCAGCCGAGTCGAAGACAGATGGTAGAAACGGAAGATGAAGAACCTATCTGACTTCTGTCTTCTGTTTTCTGTCATCTGACCTCTGAAAATTTAGCAACAGACAACGGACATTTTGGGGAGAAAAATTATGAAACTGATTGCGCCATCGATTCTGTCAGCTGATTTTTCTAAGCTTGGAGATGAAATCAGGCAAGTTGAAGCCGCCGGGGCGGACTGGATTCATGCCGATGTCATGGACGGTCATTTTGTGCCCAATATTACTATCGGGCCACTGATCGTTGAAGCCGTAAAGCGCGTTACCGACCTCCCGATCGATGTCCATTTGATGATTGAAAATCCCGACAATTACATTCCCGCCTTTGCCAAAGCCGGGGCATCATATATTTCAGTCCAGGTCGAAACCTGCCCGCATCTCAACCGCACCGTTCAACTTATAAAGGAGGCCGGAGCACATCCGGGAGTTGTCCTCAATCCTTCCACGCCGGTGGAAACTCTTGAGTGGATTCTTGAATATGTTGACTATGTTCTGATTATGAGCGTAAACCCGGGCTTTGGAGGCCAGGCCTTCATCCCCGGCAGCATTGATAAAATCAAAGCATTGCGCAAGCAGATTCAGGATCGGGGTTTATCCATTTTAATTGAGATTGATGGTGGTGTGAATGAAAAAACAATCGCAGAAATAGCTTCTGCCGGTACAGATGTATTTGTAGCCGGTTCCGCAATTTTTGGAAGTAAGGACTATCAAAAGACAATTGAAAGCTTCCGCAAAAAAATAAGCTAACATTAAGCTTCAACAATTCTCACGTTTCATCGGCATAAGGTCCGGTCAAATTTTTCGAACTTTATTTCTTACTGCTGTCACAGCCATCGGGTAACCTTTCCAAAGCATACAGCGTCAAACAAAACAGGCAGAGTTTAGCTTTACCCTGCCTGTAGAAGTATGAATCTTCGGTTTTAAATTGCCGCGACTTATGAAGCTTTTTTCCCCAAAAACACACTACACCATTTATAAACCCGCGCCCAGCCACTGCGGCGTTCATCGGATTGTCTCCGTTCTTTACCTTTGCGGCGCTCTTCTCCGCCGTCGGTAAAGTAGTCCAGGCTGTATCGCTTGCGCTTGTCGTCACCGGAACGGCGATCAACCAGCGACCGTTTCAGCGGGGTTTCAGAAGGTTCTTTCCTGGATTCAGTGTCTTCTTTGTGGTCAGTATCTTCCATGGCACATTATCAAATATAGCATCGGGAGAGAGAGTATAAATCCATAATGTTCCGCCAATCCTCTAAGTAACTATAAATTAAACAAAATATTATGTCAAATCCCAAATACAAAAAATGAATCGGGATCATTTTAGTAGACAAAAGAAACACAAGGTAATAATCTATACCTAAATTGAGCGTTTCAAATTTTAAAAAAGTTGATATTTTTATTTAAATGAAT
>Ga0255055_10001176_pt1 | contig 19583 bp, 15 predicted proteins | sample JV7_2_27_MG_FD_188633 | JGI IMG/M metagenome (GOLD analysis project Ga0255055, IMG submission 188633) | Seawater microbial communities from Jervis Inlet, British Columbia, Canada - JV7_2_27 | ecosystem: Environmental > Aquatic > Marine > Inlet | place: Canada: British Columbia | collected...
GCTTTTCCGGGTGTAGAGGTTTTCGATGGTTTTAGATTTGATTTAAGGGAAGGGGAGATCCATTGCATTGTCGGGGAGAATGGTGCCGGAAAATCAACCCTTATCAAAATGTTCTCCGGAGCCCATACTCCAGATGAAGGAGAGATCTATCTGGATGGAGAACTGGTGAAGATATCAAACCCTAGTATCGCAATGGAGATGGGGATACAGACTATCTATCAGGAGCATACTCTGTTTCCATATTTGAATGTTGCAGAAAACTTATTTGTAGGCAATGAGATCTCAAACGGCATAATTTTAAACAGAAGAGAAATGGTCAAGAGGACACAGGAAATTCTGGATTATCTACACTTACATATAGATCCTCTGGATATAGTTGGACAACTTGGAAGCGGTGAACAAAAAACTGTTGAAATTGCAAAAGGTCTTGTACAGGAGTCTAGGGTTATCATCCTTGATGAGCCTACCTCATCTTTTTCCCAGACTGAGATCGACCACCTGCTGGATATTATAAATAAGCTTGCCGCCAGTGGAATAAGCATTATTTATATCTCTCACCACCTGGAAGAGGTGTTTAAAATTGCAGACAGGGTTACGGTAATCAGGGATGGGATTCAAATTAATACGTATGGATCTAAGGAGATTACCGAACAACAACTGATAAATGACATGGTAGGCAGGGATGTCTCCCTTTTTTATAAGCGACCCAAAGTTTCTATTGGCGAAGTCAAGTTCGAGGTGAAGGACTTGAGCGGAAATGGAGTAAATAATGCTTCATTTTCTGTCCATGCCGGTGAGCTCATTGGAATTGCTGGTATGGTAGGATCGGGAAGAACAGAACTCGCCGAGCTATTATTTGGTGCCAAGAAGGCTGATTCTGGTGAGATATTTATAGATGAAAAAAAGGTTGCTATCAAAACCCCCCTTTTGGCTATTTCTAATAAGATGTGTTATATCACTGAGAACCGGCAGAAAACAGGGCTGTTTTTACAACACACACTGGATAAGAATATCCCCATAGCAACATATTCACAAACACAGATGCCATTTGCGATGCCCCGTGAAGATGTTAGAATCTCTCAAAAATATATTGATGCTTTAAAGATAAAGACACCAAGTGTATTTCAATATGCGATGTTCCTGTCAGGTGGGAATCAGCAAAAACTAGTTTTAGGGAAATGGTTTGCCACTAATGCTGATATTTTTATTTTTGATGAACCAACCAGGGGTATAGATGTAGGATCCAAGGAAGAGATTTATAGGATAATAGTGGAGCTGCTTCAGAATAAAAAAGCTGTAATCATGATATCCTCAGATATGCCTGAACTTATTGCCTTGAGCGATAAGGTAGTGGTCATGCGTGGGGGACACATGGTGGCGGAACTAAAAAAAGATCAAATAAGCGAAGAGAACATACTTAAACACTCGATTGGAGGCAGCATTTAATGAGATTTACAAATCCGCTAAAAAGAATATCAAAAAGTGAAAATGTGTCTGTTTTTCTCGTACTGCTTTTCATTATTTCAGCAATTATTCTGGTAGAATTCTTTGTCGTAAGAAGCATGAACATTGCCAAGGTAGCCTTTATCAAACCCATGAATGTCTCCAATGTATTACTGCAGGTATCTGTAACAGGGATACTGGCCCTATCCATGACCTTTATCATGATCTCCGGAGCTATTGACCTTTCCATTGGACAAATGATGTGCTTTATTGGTACCATGATGGCATTTTTAATAAAGACAGCGAGACTTAATGGGGGTTTAGCAGCTATTATTGCTCTTGTAGTGACAATCATGTTCCAACTTATAATGGGTCTCATTATCTCACGTACAAAACTCGAGTCTTTTATTGTGTCCCTGGGTTTTTTAAGTATTTACCGTGGGTTTACGTACCTTATTACAAATGGCAGGGAAATTACCACTGAAGGTAAGTTTACCTTCCTTGGAAGGACTTATATTGATTTGACAGACAATTTCAGGATCGCTATGCCTGTAATAATATTCGTTGTGCTAACAATATTCGTATGGTTTTTACTTAAATATACAAAATTTGGCCGGAGGGTCTATGCTGTAGGAGGTAATGAAAATGCAGCATATCTTGCCGGTATAAATGTTAAGAATTTTAAATTACTGCTATACGGAATAAATGGTGTTTTTATCGCGATTGCTACCATGGTACAGTTATCAAGACTGGGTACTGGAAACCCGCTTATGGGAGAGGGCAAGGAAATCGAAGTTATTGCTGCTGTGGTTGTTGGCGGTACTGTTCTAGCTGGCGGAAAAGGAAATGCATGGGGTACGTTTATAGGTGTACTGTTGCTGGGTATTATCTCTAATGGGCTAAACATTCTGGGTGTAAACCCGCATTGGCAGTATGTAATGAGGGGTCTTCTCATAGTCTTTGCCGTATCACTAACCTATGTAAGTAGTTTGAGAGCTTCATCTATCAACAAACCAATTAAGGAGGGTCAATAATAAAAACAAAAAAGCATCATATATAATGATGCAGTAGTTTCCTGCTAAAAAAATTAAAAAATTGAGGAGTGAAAGAATGTTGAACAAGAAACTTATTATACTGATTGTTGTAATTTGTATAACCTTACTGGGCTTCGTCAGTGTAGGGTCAGCTTCATCTGATAAAGCTGACAAAGAAACGGCATCAGCTGAAGAAAGAGCCGCTGGTGACCTTACTGGTGTAAAAATCGGATTTGTAAATGCCGGACCCGACGACTATTATGCTCAGTTTGGCAACACTTTTAAGGCTATTGCTGAGGCTTATGGTATGGATGTTACCGAATTAAACTCTGACTATAAACCAGAGAAAGAATTAGCTAATGTTCAAGACCTTATTGCCAAAGGTGTTGAAGCCATTGCAGTTATTACTGCAGGTGCTGCAGGTAGCGCTACAACCATTGAAGCTGCTAATGAGGCAGGGGTACCGATATTCTTCATCGCTGGGATGCCTGAGATGACAGGAGGCGCTTCTCTGACAGGACACGTTACAGATAACTTTGTTATTATGGGTTATCAGATCGGTAAGTGGGTTGCGGAAAACTACCCAGGCTCAAAGGGAGTATTCATCCCAGGCTTTTTAGGACAGGGACCCGCTGAAGGAGAGATTGTTGGAACAGAGCTGGCTCTTGCAGAAAACAATATGCCGGAACTTTTTTTCACCAAGAGCTCTGAATGGCAGAGAACCCTTGCTATTCCTATTACTCAAGACCTTGTAGCTTCTGGTAGGGAGTTTGATGTGATTTATGCATGTAATGAAGAAACTGCCGCCGGCGTCATCCAGGTATTTGAAGAGCAGAATGTAAAAGGCAAGATCATTGTTTCCTTTAATGGTAAGGAAGAAGGTTGGGCTTGGTTGAAATCAGGTCAAATGGTTGCTACTTCTCCTAATCCTCCATCACTTAATGCTGACCTTTGCGTTCAGCAGATAGTAAGGCATCTCAGAGGTGAGGCATTCCTGCAGTATCTCCAGATAATGCCCTGGGATGTACTGACCAAGGAGAACCTGGATCAAGCTATACCATGGATTACAAAAGATTATCTGGAAGGCCGTGCAGCCAACAACTTTCAATGGAGTCTTGAATATTATGAGACCCAGTACTCGGAAAACAAGGAGATGTTTGTAGAGTTCGATGAAAAGTTCTGGGAATACATGAAAAACCTGTAGAATATCGCGTGGTTTAATTAGCAGGGAACAAGGCAAGTAGCTATTACACTAAACAAGTGATTTGCATGAAAAATAGCCTGCAGGGAAACCTGCAGGCTACATATATTTAACAACACATCACTTCCGAGAATAATCAAAGTACATCACTTCACTTGTAGATGACAATCCTCTTTAGAATCTATTTTTACATCCCCAGACTCTTCAGATAGGCAACGCATTTCTTGAGGATTTCATCGGATCCTACAATTTCCAATGGAGAGTGGGAAATATCGCAATCCTTTAAGACGGCAACTACACCTGGGATATCGATAACACCATCGCCAATTGCGATTGTTGAAAATCCGCATCCGAATTGTGTCCCCCGTTTAGGTACCCATTCCTCACCTAAATCTTTCCAGTGAATATGACGGATTCCGACCCAACATGCTTTAGATGAGTTGGATCTTACTTATTGCTTTGTTTCATAGATGTTCGATTGAATTACGATTCGCACTCGTTTATTCTTTTTGTTGCAAGCATTTTTACCTATGGTATGATATGATGCACAAACATTGGAGGATAACAGATGATAAAACTAGGAATGCATACGGACAATCTGAGAGTTTTAAGCGGTTCATTCAAAGCTGCTGTTGAATTGGGTGCAAAGAACAAACTGGAACACGTTGAGTTTGGGGTTTTGTACGGTATTTATTTTGTGCAGGCCCTAGGTTATGAACCATCTGTTTCCTTATGGGAAAATCCGATACAGATCAGAAAGTTTGTTGAAAGCAAGGGAATGCCTGTTTCACAAATAGACTCAGCTTCCCCGATGATGGGTAATATGGGAACAATGCACGGTGTTTTTTATACCCAGCAGGCTATTAGTTTTGCAAGTCATCTGGGTGCAAAAAAGGTAGATACAACAGATAGTGCAATAGTTGAGGACGGTATGACAAAAGATGAAGCCTTCAAGATTGCTGTAAAGAACTACACCGAACTTCTCAAATGGGCGGAAGATTTTAAGATTATAATTAATGTCGAACCGCATGGTGCTCTTACACATGATGTAGAGTTTATGCATAAATTATTTTCACATTTTGAATCAGAATACCTGGGACTGAATATGGACACTGGTAATACGTATATCGCCGGACATGATCCATTGGATTATTTAAAATCGCTCAGAAAATATTTAACCCACTGCCACATAAAAGATGTGACTGCTGAATTGGCTGCTGCAATCCGTGGGGAAGATACAGGAATTGCGAGCAGTGAAGCATATATTGGTGGCGGAGTAAACGCTGATAATATTAAGAAAGTGATTGAATTCATGAAAGAGACCAGGTGGGACGGGGAAGTGTCAGTAGAATGCAGCGGAACTGAAGAAAACATGCAGAAAAGTGTAGAATGGCTCAGAAGGATTATTTAGTTGATTAATAAAAAGAATAGGTGAATTGACTATTAATCATGGGTATAAGAGGAAGATGTGTTCTTTTTCTACTATAAAACGTTGTAGAACCACATGATCAGAAAGACCAGGAGCGTAACGAAGGTAAGTGCGCCAATGATAATGACAAAGAATGGGAATCTCCGCTTACCACCTGCCTTTTCGTGAAGGTCAAACTCTCGAAGGGATTGCTCAGTTTCCAGAAGCTCATCGTACTTCTTTAACTTTACCTGTTCGGTTTCCACAGCCCTGCCATAGATGTTTTCTTTTATCTTGCACATAATGGAGTATTCGTTTTGATCGTTTTTTTTAATTTCCATTATTTCTGCAGGAACGGGAATGATATTTCCTTCAACGCGTGCACCCAGGAGGTCGATATAGTATTTTCCTTTGGGAAACGTATCATTGATCTTTATCATGATTTTGTCGCCCCTTGAAAGCTCATACACAGGTATTCCGCTTACAGGGGCCAGGACCAGATCAACTTCTATGGCATCTTTTATGCTTTCACCTGATTCTTTGGCTGCGTTGGATTCATCCTTTTTAACGGATTTGTTTCTTTCAGCACGACGTGAACTCATCTCTGCATTGCTCACGTACTCTGAATGTGTCTCAATCTGTACATTCCTGTCGTTGAGCGGCTTCATGAGTATGGCCTGAAGCAGTGACTCAATTCTCATGATGTCGTTATTCTTCACGAGCTGATAAAGCTCGTTGCCGCGATCCCTATCGAGCGCGCTTTCAAGATAATTCTGAAGATCGATCGTTGAATTGACAGATATGTCGCCCTTCCATTTGAGGTTGATCAGGTTTTCCTCAAGCGTGTCCCAGGGTATGGCAGGGTCCACATCGTACAGCGAACTGAAATGTGAAACAACTGCAATCAAATTCTCAACCATTCGAAGCTCTTCGTTGAGAAATATGATAAACAAACCAAAGCTGTTGGAATCGATCCCTTTAAACCTTCCCTTAAGAATGACGGTATATTTTGTTTCATACTCAATATCTGAGTATTCATCGAATGTGTCCAAAAGTCACACTCCTTCCACCGAAAAAATCTTTTATAATTATTTTCGAGGAGCTATCTTAGTCCTTACAGGGAGCGAAAACATGAAGCTGAAACTCTCACTTTTTCTCGCCAGGCGATACCTGATAGCCAAGTGGTCTCTCATGTCAACACTTTCAATTCTCATGATCGCATTCGGTATTATAACACTCATAACTGTTCTATCGATCATGAACGGTTTTCACAACACTTTCAGGAGAAAGATACTTGAAACCAACAGTTTTCATCTGATTGTTCAGCCAAACTACGATGAGCAGTACACTATTGATAATAGTATATCAATTCTATCAAATAATAAAGAGATAATATCAATAGTTCCATACTATGATGGCGAGGGTATTATTAAAACCGATTATATAACACGGGGATTTGTGATCAAGGCAGTTCCGCAGGATATTCTGGACCTCGATTCGGGTTTCAACAGGGAGATTGATATAACCAGGGGGAGCTTTGACCTCTCCGATGATAAAAACATCATTATCGGGGAAGAGCTGTCCCGGGAAGCAGGTGTGCTGCCCGGTGATTATGTGTCAATAGTTACGTTTGAGGGCAAAGACCTCGCATCAGCCCGCCCAAAGTTCAATCTGTTCTATGTTTCCGGAACATTTAAAACTGGTTACTGGGAATATGATAAGAATATGGCATATGTTTCCCTCGAGGCTGCATATCGGATTTTCGATGTTGATCGGAGTCAGCTGACACTTGGTTTGAAAATCGATAACTTTTACAAGTCCGATCGAGTTGCCGATTGGGCGCACAGCAATCTCAGGATTGGCCACTACATATATACCTGGATGGATCTGAACAGACCACTGTTTGAAGCGCTTCAGAATGAAAAGGTGGGCATCGGTTTTGTTGTTATGCTCATTATTGTAAGCGGCGCATTCAATATCATTGGTTCTCTCATTATGACTGTTATGGACAAAAAACGGGAAATCGGCATACTGAGGGCCATAGGTGCAGAGCCTCATCTCATTACACAGATATTTGTTTTTGACGGTTTGTACATTGGATTCATCGGTACCATCATAGGCGTGTTTACCGGATTTATATTGACCCTGCATATCGAGAGCATATTTAATTTCTTCGAATATGTGGTAAACGGTATTCGGGAGCTTGTATATCTGTTCTATTTGATGCCTCTGGGGAAATTGCCCTTTCCCAGATTCGAAATCCTCTCTGACTCAATATACTATCTCGAAGGGGTACCGGTTGAGATCCATTTCAAAGACGTTATCATTATTTCAATCCTTTCTCTTCTGTTAAGCGTTCTGGCAGCCTACTATCCCGCACGAAAAGCGTCACAGCTTAAACCGGTGGAGAACATCAGATATGAGTGACCATGGGAAGTATTCAGATAGGAATGATGATAACTATGCGGTGCAAGTGAGAAATCTGGAAAAGGTATACAAAACGGGTGACTCATATCTCACGGTTTTGAGTGATCTTGACCTTCACGTTCAAAAGGGTAGTATTGTAGCAATTGTAGGAAGGAGTGGTTCAGGTAAAAGCACGCTTCTTCACCTTATTGGAGGCATCGATGCCCCCACACATGGAAATATCATGGTAAAGGGGAAAAGGGTTGAAACCGCCACAGAAGAAGAGCTGTCTAAGTTCAGAAACAGATACATTGGGTTTATTTTTCAATTTCATAACCTGCTTATGGAGTTCTCAGTAATAGAAAATGTTATGATGCCCTATCTTATTCACGAGTATCGAACAGATAACGCGTATAAAAAGGGCATGGACATACTCAGGCAGCTGGAAATAGAGGACAAAAAAGACATCAAACCCAACAGATTGTCTGGTGGTGAAAGTCAGAGAGTCGCCATTGCCCGTGCATTGATTAATGATCCAGAGATTGTGTTGGCCGATGAACCCACGGGAAACCTTGATCTGACCACTTCTGAAAAGATAAAGGCACTCTTGTTTGGAATTGTCAAACGTTACGGCCATACCCTTCTCATTGTAACTCACAACCCCTCTGTTGTTGAAAAAGCTGATGAAACCTACAAACTCGAACTTGGAAAACTGACGCAGCTTGTGTAACTGTACCGATCAACCAATACCTTTCTTGCCCTATCAATATTGTTTCTGTATATTTACTATGGGTGACGGTGAAGGAGCAAATTGTGATTTGTCAATCGTGTAAGAGAAAAAAAGCCGTACTCCATTCATATTGCATCAGCAATAATGGTCTTGTTGATGTGCACTATTGCGAAGAATGTGGTAAGGAGCAATCGGCTGAAGAGAGTGTGTGCCTCGATGACAATCTTTATAATCTCCTCGATGGACTTCTCGAGTCCAGGAAAAATGAAGTAGCCCTCGAATCTGCGGAAGCATGTGAGTTCTGTGGAACGACCCTTAAGGAAATCAGAAAATATAACAAACTGGGCTGCCCTAACTGCTATGAACTATTTTACGAGGGCATTAAAAGCCTTGGGACCCTTTCAAGAAACGAATATAAAAAAACCACACCCTTGGGCGATGAGTCACCTGGCATACATATACTGAGGAAAGAATTGGAAGATGCAGTGCAGCAGGAAGATTTTGAAAAAGCCGCATCCATTCGTGACAAAATCCTTAACTGCGAAAAGGAAGGGTTTCTCAGTGACGATTGAAGAACTTGCCAAAAGTGAGGGTATCTGGAATATAGACGAGAGAAATCATTCTGATTTCGTACTGAAAAGCAGTGTGCTCCTATCCAGAAATCTTTCAGGCTATACCTTTGCTCACAAACTGGAAAAAGAAGCGAAGGATGAAATTAGCAAAGCACTCATCGATAACATTGATCGCAGCAACTGTTGCACAAATTGCGTTACCTACAGTTTTGAGGAAATTACGGGTATAGATAAAAACATATTCTTGGAAAGAAATCTCATAAGCGACGATAATGTAACTGAAAGTGTTCTCGTTCTCTCAGAACATCAAAATATATATTTCATTTTGAATTCGGTCGACCACCTGCAGTTGATCACCTCTTTGCCCGGGTTCGGATTTGATACAATGTATGTTCTTGGGAAAAAAATCATCACAAGCCTTGAAAAACAGATGGATTTTGCATTTTCCCCCAGATTCGGCTATCTCACCTCAGATCCGGAAAAATCAGGTACAGGGATGGTTCTCTCAATTGTTCTGCATCTTGCAGAGCTCATATATTCCAGACGACTCAACAGCCTGATAGTCGATCTTGAGAAGAGCGGTCTTGCGTTAAGATCGAGCTGGATAGATGGGTACTATGAAATTTACAACAAAACAGCAGTTGGACAGTCAGAAAAGGGGTTGTACGAAACAACGTTGGGGTTGTTTGAGGAAGTCATCAACAGGGAGCGATCTTTCAGGAATAATACATACAAAGAAAACGGGAATCTCATTGAAGACAAGGTATGGAGAAGTTACGGCATTCTTCTATCCTGCCGCATGGTGTCACTATTTGAAGCACTCGAGCTTCTCTCCAATGTGCGCCTTGGAATCAGCCTTGGAATCATCAATTATGTGAGTATCAGAGATATCAACCTCCTTCTTCATTACATACAGGATTATCATCTCAGAAAGCGTTATAATATAAGAGATGAATCTGTAAAGCTTGAAGAGGTGAGGGCAAATTTTATACGAGACTATCTCAAAGAGGTAATATAAATGTTCAAAGGATTAACAGAAAGAGCTCAAAGAGTTATTAACATACTTGCGCAGGAAGAATCGAAAAAACTCAACCATGATAAACTCCTTCCTGAACACATTCTGCTTGGTCTTATACGCGAGGGAGAAGGCGTTGCGATCAAGGCACTCATCAATCTCGGTGTCGATTTGAATATGCTCAGGGAAGATATAATCGCAAATACAAAGCGGACAGGTGGCATTCTGCTACTAGGTGATGTACCTCCCTCAACGCGAGCACAGAGAGTTCTCGAACTCAGTGCTGATGAAGCCAGGAGTATGGGTCACAACTATATCGGAACAGAGCACCTTCTACTCGGACTTCTGAGAGAGGGCGACAGCGGCATACTCAATGCATTCGACAAACAGGGTATTAAGATATCAAATGTCAGGGAGGAAATAAACCGACTCCTCGGAACGAGTAAGACTGATGTCAAGAAAAAGGTTGACCGGCGGACACCAACTCTGGATGAATTTGGACGTGATTTGACCAATCTCGCAAAGGATAAGAAACTCGACCCGGTAATAGGCAGGGAAAAAGAGATTAAGCGAGTCATACAGATACTGTGCCGACGCACGAAAAACAATCCGGTACTCATCGGTGAACCGGGAGTGGGAAAGACTGCCATCGTTGAGGGACTGGCTCAGAATATCATATCTGGGACTGTCCCCGAAACGCTTGCAAACAAGCGTGTACTGACTCTTGATCTTGCATCACTGGTTGCTGGAACAAAGTACAGGGGAGAATTTGAGGAACGCTTAAAAAAGGTGATGTTTGAGATACGCAGGGCAGGAAATATCATCCTCTTTATCGATGAGCTCCACACCATTATTGGAGCAGGTGGTGCTGAAGGTGCAATCGATGCGGCGAACATGTTGAAACCAGCACTTTCACGAGGTGAACTTCAGTGTATTGGCGCAACGACGCTTGGTGAATACAAGAAATACATTGAACGGGATGCTGCACTGGAACGTCGTTTCCAACCTATCATTGTCGATGAATCGACTATTGATGAAACCATCGAAATACTCCTCGGTATCAAGGAAAAGTATGAGGAACATCACAAGATCATATACACAGAAAACGCTTTAAATACCGCTGCCAATCTTTCCTACCGGTATATTACAGACAGGTATCTGCCGGACAAGGCCATTGATCTGATCGATGAAGCAGGTTCAAAGGTCCGTCTCGAAAATACCATGGTACCGAAGGATTTCAAGAAACTGGAAGAGGATATTGAAAAGCTCAGATCAGAGAAGACTCATCTTGTTGAGATACAGGATTATGAAAAGGCGGCAAAAGTTCGAGATCGGATGAATATATTGCGGGAAAAACTCGAACTCATGAAGGATGAATGGAAAAAGGAACTGAACAACGAAAAACCTGTAGTTGATGAGGATGAGATCTATCAGATTACCAGTGAACTCACTGGTATCCCTCTCGTTCGTATTGTTGAAAGTGAATCACAGAAACTGCTCAGAATGGAGGATGAACTCCATGAGAATATTGTGGGGCAGGATGAGGCTTTAGAGGCTGTCAGCAGGGCTGTCCGCAGATCGAGAACAGGCCTCAAATCTCCCAAGAGACCTTCGGGTTCCTTTATCTTTCTTGGTCCCACAGGGGTTGGAAAAACCTATCTTGCAAAATGCCTTGCCGATTTCCTCTTTGGTTCAGAAGATGCGCTTATTCGCATAGATATGAGCGAGTTCATGGAGAGACATAACGTCTCGCGTCTGGTAGGTGCACCTCCCGGATACGTTGGTTATCAGGAGGGTGGTGAACTTACCGAGAAAATTCGACGCAAACCTTACAGCGTCATCCTTCTCGATGAGATAGAGAAGGCCCACCCTGATGTTTTCAATATGCTGTTGCAGGTTCTCGAGGAAGGCCAGCTCTCAGACCACCTTGGCCACACCGTGGACTTCAGAAATACAGTAATCATCATGACATCAAATGTTGGGAGCAAGGAGATTCACAAGGGCGGAAACCTCGGTTTTGCCATCGGGGAGGGTGCAAACAACTATACAGGAATGAAGGACAAAGCCATTTCTGCATTGAAGAGAGTTTTCAACCCCGAATTCCTGAACAGGGTTGATGAGGTTGTGGTATTTCATCCCCTCAATAAGGAGCACATTGGCCAAATCATTGATATTATGCTCGAAGAGAGCAAGAAACAGCTCATAGAGAAGGGTATTGTTCTGGAAATTACAAAATCTGCGAAAAACCACCTCATCAATAAGGGTTACGATGAAAAATACGGAGCCCGTCCTCTCAGAAGAACCATTCAGAGAGAGATTGAAGATCCACTTGCCAATGAAATCCTGAAGGGTGTGTTCAAAGAGGGAAGCAAGGCAATCGTGGACTTAGAAGAGGAGAAAATAGTTTTCAAGGGTGGGCAAAAAAAGAAAAAGGCGCTTGAAACTGTAGAGACATCCTCATAATCAGGATATGCTCGAACTCCTACAGATAATTTCCATCGGCATCCTCCTGGTACTCTCATTCATATATTCAGGATCGGAAGTCGCACTATTCTCGATACCGGAATACGAATACAGGAAGCTTTCCCATCAGAAGGGCAGAAATCTCAAACGGCTGCTTCACTACCTTCACAGACCTCAGCAGGCCCTTATCACCATTCTGATCGGCAACATGGTGGTCAACTCAAGTGCCTCGATTATTGGGGAACATATTTCGAAATCATTTTTCCAAACAAACAGCCTCTTCTATTCAGTCTTTATCATGACGTTTCTTCTGCTGCTCTTTGGTGAAATTCTGCCTAAGAATGTTGCAGTGACACGGCCGATTCAATTTTCAAAAACCTTTATACAACTCCTTCACATCACGAACAGGATCTTTTATCCCATTCAGTTCCTCGTGCAGTTGATGGTCAAAAGGAGCAGTGGCTTCAAGAAAGTGCACCATCTTTCCAAGGATGAGCTTCTGTCTGCCGTGGAATCGGGAACTGAAGCAGGAATACACTCAACTTCTATCAGTGCACTTACCAATCTGATTCATCTGATTAACAGACCGATCTCTGATATTATGGTTCCTCGTTCACAAATCCGAGGTATTGATATTAAAGACTACTGGAACAACATGGAGAGCATCGTACGAGAATCTTCGTACTCAACTGTGCTTTTCTTTGATGACACTATCGATCATATACTGGGTTATATAAAGGTAACGGACTTCATACATCTTAATAAAAAGGATATTCGTCACAATCTCGTAAAACCGTTGTTTGTACCAGAAACAAAGCATGTTCTTCCAATACTGAGTGAGTTCAAGAAAAATCAGAAATTCCTGGCAATTGTGCTTGATGAGTTCGGGGGCACATCTGGAATAGTAACACTCAGAGACATACTCGATGCCATATTTATTCGGGATATACTTCTGGATCAACTCATGAAGAAGAGAAGTGAAAACAGCTGGTATATTCGTGGGGATACAAAGATATCAGACGTAAACAGTATGCTCGGTCTCAACCTTCCTGTTGAATCGAATACGATTGGTGGATATATCGTCAATGTACTGGGGGAGATACCACCTGTCGGTGCTGAAATGGATATTGAGGGAGGTTCCCGCATACGGGTCCTCGAGCGTAGCCCAAGACAAATTGATAGCGTGGAGATCAAGAAAACATGATTGGCAGTGCAGTAACCATTGTCGTTCTTCTTTCCTTCTGGGCATTCTTTGCCGGTTCCGAAACTGCCTTCGTATCCACCAATCGGTTCAAGCTGTACAATCTGAAAAAAAGAGGAAAGAAGCCGGCACAGCTTGCATATTTTTTTCTCGAAAAACCCGAACGGCTTCTCTCAACAACGCTTGTGGGCACCAACCTTGCACTGGTTCTCTCTTCCAACCTCATGGCCAGACTCTACGAGAACATGTATGGACAGCCAAAGCCATTACTATCCATTGTCACCATTACCATACTTTCGCTGATTTTTTGCGAGGTACTGCCGAAAAACCTGGCACTATTACACAGCCTGCACTGGACACTTCTCAGCGCCCTGCCACTTTACATCTTCTATGTTATTTTTTTTCCAATCGGGAAGGTCTTCTCTTTTCTAACACGCGTTATAATCAGGCTCCTGGGCATAACACAAACAGGTATTCATTCCGGCTTCTTCAGAAAAAAGGAAGATGTAAGGTTCTTTCTATCAACACACGTGGAGCCGCACTACACGGAAGATGAAAGCAGATATTTTGAGGATACCCTCGATTTTGGTGAAAAACGTCTCACAGATATTATGGTGCCTCTGGTTGACATCCTGGCGCTTCCCGACACATCAAAGGTCCGCGACTGTTTTCAATTCGTCAAGCAATATCAAAAGTACACAATTCCCATTTTTCGAAACAGAATCGATAACATCAAAGGCATACTGACCGCACGGGAGCTGGTGAACACTGATAGAGACTTGAAAGTCACAGAAGTCATGGATGAACCAGTTTTCATTCCTGAAAACAAAAACATCAGTGACCTGTACCGGGAGGCTTATGAAAAAGGATTTTCAACAGTATTTGCCGTCGATGAGTACGGCGGCATAACAGGCCTGGCAAGTATATACGATATCGGAGAGGAAATCATTGGGAGAATCGATACTATTGAAGAACGAAGCCTTATTTCACAGATAAGGGAAGATGAGTATCTATGCGATGGTGATACTGAGATAGACGAAGTGGAGAGACTGCTGTCAATAAATATAGTTCATGAGGACTTTTTTACCTTAAATGGATTATTAGTACATGAACTCGGGAAAATACCGCAAAAGGGTGATACCATTACTATACAGGGATATTCGTTCAATGTCGTACGTGGAAGCCGGAAAAAAGCAGAACTAATTAGAATAAAACGGCTGCAATAGAGGCTCTCCTCGAACCAATCAGTACCTTCGCTTGGGCGTTAGACAAAACTTGTATGCGTGATTAATGCCACAATATTATATTATACACTTCATGCCAATTTCTGCTTAGGAGCTCTGATAGATGCGTGTCAGGCATACAGCTTATGTATTTCTCTTGATCTTCTTAATCCTCAGTGTCAATCTTGTTTCAGCATCCAGCCCATATGAGGGTAAAAAGATTGCAGATATTCAGTATGAAGGTCTTTTCAAGAACGATTCATACGATATAAAGGGGGTTCTCAATACAAAGAAGGGTGGAGAACTTGACCTTGAAACCCTTGATGAGGATTTGAAATCCCTTTATAACCTGGAATTTTTTAAAGACATTTCAATCGATGTGGAGGAATCTGAAAAAGGTCTCATCGTTACATACATCTTTGTTGAGCTTCCCTATGTACGTGAAATAAAGATAAGCGGCAATAAAAAGGTTAGAGATAGGGCCATAAAAGACAAAATTCTAATCAAAGAAGATTCAGTATTCAGGGAAAGCGAATTATTACTGGATGTCGATAGTATCAAACTCCTCTATGAAGAAAAGGGGCGACCTGACTCAGAAGTCACCTATGAAGTGAAGGAGGTTAAAGAAAAGGACAGGAAAACTGGCGCGACCTATGACGTAGTGGATGTATCATTTAAAATAAAGGAGAGTAGGAAGGTTGTTGTAAAAACGCTCCGTTTCAGTGGAGTCAAAGTTGTAAGTGAAAAAGCACTCAGAAGAACCATTGAAACGAAACAAAAGGGGTATTGGTTCAGTTCCGGGTATTTTCAGGATGACGAGTTCGAACTGGACAAAGACCGTATCGAAGCCTACTATGCGGAGAGAGGTTACGTCGATGCACGAGTGATCAAAGTAGACATAGAAACGCAGAAAAATGAACAGAAGAAACGGGAGGAGATGATCATAACTCTCTTCATTTCAGAGGGAAAACAGTATACCTATGGCGGTACGGAAATCTCTGGAAATAAGATATTCACAAGTAAGGAGCTTTTTTCCCAGATTTCACTTGAAGATGGTGACGTATTTGATAAAACACAATGGGATACCGGTGTACAGGGTATTCGCAATATGCTTTCATCAAACGGTTACATCTATTTTCTTATGGATGTTGAAGAGATAAAAAATACTGATAACCTCACACTCTCATACAGGATTACCATTAATGAAAATAACCGTGCACATGTTGAAAATATTTTCATAACCGGAAACGAAAAAACGAAAGACTTTGTTATTGAGAGAGAGTTAACCATACGGGAAGGTGAGATCTTTAACTCGGGTAAGATACAACGCACAACGGAAAAACTGTACAGCCTGCAATACTTCAGGACAGTCAACATCGATATAAAACCTGGAAGTGAGCTTGGCCTCATTGACTTGATTTTCGATGTGGAAGAACAGAGAACAGGGCTATTCAGTTTTGGATTGACCTATTCCACATCTGGCAGGGGTATTTCTTTCTATGAGGAGGTATCGGAAAACAACTTCCTGGGAAGGGGACTGCGACTCTACGAAAAGGTTCAGATTGGTTTTACTCAACAGATTATCGAATTCGGCATTGATGAACCATGGCTGTTCAACACACCCACCTCTGCCGGTGTATCCTTCTCATGGGCCAGAACTTCATACGGTAGACAGAGCGGTGATGAGGTTTACACGTGGGACCCTGATCCACCCCCAAATAACTTTCTGCCTGACGGTACTCAGCTGCCCAAGGGTGTGTACTATGACACTGATACAGGCAGCATCATCTGGGATGATGCAGAACTCATGGAGTATACGAACAAGATGTACCGACTGTCCTTGCGGCTTGGCAGGCGTTTCGGGCGATATTATGGGTCAAGCAACGAGATTTCCTTTTCAGTATTCGAAAACTCAACTACCCGCGTGGATATTGATGGCGATCCAATCATTCCCTTTGATGAGGGTCTACGTGAGCAGTACACTCAGGGATATCCATGGAATTGGAAGAATTATCTGAAATTGAATATCTACAGGGACTCTCGTGATATTCCCTATTTCGCCACGAAGGGATCATATCTTGCACAGGACGTCTATTTATTTGGTGGGCTGCTTGGAGGCTACAGCAACTTCATACGTCTAAATACGGAAATGAACTACAATGTTCAGACTTTCTGGAAGTTCGTACTGGCAATGCGCCTCAATTTTGGCTTTATTCTTCCCTATCCAAACAGACGTGTGATCGCTGACAACACAGACCTGCTCCGTATTGACACCTGGAACGAGGGCAGGGGATGGTCGCATCCCAGTGTACAGTGGCCAAGTCTTTACTCACTCCGTGGTCACGCTGAATTCAACTTCAGCGTTGAATATCGCTACCCCATTGTTGAGAGATACGTGTGGGGTCTGTTCTTCTTTGACGCCAGTGATCTGGCCCTGGGTGATGTATCAAATTTCTCCTTGGACCCAAGGGCTTTCTGGTACAGCTTCGGTATTGGAGCAAGCCTCGTGGTTCCAGGACTTCCGATACGTATATACCTGACGAGACGCTTCAAGTACAACTACAGCGCAATGGAATGGCAATGGGTAAACAGTCAAAACTTTTTCAGGGATTGGGACTTTGTACTTGCAGTGGCAGGTTATTTTTGAGACAATAACCGGTATTGTGTACAAATGCATTATGACGTGCTTGTGAAAGGATATATCATGAAAAAACATCCAAAGACATTAGTGTTTATACTACTCCTGTTTCTACTACTGCCAATCAGTAACCTACGGGCCATTACCCTGGTAAGGGTAGGATATATAGACATCGATATAGTGGTGGAAACCTATACAGTGCGTTATCTCGAAACAGAAATCATGATACGTCAGGAGTTCATTCAACAGCTTCAGGACACATATAGATTTGAATACGATGATTTGAGCATTATAGAGAGAATGGACCTGCAGCAACAAATCAATGAACAGAAGGATGTATTGAGCCTGCTCTCATACAACAGTTATCTACACGAGTCGACAGGCAGCATACGGGATTCACTTATTCTCCAGATTGTGCAACGGGACATCATGGAAGCCATTAAGAAAACGAGCGAGCTGGAAGGCTTTAGTCTTGTTCTGGACAATTCCGGAAATTTTGTATATGGCAGCGAGGATATAAACCTAACAGACAAAGTGCTCTTCAGGCTGGACGAGAAACTCCTAGATTTAGAGAGCAGTGAACCCCTTGCTCCACTCAAGCTCGAACTAGAAAATACATTAGATGTTGATTAATTATATACGGTTTAATACCCACACAGATCAGGAGGATAATCATGGCAGATGCGAAGGAAAAACTTGATTTAGCGCAGATTAAAAAGATGATTCCTCATCGATATCCATTCCTGTTCGTGGATAAGGTAATTGAGATTCGTGAGAATGGTCTTACTGGGGTTAAGAATATTACAGGGAATGAACCTTTTTTTCAGGGTCATTTTCCCGATTACCCGGTAATGCCGGGTGTATTGCAGATCGAAGCACTTGCACAGGCATCGGCACTGCTGGTTATTCACAAGCATGATCTTACGAACAAACCGATCTACTTCATGTCTATTGATAAAGTAAAATTCAGATCACAGGTGGTGCCAGGGGATGTGCTCTTTCTCGAGGTTGAGCTTCTTCGGTTTGGAGGAAAAATCTCCAAATGCAAGGGCAGGGCACTGGTAGATAACAGGGTTGCTGCTGAAGCAGAAATGACTGCCATGATCGACTACGACGTGTAAATACGGTATCATAGTGAAAAGGACGCAATATGGCAATTCATACAAGTGCAATTATTGACAAACGTGTGGAAATAGGAAAAAACAATGAAATCGGGCCCAATGTGATCATCGAAGGCCCCGTTCAAATCGGTGACAACAATATCATCGCTGCAGGGGTATTGATCAAGGGAAGGGCGATTATTGGGAACGACAACCATTTCTACAGCTATGCCATGATAGGGGAAGACCCGCAGGATATTACATTCAAGGGCGGAGATACCACCACAATTGTGGGAAATGGAAATACCATCCGAGAGTTTGTCACTGTACATCGTGCTACAAGCGATGAAAATGCTACCAAGATAGGAGATAACAACTATTTAATGGGGTATTCCCATCTCGCTCATGATGTAAAAATTGGCAACAACAACTATTTAACAAATACAGCATCCGCAGCGGGCCATGCTGAGCTGGGTAATTCTATCTTTATAAGTTTTGCTACAGGAATACATCAATTCACACGCATTGGTTCTTATGCGATGATTGGGTCACACTCCAAGATTAGTAAGGACGTACCTCCTTTTATGATCGTGGATGGAAACCCTGCACTTGTGCACGGTATCAATCTTGTTGGGTTGAAAAGAAACGGATTTTCACCAGATCGTCGAAAACTTTTAAAGAATGCATACAGACAACTGTATAGAAGCGGGGCAAACCTCCAGAGCTCACTTGTTGAACTCGAAAACATGATCACGGAAGCTGAGAATGAACAACAGGCTGCTGATGTGCAATTGCTTCTTGACTTCATTCAAAACTCTAAGCGCGGCATCATTCTCAAGTCACCAACTGAGGAAACAACGAAGGTTAGGGATATATAACTGTGAATAAAACCTGTATCATAGGTATTGATTTTGGGGAAAAACGAATTGGCGTTGCGGTAAGTGATTCTGAGAAAAAGATAGCCTTTTCTCTTGATGTGATTCATCGTGAAAACAAGAGCTTCGGAATCAAAAAACTGAAACGCATCTTACGTGATAGAGAAATTGACAGCATTGTTGTTGGCGTTCCATACAGAGAAAACGGTGATATTCTCAATGAAGGTCATGAAGTTTTTTCATATATTGGCAGTTTGAAGGACCATTTCAAGGT
>Ga0255055_10001177_pt1 | contig 19583 bp, 19 predicted proteins | sample JV7_2_27_MG_FD_188633 | JGI IMG/M metagenome (GOLD analysis project Ga0255055, IMG submission 188633) | Seawater microbial communities from Jervis Inlet, British Columbia, Canada - JV7_2_27 | ecosystem: Environmental > Aquatic > Marine > Inlet | place: Canada: British Columbia | collected...
TGCAGAGGAAGATCGCGGCGGTGTTGGCGGCGTACGACGAGCTGATCGAGAACAACCTGCGGAGGATCGAGATTCTGGAGGAGATGGCGCAGGCGATCTACCGAGAATGGTTCGTCAACTTCCGCTACCCCCGCCACGAAGCCGGCGACCTCGTCGATTCGCCCCTCGGCCCGATCCCGGAGGGGTGGCGACCTGAAACCTTCGAGACCATCGCGTCCGAGGTTCGGGATGGGGCCGATCCGGCGGATTTGGATCCGACAACTCCCTACGTCGGGTTGGAGCACATCCCGAGGCAGTCGGTCGCACTACAGAAGTGGGGCCGGGTCACCGACGTGAAGAGCAAGAAGTGGTCTTTTGTCGAAGGAGACATCCTCTTTGGCAAGCTCCGGCCCTACTTCCACAAGGTGGTGGAAACCCCACTTTCCGGGGTTTGCTCGACTGACGCAATCGTGATCCGGCCGCGGGAGAGATACCGTGAGTACGCGCTACTCACAGCCGCGAGCCCCGAGTTTGTGGGGCATGCCACCGCAACGGCCGGAGGTACGGACCGCCCAAGGGCGAAGTGGTCCGACCTAGCAGCATTCGAGATTCTGTTGCCGCCCGACGCACTCCTCGGCCAACTTTCATCCGTTGTGCGGCCCAAGATCGATCTGATCCTCAACCTTGTCCGTCAGAACCGGAATCTCCGTGAAGCACGTGACTTGCTCCTTCCTAAGTTGGTCTCGGGTGAGATCGACGTATCCAACCTCGATATCGACACCTCGTGGCTGGCGGCATGACGCTGGACCACGGTGAGAAGGAGTTGGAGCTCGCCGCCCTCGATCTACTTCGGGAGCTTGGATGGGAAACGGCGGACGCTACCCATGAGACGTTTCCAGGCTCCTTTCTCGGGCGGGAGCATCCCGCTCAAGTGGTCCTCGACGATCGACTGACCACCGCCCTCGCCCGCCTCAACACCGATCTGCCGGGGGAGGCGCTTGGCGAAGCAATGACACGGCTCACCCGCACCCGTCCGCCCGGAAACCCGGTCCGCAACAACCAGGACGTGTACAAATTGCTCAGGGACGGCGCCAGGGTCGAGGTTCAGTCGGTGGACGGCACCGTTGACACGGTCACGGTCCGCTACATCGACTGGGACGATCCGGCCGTAAACGACTACCTCACCGTTCGCCAATTCAAAGTGACGGGTGATTTGTACCCGACGGTCCCCGATGTAATTGGGTTCGTTAACGGCATCCCGCTGGTGTTCATCGAGTTCAAGGCACCGCACGTTGACGTCAAACACGCCTACGACGACAACCTCACTCACTACCGGGATCAGATCCCACAGCTCTTCTGGTTCAACGGTCTTGCCATCCTCTCCAATGGTGGAGATACCAAGGTGGGCTCGTTCTCGGCGCCGTGGGATCATTTCGGGGAGTGGAAGCGGATCAGCGACGAGGAAGAGCCTCCCAGCACCTCGATCGAGACCTCGTTGCGGGGCTTGTGTGAGCCGACTCGGCTCCTGGATGTCGTGGAGAACTTCACCCTCTTTCAGGAGGTGCCGGGGGGACTGATCAAGATCCTCGCCAAAAACCACCAGTACCTGGGGGTCAACAACGCATTGGCAAGCCTGCGGAACATCGAGGGCAACCAGGGGCGGCTCGGCGTGTTCTGGCACACCCAGGGATCGGGGAAGAGCTTCTCAATGATCTTCTTTTCCCAGAAGGCGTTACGAAAGCTCGGTGGCACGTACACGTTCGTGATCGTCACCGACCGGACCGATCTCGACGACCAGATCTACAAGAACTTTGTCTCCACCGGTGCTGTCACCGAGGAGGGAGCACAGGCGGAGAGCGGAGACCATCTGAAGCGGCTCCTCACCGAGGACCACCGCTATGTGTTCACCCTGATCCACAAATTCCATACCAGCACCGGGGAGACCTATCCGGAGCTGTCGGACCGCTCCGACGTGATCGTCATCGCCGACGAGGCGCACCGTACCCAGTACGACACACTGGCGCTCAACATGCGCAACGCCTTGCCCAACGCCGCGTTTCTGGCGTTCACTGGCACGCCATTGATAGCCGGCGAGGAACGAACCCGGGAGGTGTTCGGCGACTACGTGTCGACCTACAACTTCCGCCAGTCGATCGACGACAAAGCCACGGTTCCTCTCTACTACGAGAACCGGTCCCCGGAGGTGGTGCTGGTTAACGAGCGGGTCAACGAGGAGATGGAGGCGATCCTCGAAGCCGCCGAGCTGGACGAGGACCAGGAACAGCGACTGGCCAGAGAGTTCTCCCGCGAGTACCACCTCATCACCGACGACGATCGGCTCGACACCGTGGCCGCCGACTTGGTCGATCACTTCGTCAACCGCGGTCACCAGGGCAAAGCGATGGTGGTGTCGATCGACAAAGCCACCGCAGTAAAGATGTACGACCGGGTGCAAGCCCAGTGGGAACGCGCCCTCGACGGGCTCCGGGATGAGGTCGCCGGTTCTGCGGGCGAGCACCGCGAGGCACTTGAGGATCGCCTCGCCTGGCTGACTGCAACGGACATGGCGGTGGTGGTGTCCGCCTCGCAAAACGAGATCACCGAGATGGCGGACAAGGGAGTGGACATCACTCCCCACCGGAAGCGCATAGTCCAGGAGAAGCTCGACGTGAAGTTCAAGGATCCCGACGACCAGCTTCGGGTGGTGTTCCTGTGCGCCATGTGGTTGACCGGCTTCGACGCGCCTGCCACTTCGACGATCTACCTCGACAAGCCAATGCGCAACCACACCCTGATGCAGACCATTGCCCGCGCCAACCGGGTGGCGCAGGGCAAGGCCGCGGGTGAGATCATCGATTACATTGGGGTATTCCGAGACCTCCAACGCGCCCTTGCGATATACGGATCAGGCTCCGGAGGTGGTATCGAACCCGGCGATTTGCCGGTGGCCCCCAAGGAGGAGCAGGCGGCCGAGCTGCGGGAGATGCTTGACGAGCTGGCCTCAAATGTCACCCGATACGGCGTCGATCTGGCCGAGGGTTTCGGGGTCAGCGGCTTCGACTGGGTGGCGTGGCTGTCGGACGCCGCCGATGCTCTCCTGGTCGATGACGATGCCCGTCGCGGCTATCTGCAGAGGGCCGACGCCGCGGCCCGGCAATGGAAGGCAGTGAAACCCCATGAGGCGGCGACCGAGGCCCAGCCCGAGATGACGGTGATCGTCCGACTAGCCCAAAAGATCCGCACCATCGTCGGATCCCCTGATATCTCGGGAGTCATAACCTCGGTGGAACAGCTGCTCGAAGAGTCCGTAGGTGCGGAACCGTTCCTCATCGACCGCGACACAGTGCAACGGGTTGATTTGACCGAGATCGACTTCGAGGCCCTCTCCGGCTTGTTCTCTGACGGAAAGAAGAACACGGCGGCGCAGCGGCTGCGGGCTGCGCTCGAGCAGCAGATCGACTACATGGCGCGCATGAATCCGACCCGAATCGACTACGCCGCCAAGCTTCAAGACGTGATCGACCGCTACAACGCCGGGTCGCTCAACGTCGATTCGTTGTTCGAGGAACTCAAGGAGCTGGCACAGTCACTGACCGTAGAGCAGGAGCGCCACGTGCGAGAGGAGCTGACCGAGGAGGAGCTAGCGCTATTCGACCTCCTCACCAAGCCGGAGCCGGAATTGACCGCTACCCAGGAGGCGCAGATCAAGAAGGTGGTCCGCCAGCTTCTGGCAAAGCTGAAGTGGGAGCTACTGGTCCTCGACTGGAAGAAGAGGCAGCAGACTCGGGCCGCCGTCGAGGTGACGATCAACGGCGAACTCGACGCCGGCCTTCCCGATGTCTACGACCAGCAGATCTACTCCGAGAAATGCGCCCGTATCTTCCAACACATCTTCGAGTCATACCAAGGAGCCGGACGCAGCATCTACGAGGAGGCGGCATAAGTGCACCGGTACGTCGAGGCTATGGAGCGGAAGCTCGATATCGCCGCCTACCACTTGGCCGTTCTCCGAGAGCTACTGCCTTTCGCGGCACCCGACGATCGCAACCTTCCGCCGGTAGCCCTTCAAGCTCACTTTGAGGCGTGTGGCCGAGCGGTTGTTGCAATGCTCGATCAGCTTGCCTCCGGGGTCGCATCCGTGGCTCCGAGCATGCCTCCCGTCCACTACGCGACTCCAAAGTCCGTCATCCAAGCCTTGACGGACTCCGTGCAGCCAACAGCCCTGGAACTCAAGGAACTCATCGAAGGCCTCAATGACGACCGTCGAATCAATGACCTTCGAGATGTCCGCAACCGTTCGACTCATCGATTCGACGAGAAGACGTATCTCCATGGCGCTGGGTGGACGGTCGACCCACCCCAGCATGTGCCCGACGGAGTCCTCCCCTATGAGGGATCGCGGCGACTGAGCGAGTACCTTCAAGTCATGGTCGAGTATGGGCAAGAGGTGCTCACCACTATTCCCGAGGTAGAGAAGTTGGCGGATAGCCTCGCTGCTGACCTCGAACAGTGATTCCTGTCATATCCGGCTCGTACGGTCAGGATCGTGAAGCGTCAAGCAGGAGAGATGGCTGACCACAGCGGCATCGAGTGGACAGAGGCGACCTGGAATCCGACGACCGGGTGTGACCGTGTCTCTCCCGGCTGCGACAACTGCTACGCCCTCACGCTTGCGAAGCGGCTCAAGGCCATGGGCTCGGAGAAATACCAAGAGGACGGGGATCCACGGACATCAGGCCCCGGTTTCAAGCTGACCCTTCACCCCGATGTGCTCGACCTCCCGAAGTCCTGGCGACAGCCTCGGATCGTGTTCGTCGATTCGATGAGCGACCTGTTCCATCCGGACGTACCCCTCGAATTCATCCGTCGAGTCTTCGATGTCATGAAAGAGACACCGCAGCACACGTACCAGATCCTGACCAAGCGTTCGCAACGACTCCAGAAGCTCGGCTTCGAACTCGATTGGCCCTCGAACGTCTGGATGGGGGTCAGTGTCGAGAATGACCGGTACCGGTTCCGCATCAACCACCTCCGCGCGGTGCCGGCAGTCGTCCGTTTCCTGAGTCTGGAGCCACTCCTCGGTCCGCTGCCCAATCTCCATCTCACCGACATCGACTGGGTGATCGTCGGAGGAGAGAGCGGTCCCAGAGCCCGCCCGATGGAGCAGCCGTGGGTCGAGGAGATCCGCGACCAATGTGCCGACGCACATGTCCCCTTCTTCTTCAAGCAGTGGGGTGGAAGGACGCCCAAGGCAGGCGGTCGAGAACTCGACAAGCGCACCTGGAACGAGATGCCCTTGCGCGCAGCTATCCCTGCAGGGTGACCCGCACCGTCTTCGTCAACCGGCCCTTGACCGGCTCTCTCATTAGGACACCACGCTCAATCATCTCTTGGACGGCCATCGTCACATGCGGAGGCCTGAAGCCGGTGCTGAACAGAGCGAAGTCCTTCAGCTCCTTGACGGTCTGACCGTCCCGACTCCTGCGCAGCTCGTTGGTCAGCATTCGAATCAGCGGTGAGATGTCGGGCACCGGTTCGCCGAAATCGAGTACTCCTTGATCGGGGTCGCGGGGGTCTCGAAACTGAATCCCGGTCACGGGGTCAGTTCTCCACATCGAGTACTTCATGCGCTCTAGTCCTCGTCGATGGCTGGTACCGAATATCACATAGAACGAATGGCCTCCTTCGTCCGTGAGCCTGAACGGCGCACTTAGGCCCATCCCGGCGTGGTCGAGGGTCTTCCGATATTCCTCGACGAGGAATAGCTCCTTCTCCTGTGGGTCATCCAGGCTGCCTACAATGCGCCAGTCTCGTGAGCCGAACTGGACGTCGCCATCGTCGAGCTCTTCGAGACTCCAGAACCTGCGGAGCCAGTCGGACATGAAAGTGACGAGAACCTCCGAGGATCGATTGGCACCGAGGCGTTCTACGAGCGCGGACGGCACTCCCGGTCCGAATGGGTCGAGATTGGCGAAAACCGGCATTCCCCAGGCGTCGGCGCGATCGAGCGCTGTTTCCCAGATGCGCTCGCAAGATTCGTGGTGGTAATCGATAGTCACTCCTGCCGGGAGAATTGGGAACTCCTCACCGATCACATCTTGAAGCTTCTGAAGGCGATCCTCGCGCTCCTCAATGAAGATAAACCGCACAGTTCTGCCGGCATCTAGGAGTTCGGGTCGTTCGATGAGCGCACGGATGGCGATTACAGGTGACCCGTCCTCTTCCTTGGTGTAGACGCCAGGTCCTGCATAGCCCTCGAACACGGTCAGGCGCGGGAAGGTGCTGAGCATGATCGGATACCAGGCATCGAAGTAACCGCGTAGAACGCGGTGCTTCGCCTCAGTGTGAGGGTCCCGATCCCAGACTGTCGATTCCGGAATAGCCATTGGCTCACGCTAGGAGATGTGGTCGATTCGTCAATGAATCCCGTGGCACCATGGTGGGGTCGGCGCTGCTATCGAGGCGAGGTTGGACGCTGGGGCACCGGGCGGACGGGGGGTTCAGTGGCGGTGTCTCCGGCTGGGCTGGCGAGGGCCCGCTCCAACGATGTGAAGAGATCGAGGACGGCGGGTGCCTCGAAGATGCGGTAGCGCTGCTTGCCGATGTTTCGCTGCGTCAGGATTCCCGCCTCAATGAGCCGGTTGATGGCACCTGCGGCGGCGACGTCGGAACGGTTGATGAGCCCGGCGGCTGAGTCCACGGTCATGAGTGGAACTCCGGGGAGAACGTCGAGGAGTAAGTCCAATGCCGATCCCTTCCGAACCGTGCCAAGGCCTGTGCGCCACCCGTTGACCAGTTCATCGATCCTCGAGGCGTAAGTTTGTGCGTCGATGCAGGCTCGGAGGGTGGCCGCAGCGAAAGTCCGCAGCCAGGTGCGGGCGGCGGTGGACCGCTCGGGGCTGTCGGTGGCGTGGAGATGTCGGAACGCGGTCAGCCCTGAGATGTAGTCGTCGGACCACGTGGCAAGGACGAGGCTGATCGGAGGCACGAAGGTGGGCGAGAGGCGTCGTCGGCGGAGGATGACGTGGATCAGTGCCCGTCCGGCGCGGCCGTTTCCATCGGCGTAGGGGTGGATAGTCTCGAATTGGGCGTGGGCGATGCTGGCCTGTACGAGGGTCGAATGCTCGTCGCCGTTGGTGTAGGCGATCAGGTCGTTGAGGAGCCCCTCGACGTACTCGGGTGGCGGTGGGACGAAGGCGGCGCTGCAAGGGTTATAGGAGCTGCCCCCGATCCAGTTTTGCCCCTCGCGAACGACACCTCCAAGCTGGGGCGTGGGCGAGCGGTCCATCAGTATCCGATGGATGTCCATGAGGTCGTCTCGCGAGATCGGCTTGTCGCGCGTCGCCAGTTCGATGGCGGATTCCATGGAGGCGATGTTGCCGAGAACCTCAACTGCGATCCGGTCAGCGGTCTTGCCACCTTGCGCGATGACTGCTTCGGCTTCGACCAAGCGACGGGGTCCAGCGTCGAGCCCTTCGATCTTGGAGGAGGCGACCGACTCTGCCCTGAGGAGAAAACGGGCGAGACCTTCGAGGCTCACGTGGCTCGTTCCCGCTTGGTTCAGCTCTCTGATTGCGGTCTCAGCATCGGCAATGTCGGCGGCAAGATCGCTGGGGAGGGTGAGATTCCAGCCCCAGAGCGGATCAGGTAGGTAAGCGTCGTAGTTGCAGCCTTGTCGGTCCCGGCGGGTCAGCCCCTCGAATCGAGGTTCCCAGCGTCTGCGGAGGAGTTCGGCCATCCTTTGAGTCCGATCGATCTAAACAAAGGTTATGGAAGAAGCTTAGCTTAGAGTCTGGCTAACCAAAGGGAACTGGAATAGTGAATCCCCGCGGAGGACAAGCCAACTCAGCTACCTCACAGATCCGAGTCGGCACAGCCCAAACAACAGATGTAGGAGATCCCCGGTTGGACTGCGGCGCAAGGCGGCCCGGCGAGGGTGCGTCTGGTACCAGGCGTAGATATCGGCCACGAGTTCCGGAATAATCAGCCAGAAGATCCGCCGTTCAGCCAGCCCCGGACCGAGTTCAACACGCTCTCGCGGATCGAGCGCATGGACAACAAACAGCCGATCTAAGTCCTGTGTGCCGAAGTTGGTCTCGGCTCGCTCGTAGTGCTGCTGGCGGAGCATCACGAACTTCACGCCGCGGGCATCAAGAGGAATCGACATCTGGTCCCCCATGATTTCGAGATCCTTGAGAAGCGCCGCACCGAACTCGCGGCCTGTGATGTCCCAGTCGTGCTCGGCCTTTGCCTCGACGATCACCCTTGGCCCGATCGACGTACTGTCAGGAAGGTCGAATGACGACAGGTCCGCTCGCATCGCCACGAGGTCGATGTCCGAAAGCGCGTACGGAACCGGCACCGGTAGCTCGTCGTCAATGAGACATCCGTGCCGCTCCTGGAGCCAGAAGCGGACAAGCTCACTACAGGCGTTGCTGCGGGCAGACACTGTCTCCTCCTCGTGGTCACGCAACGGTATCGGCGAGATGCTCCAGCGGTGGTAACACTGGCGCGGTCCATTTTAGAGGTCTTGAGCCGACCCATGCCCGACGAACGAGCTAAGACGCTGCTGTCGTAGGAGGATTGTTCTGGAGCCAATCTCTGAGGGATTCGAGAGTGTTGTCGGCCTTCTCCCGTGACTCATAGGGCCCGGGCATCACAAAGACGGCGCTCATTCCCACTCGGAGACGAGCCACGAATCCGTTCCCCTCAAAGGGACCTAGAAGCCGTGTGGCTGCACTCTTGAACGCAAACACGACGAGGGGAGCCTCCCATGCCGCCAGCTTCGCAGCCAGGACTTCCGCGCCATAGCGAAATTCAGCAGGTGTGACCTCAGAAGCCGATCCCGTTGGTCGTTTCACGATGTCTGTAAAGCCGACGCCCCGTCCGAATGCCTCATCGTCTTCCCAGCCGTCCACCTGCTCAGGGAGTAGGTCGACCTGGCGTAGGCGGTCGAATAGCCGCTGCCCTAAACGGCCTTGGTAGTAGTGGCCGGCCGCGACGCTAGTGGGAGCAGGGTTGATTCCAACGCACACCATCCTTGGTTGGGTCGGGACGAGGTCGGCAAGAGTTTGGACAGGCGACCCCATCCAGTCCTCTACAACGCGATGACTCACGGCACCACCGATAGGGCTAGATAGCGGAATGTTGTCTGTTTGTTTGGCGTGGCGACATTGGAGTAGCCACGCCATTTGCATGAGTACGACCCCGACACGGCCAGGGCTGCCTCTCGGCCCCGTGTTGTGCCGGCGCCCACGTCGATGCCCCACGAGAGCAGCCCGCTCAGCACTCTCCCATCGTGGAGCCGGAATGCGGCATCTACAGGATTGGCCTTGCTTCCCACTGTCCAATAGGACTGGTCGTTCGAGAGCGCGACCGCCCAACCGCGGTCGGCGTATCCACTTCCGATGCATCGTTCGATGCGGCTGACGTCTTTGACGAAGTCGTACCTCGAGATGGCATGCGCCCCCCTGTTCGGTAGTTCGTATTGCTCAACACCGACGACACCGACGAAACGGGCAGCCAGGTACTTGAGTTCAATGGCTGTCCGCCCTTCCGGCAGGCCTACGAGGAGATCCAAGTGAATGCCACGCTCGGGACGGGTTTCTAGGCGGATGTGCGCCTCCGAATACTCAGACTGTATTCGCCACGCTAGCGCGTGTTGGAAGTCGGCCTCGGAGTGGAAGATTGGTCGATCAGCGGCCAGTCGACCGAGCACGCCATCCATGTCGATCATGTCGGCCACGTTACGTTCTTCTGTCGCAGTCCTGCCTAAGTCTTCTAACGGATCTTCTAACGGATGGGGCGTCACGAAGGGTTATCCACAGGCATCGGTCATCAGCCCGATGCGCGAAAACCCTGGTAGACGACACTTTCCGGCATCGACCGACACCAGCCGACACCAGCGGCAAGGAACTCATAACCCGAAGGTCGCGGGTTCAAATCCCGCCCCCGCTACGAAAGGAAACCTCTTGCATGATCTCAAGGGCTTTCGGCTTGTCTAGGAGACGCCAGATCGGACGTGATACGCCTCCATCGCTGTCAACCCACGGAAGACTCTTCCGGCTACGGGGGCTCTCTCCCGAGCCGCACGATGGTGACCTCGGTCTCGAGGCCCAGAGCGAGCTCCTTTCCCGATTCAACGTTTCCCTACCACGAGGCGTCATTGTCGTCAGGGCAACCACTTCCCGATGATGGACGACCCCGACCTGTTCGCCGACACCGTTCGCGAATGGTGGCACCGAAAGAACGACTCGTTCTGATCCCCGAGCGCACCAACCTACGGCGCGGAACCAGCTCCCTCTGTGGCAGGGTCATCGGGGCGGGGGCGGACTGCCATCGTGACGGTCGAGCGGGCGACGAGGCGATCCCCGTCGTCGGTCATGTCGATCTCCCAAATCCACGAGGTTCGCCCGCGGTGGATCGGTCTGGCGAGACCGGTCACACGACCCGCATTGACCGGTCGAAGGAAATGGGTGTTGTTGCTCTGGCCGATGGCGATCATGCCTTGCGGGAAGACCGCAGCCACGGTGCCGACCGACGCGACGGTCTCGGCCATCGCGCAGTAGGTGCCACCGTGGACGAGCCCCAGGGGTTGGCGATGAATGTCATCCACATCGAACGTGATGATCCACGACCCGTCGTCATTTCTTGTCACCTCGAAACCGAGGAGGTCCTCGAGGGACGCACCGTCCGGTACGAGGAGGAGCGATACGATCTCCGGATCGATGTCGAGGCGGTCATAGGCGGCCATGGTCGCTGCACCATAGGCCGCCGCCGACTGGAGGACCCTGGCCACCCTCCCTCACGTCGATGAGCGCGGGCCGGCTTCGTCGCAAGATTGTTGGGATTCGATGCGACGGGAATCAAATCCCGCCCCGCCGGCTGCCAATCAGACGTGTTGATCGATGAGGATGACGTTGCCGTCGGGGTCGGTGACCTTGAAGCTCGCGGGCCCGGCGGGTGTTTCGCCGGTGGTGTCGTCGCTGGTAGCGATTCCGTTGGCAGTGAGGTGCGTGCTGAGTTCTCGGACGTCGGTGAACTCCTCCGCTGGCTGGCCGAGGCCTGTCCAGCCAGGGTTGAACGTCAAGATGTTGGAATCGAACATGCCGTGGAAGAGCCCGATGGCGATCGTCTCGTTGGCGATGATCGTCCAGGTCTCGCCGTCGCCACCGATCATGCCGAACCCCAGCTTCGCGTAGAACTCGCGTGAGGCAACCATGTCACTGACGCTGAGACTGACTGAGAATGTGCCGAGTTGCACGATGCTCCTTTGGCCGTTGGTTTGCACATGAACATAGTTGGAGCTCACCGATGCTCTGTCGGGCGAGCGGCCCAGGCGAGATCCGCGGAGAGACTCCGAGCCCGATTCCCGGGATGACACATCGAGGGTCGATTCGGCCACTCAACTCGACTCCTCTCGGCGCCGATAGTTCCGAGTGGGCGGCGGCTGGTAAGTTTGGAGAGTCCCATGGACAGACGATTCGTTTCTCTCATGGTGGCGCTTGTCATCGTTGCTGCTGCCTGCGGCGCAGCTTCGACGGATACCACCGCGAAACCCCAGGCCGCCGGCGGGGCGGGGGACGACGGAGCTCCTGCTACAACCGCGGCCACGGCGACCACGACCACCACCGTGGCGCCCACGGCGAGCGTCGGAAGTACTTCGACCGAAACGCCGCAGCTCGTCGCCGTCCGAGCAGCCTTCGCGGCGAGCGCCGAGGTCCGCTCCGGGCGAATGGAGGGCTTGATCGAGATCAGCGGTCTCGACCCCGCTCAGGGGTTCACCGAGATGTCGATCCCGTTCGGGGGCGCCTTCGACAACGCCTCGGGAGACTTCTCCTTCTATATGGACATGAGTGGCCTTGCCGAAGCCGCCGGCGACGAGCTGCCCCCCGAATTTGCCGGCTTGATGGACGAGATGGAGGTCCGCCAGATCGGTGATCGGGCTTACATGAAGTTCGGGCTCTTTGGGATGCTCTTCGGGGCCGAGACGCCGTGGATCGCCATGCCGGCCGAACAGGGCGTCGACGCCGGCAGCGGCTTCGCCATGACCTCTCCGTCGAACCCGTCCGAGATTCTCGGCTCGTTCGAAGACGCGGGCGCCACGGTGGAGATCGCCGGCTCGGAGACCTTGAACGGGGTCCATGCTACCCGGTACCGGGTCGTCTTCGATACCGACGCGCTGCTCGCCCAGGCCACACCGGAGGAGCGCGCACGGCTCGAAGCTCAGGGACCGCTGCCCGTAGGATCCCTGCCGATGGACGTGTGGATCTCCGACGACGGTCTGGTGGTCCGGTTCGTCATGGAGATAGATGGGACCGGCATCGAGACCGAGCCGGGGGAGGGTTTCGAACGCATGACTATGCGATACGACCTCTTCGACCTCAACGGTGACGTCACCATCGAACAGCCACCGGCCGACGAGACCACCGACATCGAGGATCTCCAGGGAGGCTTCGGCCTCTAGATCGAGAAGCTGTGTGGAACGGCCCGCGGTTCACTTTGGCCGCTCACCACCACGAAGCATTTCTGCGGCCTTCTGGGAGCGCCTCTCGCGGCTCGTCTCGCGCTTGGCGGAGGCGACCCACATCACGAACTGCCTGCGATGCGACGGGCTTGCCGACTCGAAGGCAGCCTCGGCCTCCGGATCTTGATCGAGGACCCGTTGCAGCTCGGAAGGCATGGCCCATTCCTTCTCCACGTCGGGGATCTCGTCCCAGGAGCCATCTTTCATCGCCGCCTCGATCACGCGTCTGCCGGGCGCGGCCATCTTTCCTTCCTCCACGAGCCGCCCGACCCGTTCCTTGTTCGATGCCGACCATTTGCCCGCGGGCTTGCGAGGCGTGAACCGGAGCATGTAGCGGCCGTCGTCGATACGTCGGACGAGGCCGTCGATCCAGCCGAAGCAGAGCGCCTCCTCCACCGACTCGCTGTAGCCGATCGAGGTCTTGGCCTTGGCGCCCTTGTAGTAGACCAGCCACAGCTCACTCTCCGAGGCGTGGTGCTCGAAGAGCCAGGCCCGCCACGCCTCGCGGTCGGGCACCTCCAGGGGGGGCATGGACCCGAATCTACCTGGGGCGGACGTGCGATCCCTAGCCTGGCTGATGATGAGTGTGGGAGGCATCCCTGCCGGGCCGAAGGGATTCGTGGAATCCGACGGTGAGAAGATCTACTTCGAATCGTGGGGCTCAGGCGACACCGTCGTGCTCAGCCACGGCATGGGCGGAAACCACGTCATATGGTACCAACAGGTGCCGGTTCTGGCGGCCCGCTACCGCGTAATCACCCTGGGACCAGAGAGGGTTCGGGAGGTCGACCAACCTCACCGACGACCTCGGGCCCGAACCGTCGGTGGGCGATCTCGCCGGGATCTTGGAGCATCTCGAGATCGAACGTGTCCACCTCGTCGGGCAGTCGATGGGAGGGTGGGCATCGCTCGGATTCGCCCTCGCCCACCCCGATCGTACCGCCTCCCTGGTGCTGGCGGACACGATCGGAGGCATCTTCACCCCTGCGATTCGGCAGGCATTCGACGACTACGCACAGCTCATCGCAATGAGTCCGCCCCCCGATCGGCTCCCGCTGGGGTTCCACCCCGCCGTCGGAACCTACCTCGCCGAAGAAGACCTCACCCAATCGTTTCTCTACGGCCAGATCGGCGGGATGGCTGCACCGCCCTCGCCGATGGTGATCACCGAGCTCTTGACGGCCACCGATCACACGCCGCGGCTCGACCGGTTGCAGGCACCGACCCTGTTCATCGTTGGTGAGAACGATCCCATCTTTCCGCCGGATCTCATCGAGCAGGCAGCGGCGCTGATACCCGGATGCGAGCTGAGCGTCGTTGCCGACACCGGTCACTCTCCTTACTTCGAGCGGCCGGACGACTGGAACGACATCGTGCTTCGCTTCCTGCGACGATGGGGTTGACGAGAGGAGTCGTTCCATGGGCGCCAAGGAAGTGGTATCCGGTCTGTACGCCATCAAGCTGGGTCCGGTCAACGCCTACCTCATCGACGAGGGCGACGATGGCCTGACCTTGATCGACAGCGGCTATCCCAAGAGCGCGGCCGACATCGAGGCAGCGATTCGCTCGATCGGTCGCGGGCGGGCAGACGTGACCAACATCGTGCTCACCCATGCCCACCCTGACCACCTGGGGAGTGCTTCTCACCTCTCCGCCGGCAGGGTTCCCGTCTCCATGCACGCCGACGATGCCGGGATCGCCGCCGAGGGAACCATCCAGCAGACGATGTCGCCTAGTCCCGGTCTCATCAATCGGATCCTCTTTCGCCTGGTGATCCGCGGAGACTCCGCTGAGTTTCCTGCCTTCGAGGTGGACCGGACCCTCGCCGATGGTGACACCCTCTCCATCGCGGGTGGCGTCGAGGTGATCCACACCCCCGGGCACACCGCAGGGCATGTCTCGTTGCTGTGGAAGCGGGACCGTGGCGTGCTCTTCGTGGGTGATGCCGCTGCGAACATGTTCGGTCTCGACTACATCCTCGGTTACGACGACCTCGCGGTCGGCAAGGCCAGCCTCACCAAACTGGCCCGTCGCCAATTCGAGGTCGCCGTCTTCGGCCACGGCCGCCCCATCACTTCCGGGGCTTCAACCAAGTTTGCGAGGAAATTCGGATAACACGCAACCTCGGTTTCGGCCGTGTCCCGGACGCTGCCGTCGGTGTCGATGGGCGGAGACCGACCCCAAGAGAGCATCATGTGAACGAAATGAAGGCAATCGTCCAGGAAAAGTACGGCGCACCCCGAGATGTCCTCGAGCTCGAAGAGATCGAGAAGCCGACCGTCGGTGAAGACGACGTGCTCGTACGCGTTCAAGCCGCGGGCGTCCATATTGGGGACTGGCTCGTGATGAACGGTCTGCCGTACCTCATTCGCTTGGGGTACGGGCTGCGCACACCAAAGGACAGTGTTCCGGGAATGGAACTCGCCGGCAGGGTGGTGGCCGTCGGTGAGAATGTGACTCAGTTTCGGTCGGGCGACGAGGTGTTCGGCTGGGGCAAAGGCGCCTTCGCCGAGTATGTATCGGTCTTTCAGGACGCGTTGGTGCTGAAGCCCGCCAATGCCACATTCGAGCAAGCCGCTGCCGTGCCGATTTCCGGATTCACCGCCCTGCAGGCGGTTCGCGACCAGGGACGGCTCCAGCCGGGGCAGAAGGTCTTGATCATTGGTGCCTCGGGAGGTGTTGGCACGTTCGCCGTGCAGATCGCCAAGGCTTTCGGCGCTGAGGTCACCGGCGTATGCAGCACGCGGAATGTGGACCTGGTCCGATCGATCGGTGCAGACCATGTCGTGGACTACACCGACGAGGACACCTCCGAGAGCGGGGAGCGCTACGACCTGATTCTCGACACAGCCGGGAACGGGTCACTGTCGGATTTGAGACGCATGCTCATGCCGAGCGGGACTCTCGTCATCATCGGGGGTTCGGGCGGTCCTTGGCTCATGGGTTCCGGTCGTTCCCTCAGAGCGCTTGTGGTGTCACCGTTCGTGAGCCAGAACCTGCGACCGTTTCTTTCGAGGACAACCAAAGAGGACCTGGTCGTCCTCAAGGAGCTCATCGAATCCGGGGACATCGCACCGGTGATCGATAGGACGTACCCGCTGAAGAAGACCGTTGAGGCCATCGGTCATGTCGGAGGGAGACACACTCGAGGAAAGACCGTCATCACCGTTTAGATGCGCCGACCGCGGGAGATCATCTCATCAGAGGCTGGACCGATTCGGCGGGCCGCCCACGCCGGAGCCAGTCCGACCGCGGGGTCACGGTGGGTGGCTGTCCGTGGTGTAGGTGCGCCCGAGGGGACTGGTCCAGGTGAAGGTACCGTTGGAGCTGGTGTGGAGACGCCAGTGACCTTCATCCTTGGCGCGATGGTCGTGACGGCACAACGGTCCGAGGTTGCCCACGGAGGTACGGCCACCTCTGGCCCAGGGTGTGGTGTGGTCGAGGTCACATGCCCGGGCGGGAACACGGCATCCGGGAAACACACAGCTGCGATGACGGGCGTGGACGCTGCGGGCCTGAGCGGCCCTGGGCCGGCGACGAGTGGTGCCGGTCCACACCACGGCGCCGGTCTCATCGGTGATGGTGGTGCGCCATTGCGCTTTTCGTGAGTCCGAAGCGACCCGGCGGGCGATGTCTGCGATGATGGGCCCGTACCCGTCGAGGTCGGCGGCGTGGTCGGCAAGACCGGCGAGGGTCTCGAGATCGACGTGGATTTCGACGACGCCGCCGCGGCCGCCGGTATGTTGGCTCCCGGTGAGGAGGTCGACGAAGATATCGGCGCGGAGTTGGTCCATCGTGCGGGTTTCGTTTCCGCCGCGCAGTGTCTGGGCGAGGTGGTTGATGCGTTCCATCCCCGCCGACACCCGGTCCGGGGCGAGGTGCATCCCGAAGATCGAGGCGGTGCCGTCGGGGTTCGCCGCCGCACCCACTCTGCGCTCATCCAGCGCTTCCTCGTAGCGGGATCGAGCGTCGTCGGGATCGAGTTCGACACAGAGGCGGCGGATGCGGGCGGCGATCTGGCCGGTCGTGGCGCGGCCGGCTTGGTCGATGATGGTGTTGGCCACGCGGCGGGCGATGTCGTGGGAGAGGTGGTCGGTGCCGTCGACAATCGTCCGTGCCCGCCGCACATCGATATCGCCACTGTGCAGCGCTTCGCACACCACCGGCAATCGCTGCCGGAGTGTCAGGGCCAGATCCAACTCGGCGTCCGCGGCGCGGCGGGTCAACACCAACGCGGCGCGGATCTCGTCGGAGGCGAATTCCACAACCTCGGCCTCGCGCTCGGCCGCGGATTGCGGCCCTCCGGGAGCGCAATACGCCACCTCGACCATGGTCGCCATCAACTCGGCGTGGTCGTGAGCGAGCTGTCGGGCCTGGGCTCGCATCACCTCGACCAGGTCGTAACCGTTGAGTCGACGCCGGTCGAACGATGACAGAAACGCAGCCAGGATCGGGCCCGGCGCCATCTCGGCCAGCCCATTCGGGATGAATTCCCTCTTCTCGAACATACGTTCGATCGTATCAAGCCCCACAGACAAATGGAAGACCTGCGCGCGGTCTGCGGTCATTTCCAGTCCCATTCGGAGGAGAGGCGATGGCAGAGAACGAAGCGCTCAAACGAGAGGTGCTCTCGTGGGAGGAATACGGCCGGGGCATTCGCGAGCTGGCCGAGTGGTAGTTCGGGGCTGACAAGGCACCCGGCCCGGACAACCTCGCTCACGAAGCCAAACTCGAGGTTGTTCGCCTCGCGCCATTGCTGCGGCGCGCCCCGCACCACCTCGACCGGATCGCCGGTCAACTCGAACGCGGCAAGCTCTCCGTTCGCGTCCGGCTCTTTTCCAACGAAGACGACGTGACGGTCGTCTCCAGTCTCGTCAATCGTTTCCTGCTCGCCTTCATCGGGGCGACGCTTGGCATTGTGTCGGCGATGCTCTTCGGCTTGGATACCGGGCCTACATTGTCCGACAACTTCGGGCTCTTCGATCTTCTCGGCTTCATCGGTCTTTTCGCAGGCGCCGTCCTGATCATGCGTGTCGTGCTCGAGATCCTGCGCGAGCGTTGAACCCAGCCCCGATCTGGAGTGCCGGTCGGTGCATTGCGGGTTCACCTTGATAAGGCACGCCGAAGTCGACGAGCCAAAGATCGTCAACCGAGGCCATCGGGCACGGAGGTCGAATCCGCCTCGGCCGGGTATGCCGACGGACGCTCAGCCGAACATGCCGGCGGGTCGGCCCCCTCCCGGGGGTCCGGCAAACGCCTGGGCGATGGACATCCATTGCTCGGCGACGCGGCCGGTGATTTCGAGGCCGGTGTCGGCGACATGCCGCCGCTGGGTGACGACGAGACAGAAGTCTCGAGCATCACCGCCGATGGTGTTCTGCGTGGTCTCGTTGTTCCATACCCACTCGCCACCCGAAGGCGCGGTGAGGGTGACACGCACAGTTTCGGCCGGTACGTCGAGGCCGTTGACGGTGAAGCTCCAACCCATCGTCTTCACTCCCAGCAAGGCAATGTGGCGAAGCCGTTCCGTGGGGGGCCGTTCGACATCGAGGGCGTCGACGATGTCCTGGCCGTGAGCCCACGCCTCCATGAGCCTCGCGGTGGCGAAACTCCGTGCCGACATGGATGGGCCGTACCAGGTGATCCTCGCGGACGGGTCGAGCGAATCGAGGGCATCGAGGAGCGCGCCGCGGCCCCGCCGCCACTGCGACAGGACCTCACATGGGCTGGAGCGCCGGGCGACGTCGAGATGTGATGCCTTGTATCCGTCGATGTCCGCCGACGCCGCCGCGATGCCCGCCAGGAAGGCTTCAGGAGCCGCGATCGCCTCGGTGGCGCGTTCATCGAAGAAGGTGAGGTGACCGATCTGGTCGCGAACATCCCAGCCCTCTGCGGGGGTGGGTGTGGTCCAGGCATCGCGGTCGATCCGTGCAACGATGTCGTTGAGCGAGTCCTGTTCTGCTCGGAGATCCGAGACGATCTGTCTCATGGGTTGGCGCGACGCCACCCGTCGTTGAGTTCCTCGCTGACGATCATCCGTCGGACCTCCTGGGTGCCTGCACCGATCTCATACAGCTTTGTTGCCCGGTAGATCCGGTTGATCTCGGACTCCCACATGTAGCCGGAGCCGCCGAAAATCTGGAGGCCATCGGCGGTGATCCTGGAGAGCTGGTCTGCACAGAAGAGTGCCGCCGCAGCAGTCAACTTGTGGATGTCGCCTCGGCCGCCGCCGCCGACCTCGAGGCCTTCGACCGCCATGAGCGCCCGGTAGGTGAAGGTGCGCATCGCCTCCAGCGACGTGTACATGTCGGCGAGCTTCGCCTGGATCATCTGGAAGTCTGCGATCGGGCGACCAAACTGCATGCGGTTGTTTGCGTAATCGACCGCAAGCTCGAGGCACCGTTCGGCAAGGCCCACGGTGCCGGCGGCGAGCCAGGCCCGTTCGATGTCGAGGCCGCTCATCGTCACCGCAACACCACGGTTCTCACCGCCGACCAGGTTCTCTGCCGGCACGACACAGTCGTCGAACACGATCTCGCCGGTCTGGCTGCCGCGGAAGCCCATCTTGTTGAGCTTCTGCGCAACGCTGTATCCAGGGAAGCCGGACTCCACGATGAACGCCGAGATCCCGTGGGCTCCGGCTTCGGGGTTCGTCTTGGCATAGACCAGGACGACGTTGGCGATCGGGGCGTTGGTGATGAACATCTTGGAGCCGTTCAAGACATAGGTGTCCCCGTCGCGGACCGCCGTCGTGGCCATCGAGCCAAGGGCGTCTGAACCGGCGCCCGGCTCGGTGAGCCCGAGCGCGCCGACGAGTTCGCCCGAGTTGAGACCGGGCAGGTACTTCGTGCGCTGGTCCTCGTCTCCGTTGCGGTAGATGTTGTTCGCGCACAGGTTGTCGTGTGCTCCGATGGAGAGTGCCGCGGCGTGGTTCCACTTCGAGTGGGCCTGAGCCACGAGTCCCGCCTGGAAGAGGCCCATGCCCTGGCCGCCGTATTCGGTCGGGATCGTCAGCCCGAGTTGCCCGTGCCTGCCGAGCATCGGGAACAGGTCGTCCGGCCACCATTCTTCGTCGTCC